>Ga0256868_10000220_pt1 | contig 34470 bp, 27 predicted proteins | sample RVTome_13_FD_187341 | JGI IMG/M metagenome (GOLD analysis project Ga0256868, IMG submission 187341) | Soil microbial communities from uranium-contaminated site in the Upper Colorado River Basin, Wyoming, United States - RVT92D227 HiSeq ...
CATTCAAATCTTTGACAAGCTCTGAAGTCTCCTTATCCTGTCCCGTTATCTTGCCTACCAGAGTGATGCTGTCTAGCACTCCCGTTAAGGAACTTGGCGTAAGGGCGACCACTGTTAGCCCCAGTTTCTCCAGTGACGGGATGATAGTTTTGCTGTGTATCTGGGTTGCCAGAATTAAATCCGGCCTGAGTGAAACAACTTTTTCTACGTCGACGGTGCTGAAACCACCAATTTTAGGTTTGGTCTTAGCTGCCTCAGGATAGTTACAGTACTCGGTGACTCCGACTATCTTGTCTCCCAGGCCGAGGGCGAACAGGATTTCGGTGTTACTCGGTGCCAGTGATACGATTCTCTGTGGTACTGCATTAATAGTTACTTGTCTGCCCAATCCGTCAATTATATTGCCAGGGGGAGATTGTGGAATGCAGCTGAGCAGTATCAGCACTAGCAACGTCACTGTGAGATAAAGTTTATTACGGATATGTTTGCCCATTGTCATCTCCTTTAAATCAGTACTAAAACAAAAATCCCCTTGCTTTGGAGCAAGGGGATTAATTTAAAATAATAAATCCCACCCCCTTACTCCGCGGAGGTAGCTACGATAGTAAGGCAGATGTTCTGACTTTCACAGCAGGCGGGACTGCGCCGGAATTTCACCGGTTTGCATACCAATTAAGCCCTGGGTCACCCTCGGGCGCCTTACTACAGCTATTCAGTTTGTAAACAGAATAGCTGGAAACCGAACTAAAGTCAATAGTCCTAAAGAATATCCTTATCAGACCACGGAATAGAAGAAAACTCCTATAAAAAGACAGTATTTATTCGCTTGTGTCCCTTAATTGTGCATGATATAATCCAGCTTTGGCAGCTAAGCTCGGAGTCTTAATTTAAGCCGACCGTGGATAATTACATTCCAAATACCGAGCTTATTGTTTTAACTGGGGCGAAATCTTTAAGTTCTAAATCAACTATTCTAGGTTATTGTGTAAAAAAACAAGTATATAGGATTGTTTAACACGCGACCTGAAATCGGAATAACCGGAATAAAATTACGAAGACTGGGGGTGAGAATTACTGATATTACAAGGGCAATTATAATTATTTATTTTGGCCAAAATGTAAACGGCTGAGTGACAGGGAGGAAAATAAGATATGACTGCAAAAATCATCAGTGGTACTGAAGTAGCTGCTGAAATTCGCCAGGAATTAAAAGGCAGAGTTAAAAAAATTACGGACAAGGGAATTACTCCGGCGCTAGCTGTGGTGCTGGTGGGAGAAGACCCGGCATCGGTATCTTACGTAACAGCTAAAGCGAAAGGCGCTGAAGAAATAGGTATGCATGAGGAGACCATCCGGCTGCCGGCAGATACCCCGGAGAAAGAAGTTCTCGATACGGTAGAAAAGCTCAACAAAGACCCGAAATTCCATGGCATACTCGTTCAGTTACCTTTACCCAAACATATAAGTACCGAGAAGGTAATCAGCTTTATCTCCGCAGAAAAAGACGTTGACGGCTTTCATCCAATCAATGTCGGTAAAGCGCTCAGAGGGGAGCCCTGCCCTCTACCCTGTACTCCACATGGAGTGCAAGAACTATTGATTAGAAGTGGCAACAGCCCTGAAGGCAAACATGTCGTTATTTGCGGGAGGAGCAATCTTGTGGGCAAACCTCTGGCAGCTATTTTGATGCAAAAGAAGAAAGGTGCTAATGCTACCGTCACCATCTGCCACACCGGCACCAAAGATATAGGCTATTTTTCCAGGCAGGCAGATATAGTGGTGGCTGCCATGGGGGCACCTAAGGCAATAACCGCTGACATGATCAGAGAAGGTGCAGTGGTCATTGATGTTGGCGTAAACCGCGTGGAAGATAAGACAAAAGAAAAAGGCTTCCGCCTGGTCGGTGACGTTGACTTTGACGCTATGAAGGAGAAGGCGTCATACATAACTCCGGTCCCCGGCGGCGTTGGGCCCATGACAGTGACTATGCTGCTAATGAATACGGTAGAAGCGGCCGAAAGAAAAGCGGGTGTAAGCTAATAAAGTGAAATACCGGGAAATATTTGTTTCCCGATATTCAAAATAAAGTAATAATAAATAAAAGGAGGATACTATATGGCTTATGATGCAGTAAAAATGAAGGACTGGCAAATTTCAGATGCCGCCGAGAAAAACATGCCCACCCCTGATGAGTGGCGGGAGAAACTCGGATTGCAGAAGGACGAGATTATCCCCTTTGGCAGGTTATGCAAGCTCGATTTTTTGAAAATCATCGAGCGCCTCCAGAAAAAGCCAGACGGCAAGTATATCGAGGTAACCGCCATTACTCCCACGCCGCTGGGTGAGGGGAAAACGACAACTACGATGGGTATACTGGAAGGTCTGGGCAAGCGGGGTAAGAATGTGGGCGGCTGTATACGCCAACCTTCAGGTGGCCCTACCATGAATATCAAGGGGACCGCTGCTGGTGGTGGCAATGCGCTTCTGATTCCCATGACAGAGTTCTCCATGGGGCTTACCGGTGACATCAACGACCTGATGAACGCCCACAACCTGGCTATGGTAGCGCTTACCTCCAGGATGCAGCATGAGCGGAACTATGATGATGCTGAGTTGGCCAAGCGTAAATTGCGCCGACTGGATGTTGACCCCACCCGCGTAGAGATGGGCTGGATAATCGACTTCTGTGCTCAGAGCCTACGAAACATAATCATCGGCATGGGCGGGAAAATGGACGGCTTTCTAATGCAGTCCAAGTTCGGTATTGCTGTGAGTTCAGAGCTGATGGCTATGTTGTCCATAGTCAAAGACCTGGCCGACCTGCGTGAGAGAATGGACAAGATCACGGTCGCCTTCGATAAGAAGGGCAACCCTGTGACCACCGGCGATTTGGAAGTCGGAGGCGCCATGACTGCCTGGATGCGCAATACTATCAACCCCACTCTTGGCTGCACGGTGGAGTACCAGCCCTGCTTAATACATGCTGGACCTTTTGCCAACATCGCCGTAGGCCAATCTTCCATAATCGGAGACCGCATTGCCCTGAAGATGTTCGACTATCACGTAACCGAGAGCGGCTTCGCTGCGGATATTGGCTTTGAGAAGTTTTGGAACGTCAAGTGCCGCTTGAGCGGGCTCATACCACATGTATCAGTGCTCACGACTACTATCAGGGCACTCAAGATGCATGGCGGTGGCCCCAAGGTGGTAGCTGGACTTCCCTTACCCGATGCTTATACAAAGGAAGACCTTAAGACACTGGAGAAAGGTCTGCCCAATATGATCCACCATATCAATACCATCAGGACGGCAGGTATCAACCCGGTGGTCTGTATCAACGCTTTCCACACCGATACTAAAGACGAGATTGCTATGGTGCGCAAGGCGGCTGAGGCGGCCGGTGCCCGTTGTGCTCTTTCCACGCACTGGGCAGATGGTGGCGATGGCGCGCTGGAGCTGGCTGACACGGTCATGGATGCCTGCAACCAGAAGAACGACTTTAAGTTCTTGTATCCTATAGAAATGAAGCTGCGCGACCGGGTAGAAAAGATAGCCAAGGTGGTCTACGGTGCTGACGGCGTATCATGGACGCCAGATGCCGAAGCCAAGGCTAAGATGCTTGAGAGTGACCCCAAGTATGCCGACTTTGCTACTATGATGGTCAAGACACACTTGAGCTTAACACACGACCCAGCAATTAAGGGCACTCCCAAAGGTTGGACATTACCTATCCGTGATGTCTTAATCTACTCCGGGTCCAAATTCCTCTGTCCCTGCGCCGGGACCATCAGCTTGATGCCGGGCACCAGTTCCGACCCCGCCTTTAGAAGGGTGGATGTTGATGTGAAGACCGGCAAGGTGACGGGTCTGTTTTAAAGAAAAACAAAGGGAATTCTTTAAGGCTGGGTAGTGAATTGCGCTGCCCAGCCTTTTCTATTACAATCAATTTTGGGGTTGAATTGATTAACAAGGAATTGATTCGGGAATTCGAGCCCATCTTTTATCCTAAGTCCATTGCCGTGGTCGGCATTTCCCAAAATATCTTTAAAGTGGGCTCTCTTTGGTTAAAAGCCGTTGTAGATGCTGGCTTTAAAGGTGCCATTTATCCGGTTCATCCGCGAGGGGGTGAATTTCTCGATCTGAAAGTATATACGAGTATCAAGGAAATTCCGGGGATTGTGGACTACGTTATAGTTTCAATTCCCAGAGAAGCCGTACCTGAACTTCTGGATGATTGTGCTCACAAAGTCAAGGCCATTCATTTCTTCACTGCCGGCTTTGGCGAAGCAGGCGACATTACCGGGCGGAAATTGGAGGAAGAACTGATACGGAAAGCGCGACAAGGCGGCTTTCGTATCATCGGACCTAATTGTATTGGCGTTTATTCTCCAGAAGTCAGGGTGCCCTATGGACCCAGCGGCAGAGTAGGCGAAGTTGGCTCTGTAGGCTTCATTTCCCAGAGCGGAGGCATATGGGAAAAATTATTCGAACTGGGGCTTGCCAGGGGCATCAAGTATAGCAAGGGAATCAGCTTCGGCAACGGCATTGACCTGGACAGCCCCGATTATATGGGATATATGGCCGCAGACCCGCGAGTATCTGTTATCGGCGCCTATCTGGAAGGGGCGAAAAATGGTCGCCGGCTTTTCGCCACCATGAAGGATACATCCAGGTTAAAACCTTTAGTTGTCTGGAAGGCTGGCAGGACTGACGCTGGCGCCGCAGCGGCTGCCTCGCATACCGGCTCTTTAGCCAGCTCAGCACACATTTGGTCAGCAGCATTGAGACAAGCTGGTGCCATCGAAGTTCAGGATGTCGAAGAATTGACCGACACGTTGCTCATTTTTCAACAGCTCGGGTCATTGAATGCCAAAGGAACTAGCATTGCTGTTGTTGGCGGGCTTGCTGATGGCGGGGGTGGTATATCTGTTTCAGCTAGCGATGCCTGTGCCGAACTCGGACTTGATATACCAGCACTTTCCTCCGAGACAAGACGAAAGTTGACCAACCTACTCGGTCAGGTAGGCAGCATCTTGCATAATCCTGTAGACGTAAGTCAAAGTGGCAGCAATCGTTCCACAATAAAAGAAGCTACCGGACTTGTCCTTGCCGACCCGTCGATTGACCTTGTCATAGTGCAAATAGATGCGGGTATATTGTTAAAATACTTTCCCTGGGAGCTGGTCGAATCCATTTTTACTACTTTCATCGAGTTGAGAGCTGAACGTGAAAAGCCCATAGTTATCGTCTCTCCTCCCGGAACCGAGGAGACGCGACGCATCGATATGGAACGGAAGCTAGCTGGAGCCTCTATACCCGTCTTTCCTACTATGAAACGGGCGGCCAAAGCTATCATCAACTTGAACCGATATTCTCGATTCCTGAAAGAGGATTAACACTATGGAAGGACTGGGCAAGATTCTGCTTATCGTCGGGGGTATCATAGTAATCTTGGGTCTGATTTTTATTTTCGGTCAACATATACCCTTCTTGGGCAAGTTACCCGGCGATATATTCGTAAAGAGAGACGGTTTTTCTTTTTATTTCCCAATTGTCACCTTACTCATTTTAAGTATTTTAATAACCATAATAGTCAATGTTATTTTACACTTCCTCAATAAATAAGAAGTCTTTTTAAATGAAGACTAGCAATTTTGACTATCAATTACCTTCCGAACTCATTGCTCAGATACCGTCGGAGCCACGAGACCATTCTCGGCTTATGGTTCTGCGTCGTAACGACGGCTCAATAGAACACCGGCACTTTTATGAAATTATTGACTATCTTCAAAGCGGCGACACTATGGTGTTTAACGATAGCCGTGTTATACCGGCCAGAATAATAGGACAAAAACGCGATAGCCAAACAAAAGTAGAAATCCTGCTGTTACGTCGCTTAGACAACAATATCTGGGAGACGCTTGTCCGACCGGGTAAAAAGGTTACGCCAGGTACCGAAATCATAATAGCTGGTGCGCCCAACGCTATTGAAGAAGGAATGAACGCCGAGGTACTGGAACAGGGCGAAGGTGGCATTAGAATTATTCGCTTTTCAGACGATAGCTTGCTTGAGAAATTCGGTCAAGTCCCCCTGCCACCTTATATCTCTAATCCACTGGCAGATACAGAACGATATCAAACAATCTACGCCCAAACGAACGGTAGCGTGGCAGCGCCGACTGCCGGGCTTCATTTCACATCCAGATTACTAGATAAGTTGCGAAAGAAAAGCGTTCGGCTGGCTTTTGTCACCCTTCACATCGGGCTCGACACCTTCAGGCCAGTTCGGGTCGAAGACCCAAACCGTCATCTTATTCATAAAGAATATGGGGAATTGAATTCAGAAGTTGCCACTTTGATTAATCAGACTAGAGAGCAAGGCAAACATGTAATAGCTGTGGGCACTAGCACTGTAAGACTACTGGAGGCAGCAACTCAGACTGGCACCATTCAGCCTTTTGCCGGATGGGTTGATCTGTTAATCCTGCCCGGTTACAAATTTCGTGCCGTAGATGTTATGGTCACTAACTTCCATTTGCCCAGGTCGACTCTACTGATGCTTGTTTCAGCCTTTGCCGGAAGGGATTTCATTCTACAGGCTTACGAGCAAGCTAAGAGCCTTAATTACCGCTTTTATAGCTTCGGCGACGCCATGCTGATTCTTTAGCATTTCGTGGGCAAGATTTTGCATGCCCGGGAAGGGTTTAATAACGCCGCAGCTTTGCCAATTACTCATCACATATATATAATTTACAGTAACTTAAGAATTACATGGGGAAAAAAGGTTAGTTGTATAAAAGATAAACATGTGCGGCATAATAGGTTATTGTGGAAATCAACCGGCAGCTCCAATCGTTTTTGAAGGCTTAAGGCGTGTCGAATACCGGGGCTATGACTCAGCAGGCATGGCTACCTTGTCCGACGGGCGACTGTTCATTACCAAAGATATCGGCAGATTGGAAGATATAGAGAACAGACATAAACTGAGCTCATTGCCGGGGAATACGGCTATCGGTCATACTCGCTGGGCAACACATGGCGGCGTGACTAAAGCAAATGCACATCCGCAGTGCGACTCTGGTGGGACTATAGCGGTCGTCCACAACGGTATAATCGAGAATTACCAGGAACTACGAAAACGACTTGCCAGCGACGGGCATCACTTTACCTCGGAGACCGATACCGAAGTTATACCTCACCTCATTGAGGATGAGATGAAAAAGGGAGCTTCTCTGGAGGCGGCCGTTTTAGCAGTAGCGCCGAAACTCGATGGCTCCTATGCCTTTTTAGCTATATCGTCTCGTGACTTTGGTAAAATCGTTGCTACCAGAAGGGATAATCCTCTGGCTATTGGAGTAGGAGGAGACGGCTATTTTATCGCCAGTGATGCGTTGGCTTTCTCCGGTTTGGCTGACCAGCTCATACCTTTGGCTGATACTGAGGTAGCAGTGTTAACAGCCAAAGGAATTGAGCTATTCGATGCTGCCGGCAATAAACTGGCGAAAAAAGCCAGACACATTGATTTGCAATGGTGCGACAGTGATAAGCAGGGCTATCAGTTCTTTATGCTCAAGGAGATTATGGAGCAACCGCAGACTATCGAGGCAGCTATCAATCAAGATAAAGAACTCTTTACTAAGATTTCTATGGATATACTTAGAGCCGGCCAGGTGATAGTCACCGCTTGCGGCACCTCCAGATACGCAGCTCTAGTTGGCAGATATCTGTTTTCCAAAGTGGGCAGAAAGTTTTGTGACGTAGTCATGGCCTCCGAATTTCATTATTTTGCTGATTCCGTTGATAAGAATACGGTGGTCTTAGCTGTGTCACAAAGCGGAGAAACACTGGATGTCATAGAAGGTGTGAAAAGAGCCAGAGATGCTGGCGCCCAAGTTATTTCTGTAGTCAATAGGCCATATTCTCAGCTGGCTGAAATGAGCCACCAGGTTATCAATCTTAATTGTGGCCCGGAATTGTGTGTGGCAGCTACCAAGTCTTTCATAAGTCAGTTAGTGGTTTTTTATCTCCTGGCCTTTTCCATGGTCAACACATTTGATAAGGCTGTTACCAACCTAAAAAGCATCAGAGGCAAAGTGGCCAAGACTATTGAATTGAATAGCGACAAACTAGAGAGACTGAGCCAAGAGTTGAAGGTCAAGAGCGACTTTTACTACATAGCCAGGGGGATTAATTTCGCTATTGCCTCCGAAGGCGCTTTGAAACTTAAAGAGATCTCCTATATTCATGCTGAGGGTATGCCTGCGGGCGAACTGAAACACGGCACTTTAGCCTTGATAGAGCAGGGGACACCGGTTGTTGTAATCTGCCCTGATGATTATACATACCGTGAGACGTTAAGCAATGCCATGGAAGCTAAATCGCGTGGTGCAAATATTATCGCCGTTTCCGACAAGAATAACGAAATCTACGATTTCTGGGTCAAGATCCCTAAAGTGAATGAGCTTTTGTACCCCATAATCACTGTGGTTCCGCTTCAGTTGCTGGCGTACCATCTGGCAGTGAGCCGCGGTTATGACCCGGACAGGCCGAGGAACCTGGCGAAATCGGTTACGGTGAAATAGGACAGTGACTCATCTACATAATCCAAGCGACCGGGCTAAACAGAAGATATTCGTATTTATCCCTTGTCTCAATGAAGGGCAGTTCATCAGTGATATAGTGACCAGAGCGCGAAAATATGCTGATGTAGTAATTGTTATAGACGATGGCTCAACCGATAACACGGCGGAAGCCGCTGAGAAAGCTGGAGCCAAGGTTATAAAACATAAAGCGAGGCAAGGGGCTGGAGCAGCTACGCGGACGGCATTCGAAGCGGCGAAAAGATACGATGCTGATATACTGGTGACTCTCGATGGTGATGGTCAGCACAATCCTGATGAAATTCCTCAGGTCCTGGCTCCCATTATTCGTGGAGAGGCTGACCTGGTTATCGGTTCTCGGTTTCTAAAATCTAGCCTCAAGAATGTACCCAAGTACCGGAAATTTGGTATTGATGTCATCACGTGGTTGTTTAACTTCGGCTCAAAGGTGAAGGTATCGGATTCCCAAAGCTGCTTCCGTGCCCATAGTCGGAGACTAATTGAAGCGATGAATATTACCGAAAACGGATTCGGTTTCAGCGTTCAAGCCCTTATTCAAACAAGAAGTAAGAAATTTGTTCTCAGGGAGGTACCTGTTTCCTGTATTTACCATCTCCAGGGCTCCAGCCTAAATCCCGTGGTTCACGGATTGGGTGTTGCTTGGGGAGTGATTAAACTTCGCTTCAGACACGAACTACCTGCTCCAAAGAGGAGAAAAAAAGTATGAGCTTAAAAAATAAAAACGTATTCATCACCGGAATAAGCGGCTTTGTCGGCTCACATATGGCAAAGCATCTTCTAAATGAGGGGGCTAATGTATCCGGGCTGGTCAGGAGACGGGCTGACGGCAGCATCCCACAAAATATAAGATATGCAGGCATAGAAAATGCGGTTGAGTTGTTGGAAGGTGACGTAAGAGATATTTCTAGTGTTGCCTCAGCCTTAGATCGCAGCAAGCCAGAAATAGTCTTTCATTTCGCTGCTCAGTCGTTCATCCCCAGTTCATTTTGTTCTCCGAACGAGGCTATGGACGTGAACTGCCTTGGTACTGCAAACCTGCTTGAAGCGATCAGGAGCAAAGGGCTCGACCCGGCAATAGTATTTGCAGGCAGCAGCGAGGAATACGGGCTTACCTTCGTTTCAGATTCTCAGTATCAACGAGCCTTGAAAAAATACGGCACGATTTTTCCACCGCCTACTGCTATACCTGAACTACCGATTACGGAGTCAAATCCTCTTCGCCCCATGTCTCCCTATGCCGTCTCCAAGGTATATGGTGACTACCTTATGAGAAACTACCATACTTGTTTTGGCCTGAAGACGGTCATCTCCAGAAGCTTTAACAACGAGGGAGCGGGAAGAGGTAAGATGTTCGTAACGTCAACCATAACACGCCAGGTTATGCAGATAAAGCGAGGTGAAATCGATAAGATAGTAATAGGCAATGTTAATGCATTTCGAGACTGGTCACATGTTAATGATATTGTGAAAGGTTACTGTCTGCTAGCCCAAAAAGGTAAATATGGAGATGTCTACAATCAAGGTTCTCAGAGAACAAACTCTATCCTCAGCTATGTGCTGCTCAGCCTGGAATGCGCCGGCTTTACGATAGATAAAGTTAAGACCATCAAAGGTGATAAAGTAGTGAACAACCCTAATGAAATTGACGATTCAGAAATGTTTGGACTGCGTTTTGAAAAGACTAAGATAGATAAACTGCTTCTAGAAGACAAACTTGAATTTCAGCCTGCTGATTTAGGGATAATTGCGTTTACGGATAAAGGGAAGATAAGCATAGAGTTCGACCCAGAAAAGTTCAGGCCGGCTGAAGTGCCCATACTGCTCACCGGGACAGCGAAGGTCCAGCAACTCGGCTTTAAAATTAATCACAGTCTCAAGGATATAATCAACGACCAGTTGAACTATTATTTGGATCCGACTAGGTAGCGTTTTTGAATACCTGAGTCTCCGCTCTGTCTCCCCCCTTGACGCCAAGAGATGCAAACACTTTACTGCGGGTTTGTCTGATAAGCTTCTGTGCGTATGAACGTCATGGTGAAGCTAGTAGATCCTTGCGTGATTTGCTCACTGGCGACGAGTTTTGCCTGCAGGCCAAGGAGATTAAGCGCAGCATTAGCTTTTACCAGCGCATTCTTATCACCTGACAGGATGACTATGTCTGTCTCTGGTGGTATATTAACGATTGCTCCCGAATGTTCACGACCAGGATAGATTTGACGCTTAACATCGGGAAATTTATCGTTAATCAACCTATAACCCCAAAGATGAGTTGAAGCAATTGACGTATAAAGTTTACCCAGTGGTTCAGTATAGCTATACCAGAAGAGCAGGTTACCAGCAGTATCGTAGGTACGGATTATATCGTCGCCTTTTATTACTGCCAGGAAATCCTGCTGTCTTTGCTCGCAGGCGCAATAGGCGCAATTAGTTGCCATAAGCGTTATATTGGTAGAGGTAAAAAACATGAGTGCCAGAGCTATCAATAACGTGCTTACAGTTCGCTTACTTCTGCCTGCTACTGACAAACACAGCGCGCCGGCAACTAATACCGCAGAGGCGTACCATATCGAATCACTGCATCTTATAACCGAGCGAACGGGTGTGTGGAAATAAAGGAAGTAGGAGCCGGTCAATAAAGAAATTATGATGGCGGCGGTGACTTTATATTGGCTTTTGCTGAGCAAGGAAAGCGGAAGAGCCAATTGCGCCCCGGCAGCCAGGAAGGCAGTCGGTAGAAGATAAGTGGCGTAATATGGAATCTGAAAAGATGGTCGTCCCAGAAGCTGCAGAATCAACATGAGCACAAAGTTCAGCAGATGGCAAAGGCTGAATATATTATCTCGCGCTACTTGTAGCAGGCTATTTGTTGTAAACCGACCAGATTTAACACGTCTCAGGGATACAATCAGGAACAGAAGACTGGTTATAAAAATAAAGAAGGGAAATACCATAAAAGGGACGTGTAGCAGCCAGGTGTAACCGGGAATAAGCCATGGATTAGAGCCTATTAACATACGACCGGCTATTAAAATAGAAGGTCCGAAGAATAGAAAGCTCCCCCCCGCAAGCACATTGACGATACCAAGGATTATTGTGGCTAGTATTACCCCAGAAACAGCAATAAGAGCACTCTTCAGCAAGATACTCCATGATTGCGGACGCATGACAAGGTAATACAATACCAGTGACGGTATCATAATGAGCATGAATGTAGTGGTATAAATCAATGCGGCAAAAGACATGCCTGCCAGGAACAACAATAAGACGTGTCTCTTTGAAAGTGCCGGGCTACCATTTTGTGTCAGATTTGTAGTCTGCGTTACACGTGGGCTTTTTACTGCCAGTGTCATTAGTAATATCGTCAGCAGAAAATAGGCTATGGCGACACCATCTACGTAGTCCCACCCCACAGCAGCCAGAAAATAGGGATAGAATCCCATCAATACTGCTGTCAATAGGGCTGCCCGTCTGTTAACCGCCATCCTCAGTATAAAATAAAGCGAAAATAAAGCTAGATAGTAGAATCCCAGGTGCAACACGTAGTTAGCCAGGAGCGGCGGAAATATTTTATAACAGATATAGCCGGGTATAATAAAGGGGAGGCGTGTTCCATAGTAAGTGTCTCCAAAAAAGGTAAAATAATGCTCGAAGTTCCTGAAGTACCCTAAATATATATACGGGTCTATATAACCGCTTGTAGAGAAGACCCAATCACGGACTACAAGACAGAGGAAAGCGGGCACTAGCAGCAGAATAATGATGTCTATACCATTGTATAAGTGAGCTCGTACAGTACGTATCGATAGCGACGGTAGGTTTGCCATCAGCTATTCTGAAAATAGACTCAGAGTGAGATGCAAAAGAGTGATAAGCTGCTTAATTATTAGCATGTGAAAACGCTGATTATCTTTTTACGTATTCGAGAATTATGATGGCTGATTTTACCCCCGGACTAATACCCGGTCCTAACGATCAGGAAACAGCCGACTACTACGCAGGCTATGCCTATCCAGTGCATTATAGTTATACTTTCCTTTAAATAAATCATAGCAAATATGGCGGTCAATACATAGGCCAAACTCATCAAAGGGTAAATAAAACTGGCATTTAGAGTTGACATCGCGCCCAGCCATAATATTAGCGCAATTCCGTAGCACAATATTCCGGCAATGATGCGCGGATTGGTGAACATTCTAACTAGAGTGTCCAGGGTAAAAAGCTGCCCCATATTTCTAATTTCTCCTACCTGATTCATCCCACTTTTCATAAGAATTTGTCCTATTGCCGCACCAAATATGCAGATAGCCACCAATATCAAAGCAAACATGACACGCCTCTTTCTAGATTTCAATGCATCAATTTTATTTTTCAAATTCCTGTCCAACGTAATGTGTTTTTAGGTTAAATCAGGGCTATCAGTCCTGACAGACCCTGACACCGATAAAATGAGTTATGCTTTCTTAACCAGTAATTTGACCTCATATTGCATATTTAGAAGCCTGGCAAAAAAGTACATTATGCCAATTAATATTTTCGTTCCCCAGTTCCACCTCAGATTTTGAAGAGGTATTTCCCCCTTTCCCAGATAAACGATCTCGAAGCCTGTATTACGAAGCATTTGCTTGAGTGTTAATTTGGAAAAATGTGTAATATGATGGATTGGGTGTACTAACTTAATAGGTTTCTTCAACTTCTTACCTGTGATTCTATATAAGATATCGGCTACTCTGGGAATAAAGCTATCTTCATCCACAGTAACAATAAATAGCAAGCCATCACCCTTTAGTATACGCAGGCATTCCTGGAGGATTTGTCCGGGATTTGGAACGTGTTCGATAGTATCCCACATGGTAATAATATCAAAATATGCGGATGGGAAATTAACAACCTGCAATTCTCTTGTTTCCACTTTAATCCCGAACTTATCTCTGGCGTAGCTTGCCGCATACTCCGAGATATCCACTCCGTATGGTTCCCAGCCTTTGTTTTTCGCCATATCCAGAAAAACACCTGTGGCACAACCGACATCCAATATTTTCCCTACTTCCTTGTGCGACATTAGAAAATCTAATCCTTCTTTAAAGCTGGTCAATCTGGGGTCTTGCTTGTAATTGGCGTAGTCATCATGGCACCTGGAAAAAAAATTACTTTGGAACTCTTCGAAGTATTCGACAGAATATAATTCCGACAAGTTGATACTGAGCGGCTCGGTAAACACAAGGTGGCAATTGCGGCATTTCAATATGTTGTATTCTTCCAGTTCATAAAGACAAAAAATGTCTTGTGAACCGCACAACTGACATTTTAAGCTTTTAGATGTATCTAACTTTTTATGTGAATGTCTCGCCAAGTTGGTAACTTATCCTTAGTTTTACTAGTCCGAATGAGTACTATTTATTGCAATGAGTACGGAACCAGTTGATAGTATTTTTTAACCCTTCCTCAAGATTGATTGCAGGCTGCCATCCTAGAATTTCCCTGGCCTTGCCGTTATCACAGAAAAAATGCAACGTTTCTCCAGGTCTATAGTCTAATGTGCCCACTCGAGGCTCTAGTGAGCTCCTCATTAAACGCAGGACCAGTTTTACAACATCTATGACTTTGTATTCCAATCCACTGCCGATGTTTATTATTTCACCGATGGCACGAGGCGTAACTGAAGCTTTTATATAGGCATCGACGACGTCGTCAACATAGTTGAAGTCCCTTGTCTGCTCTCCCTTCGTCATTTCAAATTCTTCACCCATGATAGTTTTCCTAATGAGCGAAGGAATCAGCATGTTTCCTTGCTGTCCCGGACCGTAAGTCAGAAATGGCCGCAAAATTACAATAGGCGCATTGCACGTTTTATGAAACATCTGACAAAAAACAGTAGCTGAGGCTTTAGATGCAGAGTAGGGAGACACGGGATTGGGGATTTGATCTTCGCGGAACGGGGTAGGATTATCACCGTACTCTTCAGACGCACCAGTATTTATGAAGCAATCGTAATGAATCCCATTCAAGGCTTGTATAAGGTTAAGCGTTCCTCTTAAATTAACCTCCACCATGTCGTCAACTAATGCTAAAGAGCGGCTGGTATCAACATAAGCGGCCAGATGAAATATTTTTTGGGGCTTGATAGCAGAAATAGCTGTCTTTACAGATGCAAAATCCCTTAGATCACCATAATGAATTTTAATCTCGTTATCTATATTTTCGAGTCTCCAGAGATTGGAATTAGCTCTGGCTAGTCCGCTTACCTCGGCGCCTTCCTTAACCAGCCTTTTAGCCAGATGGGAACCTATGAAACCAGAAACGCCCGTAACCAGTACTCTGGTGTTTCTCAACCTTTCAACCACTTAGTCTTGCCCTTAGCCCTTAAAAAATTCCCGGTACCAGGCGATGGTTTCGGTCAGTCCTTCTTCTACTGTATATTTGGGCTTCCAGTGTAGAATATTTCGGGCTTTCTGAGCTGAAAGATATTGATGCTTTATCTCGCCTTTTGCTATGTTTAGTATCTCGGGTTGCAGGTCCGTTCTTCCCATCAAGCGGCATATCATTTGAACAATCTGAAGGACGCTCATCTGCGTCTCATTACTGAAATTGAATGCTTCTCCGCAAATACTCGTATCATCCATCTTTTGGGCCAGCAACAGATATGCATCCACGGCATTTAGAATATAAAAATAGTCACGGATGTATGTTCCATCACTGCGGATTACGGGTATTTCGCCTTTTAGTATTGACCTAATTGTGCCCGGTACTATGCGATTGAAATTCAGGTCCCCGCCACCAAAAAAGTTGCCGCATCGAGTAACGCAAACTGGCAAACCAAATGTTTTATGGTAGGCATTTGCTACCAAGTCGGCGCATGCTTTTGAAACGTCGTACGGATAGCAGCCACACAAGGGAAAAGACTCGTCGTAGGGTAACTTTTCGTGAACTCCATAAGCTTTATCACTTGATGCAACGATAATCCTGGAGACTATCTCACTGCGCCGGCAGGCTTCCAACAGGTTCCAGGTGCCTCTGATATTTGATTCAAAAGTGCTCATCGGGTTCCTGTTGGCGATATTGACTATAGCTTGAGCACCAACATGGAAAACAGTATCAATTTCATACTCGTTTAGTATCCGCTCTAGCTTAAAATAGTCTTCTAATTCCCCGCGGACAACGTTGATCCTTTCGTTAAATCCCGTCCAGTTGAGGTTAGATTTAGGTACCAGGTCTCTAATCAACCCGGTTACCTCAGCTCCTTTGTCAACAAGAGCAATAGTCAACCATGAGCCAAGCAGCCCGGTGCATCCTGTAACAAAAACCTTCCTGTCCCTCCAAAACCGATCTTTCATAGGCATAGCTCTTACCATACCTTCCAGGGAGGATTTTTTCTGGACCAATCTTGCTCCAGGATTTGCCAATCACGGTAGGTATCCATACATTGCCAGTAACTGTTATGGAAGTAGGCAGCTAATTGGCCATCGGAGACTAATTTTTTCAGCGATTCCTGCTCAAAAGCGCAGTCGTCATTATCATTCACATATTGAAACACCCTGTGGTCAAACACGAAAAAGCCACCGTTTATGCAGCTTCCTTCTATCTCTCCCTTTTCTTCAAACTTATTTACTTTTCCTTTATCACCTATCTCCAGTTGTCCAAATCTTGACAGGGGGTTCACTGCGGTAATAGTACCTATACCGTTATGAGAGCGATGGAAATTAACAAGTCTTTCGATGTCCAAGTTGGCTACAGCATCACCGTAGGTAAGCATGAATAAATCAGAATCGATATATTTCTCAATACGCTTAATACGGGCACCGGTCTGCGCATTTAAACCTGTCTCTGCTAACGTTACTTTCCAGTTTGTTTCATCCGACAAGCCATGAAACTCAATCCTGTCTTTTTTGCCGAGTTCAATTGTAAAATCATTACTCATCAGTTTGTAATCGAGTAAGTACTTTTTAATCATTTCTCCTTTGTAGCCAAGACACAAAACAAAGTCGCTATATCCGTAGTGAGAATATATTTTCATTATGTGCCAGAGTATAGGCTTGCCACCAATTTCAACAAGGGGTTTCGGCTTGTGTTCCGTGGCTTCGCTGAACCTTACTCCTCTACCGCCACAAAGAATTACAACTTTCATTTTCAGATACCTGTATATAAGTTGTTAATCAAAATCTCGCAATCTGTACCATATTATGTTTTTGATAAACTCGAAAACAGTTGTAAATTTAACGTTGGACTTACCTGTTTTTCTCTTGTCAAAATATATTGGAACCTCACCAACCTTTAGCGCCATGCGGTTCGATTTTATCATAATTTCAGCATCAAGAAACCAGTCCCGGCATGATAGTTGCATAAGTTTATATACAGGTCTTTTCATCATCTTGGGGGAGCGATTGATATCTCTTGTTTGAACCTTAAAAAAAATCGGAAGTATTAAGTTATACAGAGTAGATTGAATTTTTCGGAATGAGCCGTCATTTCGAAAGCCTTGCTTGGCTTTACATAAATCTAGACCATCATCAATCAATTTCCTGTATACTTTTGTAACTTCGGTGCCGCAGACTTGGCCATCACCGGGCGAAAGTCCCAAATATTCACCGCGCGCTGCTCTCAGTCCGCTAATTATGCCCCATCCGTATCCTTGGTTCTCCGCAATATTGACAATGGTAATCTCTTTGTTCGATTTGGCTAATTTCCTTAATATGTGCGGTGTCCTATCGGTTGAACCGTTGTTAACCAGGACTAGTTCGAACCGGACTCCAACATTTCGGAATGCATTTAATAGGTCGAATACAACACTCTCGACATTCTGCTCCTCATTGTAAAAGGGAACCACCAAAGAAAAATGCACCCCTGCTCCTATTCCCATTATCGGCAGCGTTCGTCACTCGTATTTAGCATAGATTCATTACAGAGATATTCTTACAAGAATGACCTATTTATAACATACATACATTACCCTTGCAAACAAAGGAATATGCTTTCTAATTGTCTCAACTCGAAAACCGATTCTCTTCAAAACCTTATTCCACTCAAAAGGTGTACGAAAACGGCTTTTATTAGCCTTATACAGTATAAAGTCGACAATAAAACTAGTTTTCAGGGGCTCAGAAGTTGGATCAATTTCAGCAATAATCAATACACCACCTTCATTTAAAAATGAGTATACTCTCTTTAGCACCGTTATTTGATCTTTTAAATCAATATGATGTAAAAAGTCCACCATAATTGCTGCCCGGCAATCAGGAAAATCTAGATTTCGGGCATCGCCTAAAAGAAAGGCTACATTATCACGCTTTTTAATAGTCTTAGAAGCGACATCTATCCTCCGCTTATCCAAATCAGCGCCGATAAAGCTACAATTTGGGCGACTCGTGGCAAGAAAGTTCAATAACAAGCCATAGCCACATCCTATATCAACTACTGTTCCATTATCCGGCAAATAGTCCGAATAGGCATCAACATTGATGAATATTGAGCGCAGTCTCACATAGAACTTTGTATATAAGTCCTGGTCGTTATATAGATTTATTACGTTTTTCATCGGCCTGTCAGTCATTTTTCTATTTCCCCGGGCTTCTGGGCTACTACTAGTAGAGTTGTTCCAAATGGAAGATTAATAAATTTCATTAGCCACTTTTCTAATCTCAGTAACATGAGAAAAACATCGTTTAATATTGGAATAGTCCTCACTTCCAGATATGTGTCGAGAGCTTTCTTTCCCTCGCTATTAGTAGTCCTACTTTTCCCGATTAATCTTATAGTGGCGAGCAACGGGAACAGAAAGAACATGTAGTACGAGATTTTCCTTACGTTGAAGCCACTAGTCTCAAGTTTTGTTATTAATTCATTCCTGGTATATCTACGCTTGTGATGAGCAGACTCGTCAAAATTGCTCCAAAGAAATTGGTACGCTGGTACCGTCAGGACCAAGTATCCACCCGGTCTCAGTGCGTTTTTTATCTCAGTTATTGCCTTTTGGTCGTTATCGATATGTTCCAACACATCGAACGCACCTATTATATCGAAGTCATTATCAAACGGTAGAGACAATATGTCCAGACGATACAAGTTAGTTTTAGTAGTTTGCTGTCGACAGTATCCCAAAGCCTCCATGAATATGTCCCCACCCTCGATTTTTATATCATTGTTCATTAGATAGGTCATAATACTACCATTGCCACACCCAATTTCCAGCATGCGTGAATTGGTCAGGTTTTTAACATTCCTTCGTAAGACATCCAGGATTATTTCCCGCCTACCAATATAATAAAAATGTCTTTTCTCCATCTCGAATAGAAATGCAAAAGCTGAAGAATCGAAACTGTTTATCATGGCGCTATCGTCGACGAAAGAGGGAATGCCATCAATTACAGGGTATATTCTGGCACAACTACTGCAATAGTATTTAGAGGTCTTTCTTTCTAAGATATTTTTACACTCAGGACAGCGCAGAATGCGATACATAATCATTGCCCCAACCAAAATAAATAGAAAACCAGGCCGATTTTAGGCGAATTATCGTAGTTTGAGTGTTCAGTTAGTGAATTTACATATACTCTCAATTAGCGAATATGATATATCATGAAGTTATTACAAGGCAACCATATACGTTTGTGCAGTTCCATGAGTTTGTTGCTATAATATTTGCCCAAGAAGAGTATAAAAGAAGCATAAAAACAGGGTATCTGGATTATGCCAGAGGCACCAATGAACTGGAGGCGATGATAATGGTAATTGATTGGCGTAATAAGCAGGTTTTAGTGGCGGGTGGGGCTGGACTGATAGGGTCGCATTTAGCCAGGACTCTGGTAAATAAAGGGGCGAAAGTCTGCGTAGCGGACAATTTATCCAGCGGCTCGCGGAAAAACATCGAGGACATCAAGGAAAAGGTGGAGTTTATATCATCTGACCTGAGAAAGGAAAGTAACTGTGCCAAGCTGACCAAAGGGAGAGATTATGTCTTTCAGCTTGCCGCAAATATGGGTGGTATAGGCTACATAACCGCTGTAGGCGCCGATATCATGCATGACAATATATTGATAAACGTAAATATGCTACAGAGCTCATTTGAAAACAAAGTCAAAGGATATTTCTATAGCTCATCAGCCTGTGTATATCCGGAATATCGTCAGAAGGACGCGGCTGTGACACCATTAAAGGAGTCAGACGCCATTCCAGCTGAACCGGATCAGTTCTACGGCTGGGAAAAGCTGGTCACTGAAAAACTATGCGAGGCTTACCAGAAAGACTATGGTATGAATATCAGAATGGCCAGATTTCACAATGTTTATGGCGAAGTCTATACTGCCTTCGATAAGGACAAGGGGAAGGCACCATGCCACATAATAATGAAAGCCCTTAGATACCCCGAACAGGAATTTGTCATTTGGGGAGATGGCAAGCAGACGAGGAGTTTTTTATACATCGATGATTGCATCGCTGGCGTCCTTAACCTGATGGAGAGCAACTATCTGAAGCCGGTCAATATAGGCTCAGATAGGCTGGTAACGATAGATGAATTAGCTCAGATCGTTATAAACATATCGGGCAAAAACATAACAATAAAACACGATCTCTCCAAACCCCAAGGGGTCAGAGGTAGAAATGCTGATATAACCCTGGTCAAAAAAGAGGTAGGCTGGGCTCCCAAAATAAGTCTGGAAGAGGGAATGAGAGGAACTTACGAGTGGGCGAAGGTGAGGATGAAAGAACTTGAGAATGTATGATAAGCGTGAGTGCAAAGAAGCCTGGAACAATGATTGTCCAACACTTTGATGTTAGCATCCCTAAAACTGAACCACCCCAAGATAAGGGATGGGAACAAGCCTGGTACGGATATCATATGATGACAAAATGTTGGCCTTTTCATAGAAAAGTGGAACTGGAGGAGCAGAGACAAGCTGCGCTGGCGGAGGGCCAGGTATATGAGAGAGACTTTGAAAGGGATTGTTTTCTAAGCGTGTTAGCTGATATCGACAAGAAGAACGTAAATTTGTTTGAGTTGGGCGCTGGCTGGGGAGAATGGTGCCTGGCCTTGGCTGGCGTGATAGATTATAAAATTATTCCGGTTGTCCCAACAAGCTATCGTTGCCTGGCAGTTGAAGGTGAACCTACACACTATCGGTGGATTAAAGAACACCTTGAAAGTCAGAATATCAATGGTGTAGCTGTGCACGGGGCTGTTTCTGATAAGAAGGGCACATGTCGTTTTAGTGTTAACGCCGCTCCGGATGACTGTTATGGGCAGGCTATAATTTCCCTCTCCGATCTCACCGTAAGAAACGCTATCTGGTACCTTTCTAATTTTGTCTTTAGAGGCACTGTTAAAATACCTATGTACACCATTGACCATCTCAGGCAGCTATATGGATTCGAACATGTGGACATTGTCGACATAGATGTTCAGGGTGCTGAATACAAAGTAGTTTTGGGGGCTACCGAGAGCATAAAGAATGATTTAATTGATTACTTCTTGATAGGCACTCATAACCATAAATTTAATGATGCATTAAGGCAACTGCTTTCCCCAAAATTTGACTTGATTATTGACATCTATCCCAATTCTCTGGGGATCGTTGATGGTTTTGCTCCTATCAGGTGTCACGATGGTATTCAATTATATAAGCGAAAAAATATGTAGACATCTGGCGTTTATTAAAGCATGAAGACACTTTCCGTCATTGGAATTGGTAAACTGGGGTTGCCTTTAGCTGCATACTATGCATATAGAGGTTACAAAGTCATCGGTGTTGATGTAAATGAGTCAATCGTTGAGGCTATCAACAAGGGAAAGTCCCCAATTTACGAACCTGGTCTGGAAGAACTACTCAAAAACCCGCGCAGACGACTGACAGCCACGACTGATGTCAAGTTCGCTGTGAAGAACTCAGATATAACATTCATCCTGGTGCCAACCCCGAGCGAAAAACATGGAGGCTTTTCGACTAGATATGCAGAAGAAGCTGCCCGCGACATAGGCGCAACCTTAAAGGACAAGGCTGGCTTCCATATTGTAGCCCTAACAAGCACTGTTATGCCGGGGACTACCGAGACGGTAATTAAACCGATTCTGGAAGAGGCGTCCGGTAAAAAGTGCTGTGTTGACTTCGGGCTCTGCTACAATCCTGAATTCATCGCTTTGGGGAGTGTGATCAAAGACCTGTCCTCTCCTGATGCGGTGCTTATCGGAGAGTCTGATAAAAAATCGGGGGACATGTTAGCCGAAGTCTATAAGAAGGTATGCACGAATAACCCACCTGTAGCCAGGATGTCACCTTACAGTGCCGAACTGGCTAAGCTCGCTTTGAACGTATTTGTCACCACTAAGATTAGCCTGGCTAATGCCTTTACTGAAATATGTGAGAAAATACCTGGTGGAGATATAGATGCCGTCACCAGATTTTTAGGCTTGGACTCCAGGATAGGTCCCAAGTACCTCAAGGGAGGGTTAGGGTTCGGAGGGCCGTGCTTTCCTCGTGATAATCTGGCCTTCGTTCGCCTGGCGCAGCAGCTTAATACACAGGCGTGGCTTCAGGATGCCACGCACAAAGTGAATCGGCACCAGAATGAAAGGATAGCCAGGTTAATTCAACAGAAGCTGGGTAATTTTAAGAACAAGACCATCGCGATACTGGGCATAACGTACAAGCCAAACACCGACGTGGTCGAAGCTTCAGCTTCTCTGGAAACAGCCAGGGAACTCCTGAAAAAAGGAGCAAGTCTCAGAATATATGACCCAGCCGGCAATGATAATGCCCGGAGGACACTGGGAAACAAGAACGTTATTTATGCGACTTCTGTAGAAGAATGTCTGGAGGGCACACAGTTATGTGTTCTGGCTACACCCTGGGATGAATTCAAGAGTTTGACCCCGGAAGATTTCATCGCGGGTATGGAAAAGCCCGCGCTCTTAGACTGTTGGAGGTTCTTCGATCGAGGAAAATTTGTTGGAAAGCTAGATTACCTAGCTTTAGGAATAAGTTCTACTATCTAGGTTAATGTCGATATGACGATAAATAAGAAGATAATACAATATTGGGAGAGAAGCACACCGATGAGTTTTGTCCCTGAGAGGCTTAGCTATGAGCAAAAGCGGGAATTCCGTTATTCACTACAGGACTATATGCACGATGCCTTCCGTTTCAATGATTTCACAGGCAAAATGGTTTTAGAGATAGGTTGTGGCGCCGGCATAGATTCTGCCGAGTTCGCTCGGAATGGGGCTTGTGTTGTAAGCACCGACCTGACTCGCACAAGCACTGAGTTGACCCGTGACTTGTTAAAGGAAATTGGTATACCATCCGTCGTAATTCAATCTAATGCGCTGTCGTTGCCTTTTAAGGATAATGTTTTTGACTGTGTCTATTCCTTCGGTGTACTCCATCATTTCCCGGGTATAGAGTCTGCTCTTGAAGAGATTTACAGGATTCTCAAGCCTGGCGGTCAGGTGATGGTGATGTTGTACCATCGGGACAGCCTTCTTTATGCCTATAGCATTATTTTCTGGCGAGGCATAAAGGAAGGGCTATTAAAAGCCATGACACCAGAGGAGCTTGTATCTCGTTATTCCGAAAGAAATGAGGGTTGCCCTTATACCCGTGCCTACACCAAGGATGAAGCCATAACTCTATTCTCATCTAAGTTTAAGAAAGCCACTGCAGAGGTGCACTATAACGTGATTGACCTTCCGGAGCAGAGGAAGGTCAAGGTTGGTGTCCCCGACAAATATGAGCTCGGCTGGCATCTGATAGTCAAAGCGGTCAAGTAGCCAATGCCAAAGACTTCCTCACGTCGTAAACGTAACTTATCAGCAAGGCAAATGAAGATTCTCTACGTCTGTCCTTTTGCTCACTATCCTGGACACTTTAGTTGGGCTGCTACCAGGGAGACCGGCGCTTTAAAGCAAGCTGGGATTGATGTCAGGCTGTTGACATTCTGTGGGGCGATTGATGAGACAGAGATCAAGGTACCACAAATTACTGTACTATCCAGAACAGGGTCTGGGCACTTGGTAAGACAATTATTCGCTATTCTCAGAAAGAACGCGATTACAAGGTGGCTGCTCATGTCATTTGAGACCTTTCTGACACTAACCACCGCTATTAAATTGAAGAAGAGACTCTCAATTGATGTTATCCACCTGAGGGATGGCGAACCGTATTTATTCCTGCCACATATTCTTTGCCTACCGTTTAAAAATTATAAATGGCTGGTATCACTAACAGCCAGCAATATCTATCCTCCTGAAGAGATAAAAAGTTTCAAGTTGCTCGTTTACACCACGGCTGTCAGAGTACTAAATAATAAAATGTGGAGGCCACTGTATAAATTTAGTCTGACGAGGAATCGTTTTCTCTTTGTGGTACAAAATGACAGGGCTCTAAGAGACTATAGTAACTATATGGCAGGTATTTTTAATGGTATAGTGGAGTGCTTGCCGGTAGGCACCAGCACGACAACAGAAATCGTGTCCAAGAAGGAAGCCAGAAGGCATCTAAGTATTCCACTGGACAGGCCAGTGTTCCTAGCATTTGGTGCTTACCATTCAGGTAAGGATTTACAAACTATCTTCCACGCTTTGAAAGACTTACCTGGTGTATACTTTGTTCATGCTGGCAGTCAGGCATTCGGACTCGGGGTAGATCTGGAGGAAGTAGCCAGAGGCTATATCGAGGCTAATAGGATGTCTATTAGAAATTATTATGTGCCTGAGAGTGAGAAGCCCTATTACTTCCTAGCTGCCGATGCTGTAATTCTATCCTATACCAGGCAGTTTTTATCTACATCTAGCTTACTTTGGGAAGCGTCCCGCTTCGGAATTCCTGTTATCGCCAGCGATAACGGACAGCTCAAGGAACTAATGGTGGCTTTCCAGCCGGGTCTGCTCTTTTCTGCTCAGGACCCCGATTCTCTTCGTGAGGCTATCCTTCGTTTTATCAGCCTCAAACCTAAAGAAGTCAAGGTGCTGAAAAATAACTGCCACAGGTTTGCGAAAGAATTTTCTATGGATAAGTGGGCTGGGAAATGTGTCAGTTTTTACGGTAGTCTTCTTAAAGAACCTGAAAATAGGTGATTTGTCGGTTAAAAGAATCAGGCTGATGGTGGCTAAAAAGCGAATTAAGGTTCTCTATGTCTGTCCGTTCGCTCACTATACCGGCCATTTCTCCTGGGCCGCCGTTCATGAAACACAAGCCCTAGTAAAAGCTGGTGCTGAGGTAAACTTACTCACCTTTAGCGGAGTGACTGATGAAGGCGAGGTCAAAGTACCTCAGACTACAGTGCGCAATAAAACGAAGCTCGGTATTCCGATATACCACCTGGCCAATTTTCTGAGGAGATGGAAGGGTATAGGGTTTATTTCTATGTTTCTTGAGGCCTTCCTAACACAGAGCATAGCAATCAGACTTAAACGAGAGAAAGGCTATGATATTATCCACCTGCGAGACGGTGAGCCATTTCTTTTTCTCCCACATCTCCTCAGCCTTACTGTTAAAGATTACAGTTGGGTTGTCTCCATGACAGGCAGTAATTTTATCAATAATCCTTTACCGCCCCGAGCTTTAAAGCAAAACCTTCGTCTATTGCTCTATGCCCTATATATCAGGACTATTAACTGTAACTTGTGGAAGCCGGTCTACCAGAAAAGCTTGAACAAAAATCGTTTCATTTTTCTGGTCCAGAACGAGACAATAAAGCAGCTTTCTGGGCTATATACGAAAAGTGTTTTATCAGGTAGAGTGCTGTGTCTGCCCCTGGGCGTAAACAAGATAGATAAAGTTATTTCCAGGGAAGAAGCCCGGAGATATTTCGATTTCCCGCAGGATGAGCCAATATTCCTCTCATTCGGATTCACACACGCAGGCAAAGACATGGAGACCATATTCTGTGCTTTGAAAGATATACCCGATGCTTTTCTCCTTCACGGTGGTGCCGAGGGGATTGCAGCAGATTCGCCGACATTGATAACCCTCGCCGGGAAATATAACATGCAGGACAGAACGGCAATTAAAGGCTACTACATACGGGAAGAGGAGAAGCCGTACTACTTCTTCGCCGCTGATGCTATTATTCTGTCTTATACCAGGCAGTTTCTATCTACAACGAGTTTGCTGTGGCAAGCGTGTCGATTCGGGCTGCCTGTTATCGCCAGCGACAATGGGCAGCTTAAGGAACTGGTGGGGAAATACCGGCCTGGCTTGCTTTTCCAAGCCCAAGACCCCGATTCGCTACGGCAGGCTGTTATGCGTTTTATCAATTTAAAGCCGAAAGAAATTGAGGCGCTAAAAGATAACTGCCGCAGGTTTGCCCATGAATTTTCCACCGAAAAATGGGCTCAGAAATGCCTCGAGATTTACGAAAAGCTGCTGGCTAATAGAAGTTAGCAGTTTTATATTTCGCACCTTCGTATACGCAGGGACTGGACGTGCTAGAATATAACCAATCAAGCACGTCGAACTGTAGAATATATAGAGTGACAGTATGAGAAGGGTCAAGTCTGCGGGTTTCAAAGTTCTAGGTTGCCTTGCATTAAGGTACCTATTGAAGTGAGTAGCAATTGATACCACCTAACGATTGGGAAGTAAGAAAGTGCCTGGTGGTCTGTTCGGGCTTGTTTCTGGTTGTTCTGGCATTTATTGAACTAGCAAATCTAGGTTTCGACCTACCAGTACTGAGACAGCTAAGCGGACTGTTATTCCTTGCTTTGGTACCTGGCATATTAATCCTCAGAGCTCTTAAAATCCATAATGTGGGCGCAATAGAGAGCCTGCTGTATGCGATAGGATTGAGCATAGCTTTCGTTATGCTAATAGGCGTAATATTAAACTTCGCCCTACCACCTCTAGGCGTTTCTAGTCCTGTCACCCTCTTCCCTTTGATTACCGCCATAACCGTCGCTCTTCTGGTATTAGCCGTCGTGGCTTACAAACGAGATAAATCTTTTATTCCAACGAGCCTTCAGCCCGATGGGGAGAAAAAGAAGATAAAAGTTAGGCTTAGTGCCAGGCTTAATCCTTTTTTGCTGGCTGTCTTATTGCCTCTACTGGCTATACTGGGAGCCAGCCTGATCAATTCGTACCAAAACAACGCGATGATTATGATACTCATTTTCACTGTCACCTTTATTATAGGTCTAGTTGCCTTCAATAAATTCATTCCGCCCAAAATTTATCCCTTCATGATATTTATGATAGCCGTCTCGCTGTTTTATCAGACAACTCTCATATCGAATTATCTGGTGGGTAGCGACATTCATCTGGAGTACTACCTTGCCAAACTGGTATCAGAAAGCGGCTACTGGGATGCTTCTATTGCCAGCGCTGTAAACTCCTGCCTCAGTGTAGTCATGATGGCACCTGTCTATTCACTGATTCTAAATATGGATGTTGTTTGGCTATTTAAGATAATTTATCCTCTCTTCTTCTGTCTGGTACCGCTGGCACTTTTTTATATCTTCCGCTTGCAAATGGGCGCGCGTTATGCTTTTCTTGCTGCTTTTTTCTTTATCTCTCTGCCTATGTTTTCCATGGACATGCCACAGTTAGTCAGGCAGCAAATTTCGGAGCTTTTTTTCGTTCTGGTTATATTGTTGATGGTAGACCGCAAGTTAAAATTGATACAAAGAACTGTTTTGGTTCTTGTCTTCAGTTTTGGTGTTATCGTGTCTTACTATGGTTTAGGTACCGGCTACGTAATCGGATACCTCACCCTCGGCATGATATTGCTTATTATTATTAAGAGCCGGCCTGGTAGAGCCCTATGGCAATGGATAATAGGAAGATCCAATTCTTTGCCCGATGATTTGACTTCTGCTGGAGCTTTCAACAACAAGACCCTTGCCGTTATTATTAGTGTGAGCCTAGTTTTTATGTTCCTGTATTATGGTGTGGTGGCTTCTGGAGCGGGTGCTAGCGGTGTCCGCATTACTACAGGGATTGCGCAAAGCGCAATCCAAGGTGGAGGTACCATCCTGAACTCCGTTACCAAAGAGCCTCTGGTTCAAACTGCCGTTGGGCTGGATTTTCCAATGGCGTCACCCTTGGGCAAGGTATGGCGGGTACTTCAATATCTAGTTGAGTTTTGCCTTATCTTAGGTTTCCTCCGGCTTATTTTCCGACCGGCAACATTAGGCAAATTGAAAGCCGAATACATTTCTCTAATCATTGTTAGTGCCCTGATTTTGCTAGCCATCTTCGTATTACCGTTGTGGTCCGAGACGATAGGTGTTACACGCATCTGGCAAATAACTCTGCTGATTATTTCGCCACTATTCATATTTGGCGGGGAAACAATGATACTCAGTATTGTTAAGATATTCAGAGCATTACGCAAAAGTTCTAAGTCGCTAATAACCAGGCTTGATTATCAATCTTTTACATGGTTTCCTGTAGTCGCCATATTGCTACCATACTTTATATTCAACAGCGGAGCTGTTTTCGAGCTCAGCCGTAGCCGAACAACCAATTTTATCGACATGCCCTATTCAATTGCTCTATCAACTCACCGATTAGATTTGAACACTGTCTTTATCCAGCAGGATTTAGCTGCTGCCGACTGGCTCTGTAAAGTACCTAAGGAAGAAGCTTCGGTTTATGTTGACGATCACAGTGGTAAGCTGTATATAAACCGAATAGACTTTCCCTGCAATACCGCCGGAATAACGTATGACATTCCAAATATTGCATCAACCGGTTATGTCTATTTAAGAGCCTGGAATGTGCACCAAAATGCGTTGACCTTTGCCACTGGTTACGCGACCAGACAAAGCGTTGGCGTCGATGATTTGCCCGGGTTACGGCAGATAATGGGGAGCACCAATAGAATCTATAACAATGGTGGTGCTCAAGTGCTGGGGCTAAGAGAGGGCCATCCTTAGCGTGGCCAGACCAAAAACCAAGCTACCAATTAAGCAGAATCACAAAAACCGACCTAATATTCTTTTTATGGGCGCAGCATTTATGCCGCTCATTTTCTCGATTTCCAAAAGTACAACGATATCCTCATGGTCGAAGCTCCGAGTGAGCACTATAGCTACACCATATATGGCATAATACAAAATAAAAAACAGCAACAGCATCCACCAGTTAATGATCACAAGATGGGCGGTGGCGACCTTAAACAGAAGCGCCAAGACGATAGAAGCTACAACGGGCTTGAGCACGTTTTTACTTATCGGCTGTGCATGGCATAGCGAATGGGCTTTCACGACTGTGACAACCTGGATTAGAATAATAGATACGCCCATAGCAATTGCGGCACCCACGATACCGAGAGGTGGGATTAGTACAACGTTCAAAATCACACTGGTGATAGCGGCCACTAGTGCCGTCCACATTATGAATCTTGATTGACCCATAGCCAACAATATGCTTTGGTTGGGACCGAAAAGATTGCTGATGATGAGGCCAATAGATAAGAGGCGCAGGGCTGGGGCAGCAACTACGTAAGTGGAGCCAAAAAAAAGATTGAGTACCGCCTCGGGAAACAGGCACAATACCAGGAAGAAGGGCAGGGTGAGGGAGATAATCCATTTAGTTGAGATAACAAAACTTCGCCTCAATTCGGCCATCCGGTTATGTGAGCATAAGCCGGTAGCCACAGGAGTATATATTAGCATCATTAAAGCCAGTGGCTCGGAGATAAATTTCGCCAGCGGAGAGGCGGCGTTGTACAAGCCCACTGCCTCCGGTGTTTTGAAATAGCCAAGCAACAAGGTATTAAGCCACAATATTATCGTAGCCAGCACGGCAGTGACTAAAAGGGGCAGGGAGAAAATGAGCAACTCCTTACTGGCCGCCGTATTAGACTGCCAATCGGCGGAAGTTAGCGGTTGGGGTAATTTTTTCCTTGCATATAGCAGCAGGGCAACGAAAGTGATGACTAGTCCCGCTACATAAGTGTAAAATAAAATCGCGAATGACAGATGTAACATAGCCATTACCGACACAAATAGAAGAAATAAAATATTAAACAGAACATACTGAAAATAGGCCTGAGGCTCCATCCTGTCAAAACCGCGGAAGACGGAGACAAGAATATTCGTTAGTGTGAAAAAGGGTATTCCGAACGCGAGTACTTTCAACGCCAGCGCTAAATCAGGGCTATGGAAGATATAGGACGCAATATATTCAGCGCTAAAGAAAAGAGCTATACTAACAATGATGCCGGCTGCGGCAGTTAACTGAAGTGAAACAGACGTCACTCCTGTTACTTTGGCTGTTTCCCCCTTGCCCCGGTAGTATGCTACATATCTGGCAGTTCCATCAGGTAGACCCAGGCTAACCAACGTCGTTGCAAATGTTATTACTACAATAGCCAGCGAGTAGATGCCATAATCAGCCTCCGAACCGTATCTGGCTATGATAAGCCTGGTAACGAATCCAAGTAACAATGCCAGGAATGTGCCCACCAAGGCAATACCAGTCCCGCGGGCTATCTTCCTGAGAGAATCGCTCAAGGGTTCTACCATATCTGCCTTTAGCTCCTCGCTTTACATTATCCGGGTATTACACGTTTCATTCAAACAGCTAACGTGAATTGCCAATAAAATAACCCAGCTTGATATGGGAAGGAAATTAAACGAAAAACCGTACCATGTAGAGCGATTATAAAAGGTTTCACAAATTTGAATTATTTGGTATATTCAAAAATTTTAACTGCCGGAACCATACCTATTCCTGGTTCAGTCACCGAACCTTTGGAGGTATAGACTAATCTGAAATGCTCCACAGCTGGTAAAGGCACCGGGCTCACATTGGCGCGGTTGCTGACTATCCTATGGGTGCCCGATTTCTGACTTGAAATATAGGCTTGAGCCTCTTCATAGCTATCGAAAGATTTGGCTTCTGTAAGCTGCTTGTAAGACTGACCATCGGGACTAAGTTTCTCCTGATAGGAAATCACCGTTGAGCTTTTGGGGCTGACCTGACTGCCGTCAAAATTATAAAGGCGGATAACAAGCGAGCGGTAATATTCGGGATAAAACAGCAGCACCGGCTCAAGCGTCTTGCCTTTGAGCTGATAGTAGACACCATAGAATTTATCCGGGCCAGTACCACTGAGGGTGGCCATAGCATGAAACTTCCCACCGAAAACCGTCGCTATATCGTGGTCGATGATTACATACTTCGAGCCGAACCGGTCTAATATGTCGTTAGCCGAAGCTTCATCTTGAGCGGTGAAAATAGATGCCTCGCCCATGTTGCCCGTACCGGGGTGAGATGTGGGTATTCGATGACTGATACGAGTTATCCAATAGCCATAGTCCCACCAGGCTGTGACACCGTAGGCAGTTTGAGGATAAGCATAGCTTTTACCCGGTGGTGGTTGTTCATAAAACTTGTAGTAATAGTCAGAATCGCCAAATGGCTCCGGGGTATTGTTGCTTAGCCATGACAGAGATTCGTACCAGGCATCGCTGGGAGCAAATGCAGCCTGTTTAGCGGTATTTAGAGCGTTTCCTCTGTCAGGTGAATAGAGACCGAAGTTAGGTAAAAAGACACCGAACAAAACAATTAGAACACCGAGTGACATGGTTACAACTTGCGTAAACGAGAGGGACCCCTCTCTTCTTTTCAGCCTGGCCTTTCTACTGCTTTCTTCAGGTCTATCCGCCGGCTTAATCGCTAATTTTTTAAAACCACTGATATCAAGTACCAGCCAGGAGAGGTAACCGGTAAGCAGGGCTACATTAACCACAAAGTAGTAGGCAAAACGCCGCATGGCTAAAGTGGCGGCTAGTATTACTAGGCTCCAGACCACAAACACCGTTTTTTCAGTTTCACCTCGTTTAATAACTAGATATACCAGTATTATCAGTGAAATAAAGCTGAGGAAAAAACCGGTGGTGAAATTACCCCAGGCCAATAACCAGGAGAAACTGCCACCGGGAAAAAGTAGGGGCTGCATCTCGAGTACAGTCGTTCCTATGGGCCAGAGGAAGATGTTGAAACGTCCCGTCATAGACTGTAGGAGAGACGGATTAGCAATCCGTAAGACCGCAAGCATTACCAGACCCAGCCCAATGATAGCCGCCGGATAGATGATAGGCTTTATGTGGCGACTGGCCATGAAGTAGGAAAGCGCAGCCATAACTATAGGAATGATAAAGGCGATGGCTAGAGAGACTAAAACCATCTTGTCTGGGGAAAGGGGCATGACCGTCAATAAGGTAACCAGAAAAACTATGGTGCTGACGAAGCAAAGGTATTCTGTCGACCTGCCCTTAAGGTGGTCAATAATAAACTGGATAACGAAATAAGAAAAGATTATTAAAACAAACAGCAGCGCTCCTGCCCAGGTAAGAAAGTAAATTCCTAAAAAAGCACCAGCCAGAAGGCTGTATATAAACGGCTTAGTCAAAGTTCGCCACTGTCTATGCCGCAAGTTTCCAATTGTTAACTGGTTGTTTCTGCCTGCCTTCACCGCCAGAATCAGGAACAGCATAGTTGCCGTAGTAAATAGCACTTCCGCAACATGGTAATCAGTGAAACCAAGTATTGTCCTGCCGAGAAACTCGCCGGGGTAGATAGCAATCAGGCCGGCGGCTATCACCCCAGCCCAGCGATTGAATAGTGCCCTTCCGATAAAGTACACCGGAACGGTGGTTAGGGCACCGAGGACCGCAGGGAAATAAACACCCACCACATCTACTAAATGTTGGCTTGGTGAACCTAATCCGAATAGCCAGGCAACTGCAGAAATTAGGAAGGGCCAAAATGTTTGGGAGCTAATCGCCCATCCGCTGGGATAGAGCAAGTAAGGGTCAAAGGCGATAACGTGAGGGAAATTATGGACCAGATTATCCACGATTCGCATGAAAAAATAAGCGTCGACCCCTGTAAACTTGATCCAGTCACCGACAAATACCTTGTCGTAGGGTAGTGCAACTCGAATATACAAGGCAACACCAAAAAATAGTGCCAGTAAAATACCTGCAATCAGTTTCGATTTAAACGCGGTTCTGTTCATTTAATTGCTCTAAGCATAGATTATAAATTCATTAATAAATTATTAAGAGTTATTTCTAAAATCAGCTTCGTTAAAAAATGATAACAGACCACAAGAAGCCTTGCAAGTTAAAGGCATTTGGTTTGTCCTCCGATGTCTGATGTGATAAACTCAAATAGTTTTTCGGGAAAGCGCTTTGAAGATACTCGTTAGCAATGATGATGGTATATACAGTGAAGGGCTCTGGACATTAGTAAGGGAGCTAACGAAAGTAGCCGATATATCTGTGGTTGCTCCTGATAGAGATCAGAGCGGCTCAGGCACTTCGATAACGCTTCATCATCCTTTGAGGATGATTCGCATGAAGTCACCGGTGGATGGCGTGAACTCTTATTCCGTGGAGGGGACTCCTGCAGACAGTGTTATTCTGGCACTCAGGCTAATTTTGAAAGAAGGAGTAGATTTGGTGGTCTCCGGCATCAACGAAGGCCCAAATCTTGGAGATGATGTTTACGTTTCAGGCACGGTTGGTGCTGCTATGCAGGGGTTTTTTTACGGTATCCCAGCTCTCGCTTTTTCCGTAGCTGCTTTTGGGGACCTTCATTTCGATGTGGCCGCTATATTAGCCAGGATAATGGTCAGCGAGCTGGTCGATAAAGGATTGGCCGGCAGAATGTTGTGGAATGTTAATCTGCCTAATCTACCACAAGATAAGCTTGAAGGGATTGAGATTACCCGCCTGGGAGAACGTAAATATGTTGACCGGATAGAGCCGGGGCATGACGGTAAAAGGCAATACCATTGGATCTTACGCGGAAAACCGGAATGGAAATCAGTTTCAGGGACCGATATAGGGGCACTGGAAAAGAATAAGATTTCGATTACTCCGTTATTTTTCGGAAATTCGGATGGCTCCAACCGTGACTTGCTGAGAAAGCTTGCTCCAAGGATTTTTCATAAATTGCTGGAGAACAGCTCTTCTTGAATTAGATAGGAAATAAAGAATTATGACAGAAGTAGCTATTGTCAGCGGCGTCAGAACAGCCATTGGAGCTTTCGGAGGTGCCTTGAAGGATGTCCCCGTAGTGAATCTTGGCGCCCTGGTTATAAGGGAGGCATTGAAACGGGCAGGACTAAGACCTAAAGCTGGAGAAAAGCTATCTGATTGCGCGCCGAAGGCACTAAGGGATACCAGTCCGATTGAACTGGAAAAAACTCACTATGACTGGGATGATTCACTCAGGGAAGTACATGTCGATGAAGTGATTATGGGTAACGTATTACAGGGAGGCCAGGGACAGAATACTGGGAGGCAGGCCGCAATTTTTGGTGGTTTACCTAAAGAGACATATGCTTTTACTGTTAATAAGATTTGTGCTTCGGGACTTAAGGCAATCACCGTGGGAGCGCAGACGATAGCACTAGGTGAGGCTGACGTAGTAATCGCCGGTGGTATGGAAAACATGAGTCTTGCACCGTACGCATTGCCGCGGGCTCGCTGGGGATACAGGATGGATGTTACTGCCAGAGGAGAAGTTATTGACCTGATGGTTTACGATGGATTATGGGAGATATTCTATGGCTATCATATGGGGCTGACTGCCGAGAACATTGCTGCCAAATACAATATTTCAAGGCTAGAACAGGATGAACTGGGACTGTTGAGTCATCAGCGGGCCAGAGCCGCAATAAATCAGGGCTTATTCAGCGAGGAAATTGTACCGGTGAATATTCCTCAGAAGAAGGGGGAGGTTGTAGTTTTCGAGACCGACGAAAGGCCAATGGATACCAGCCTCGAGAAGATGGCAAAACTGCCTCCGGTGTTTAAGAAAGATGGCACTGTAACCGCAGGGAATGCTTCCGGTATTAATGATGCGGCAGCAGCAGTGGTATTGATGAACCGACAGAAAGCCAA
>Ga0256868_10000221_pt1 | contig 34411 bp, 22 predicted proteins | sample RVTome_13_FD_187341 | JGI IMG/M metagenome (GOLD analysis project Ga0256868, IMG submission 187341) | Soil microbial communities from uranium-contaminated site in the Upper Colorado River Basin, Wyoming, United States - RVT92D227 HiSeq ...
CCGGCGTTGCCATCACCACACATAGAAGCACCATTGTCCCAGTTGACCGGAATGGTAATCCGGTTCGCTCTGCCATCACCTGGCTGGACGAGCGCAAGACTGAAGGATTGAAGTTGCCCGGCGGACCCGGTATGTCGCTAGCCTTCAAAGCTGCTCGAATGGAAGAGAGGCTAAAGGAGTATCAGAGGAGGTCGAAATTCAACTGGCTGAAGAGGCACGAGCCTGAGAATTATGCACGGACATTCAAGTTCCTCACCGTCTCATCGCACATCTTGCACTCGCTGACCGGCGAGTTCAAGGACTGTTCCTCGATGATTGTGGGCTTGTTTCCCATTGACCTGAAGGGGCTGCAATGGCATCCCTGGAAGATCATCTATGAGATTTTCGGCGTGGAGCGCGACAGGCTGCCTACGCTGGTCTCACCCGTGGAGATTGCCGGCAGGGTCTCCGAGGAAGGCGCCCGCCGTTTCGGCGTCCCACCGGGCCTTCCCGTAATCATAGGTGCCGGGGACAAGCAGTCGGAGTTGCTGGGAGCGGGCGTAACCACCGGTGGCATTGCGGAAATCAGCTACGGGACTGCGGCGGTGATTGAATTACTATCCAGCAAATATGTCACCCACCCCAGGATGGACTTCTTTACCTGGGGAGCCGCTATTCCCGGACGCTGGGCGCTGGAAGGTTTTGTGGGCAGAGGATACTGGATGGTTTCGTGGTTCAAAGGCGAATTCGGAAAACGCGAGGAGGATGAGGCTTCGAGACTGGGTGTGCCGCCGGAAGCTGTGCTCGATAAGCAGTTGACCGATATCCCGCCCGGTTCCATGGGCTTGCTGGTGCAGCCTTACTGGCATCCGCGAGAGAACGACCCGCTATCGAAGGGGGCCATGATTGGCTTCTCCGGGGAACACACCAGAAAGCACGTTTACAGGGCAATCATAGAGGGAATTGCCTACGAGTTGCGCAGACTGGGTGAATTAATGGTCAAGCACTCGGGCAATGTGATATCTGAATTGAGGGTCGGCGGTGGAGGTTCCCAGAGCGATGAGATTATGCAGATTACGGCGGACGTCTTCGGTCTGTCGGCCATGAGGATGCACACCAGCAACCTTGCGGCGCTGGGGGCCGCCATTGACGCTGCAGTGGCGTTGGGAGTCCACAAAGGCTTTCCCGAGGCCGTGGAACGGATGGTCAGGGTCAAGACCACGTTCCAGCCGATAAGCGAGAACGTCAAAATCTACGACCGGTTGTTCAGGGAAGTATATGTCAAGATGTATCCTGCGCTCTCTCCACTGCACAACAGGATTGCCGAGATAACAAATTATCCAAAGTTGAAATAGCGCATTTCCGATTTCCAACATGATAATGCAGGTTGATGTAGCGGTGATAGGCAGCGGCCCTGCCGGACTTACTGCCGCCATACATGCTCATAAGAGCGGCGCCCGGAAAGTTCTGCTCCTTGAAAGGGAAGAGGAGCTGGGAGGCATTCTCAAGCAGTGCATCCATAACGGCTTCGGCTTGGAGCAGTTCAAGCAAGATTACACCGGGCCAGAGTATGCCGAGCGTCTTATCAAAGAGCTGGAGAAGACAGGTGTGCAATGCTTCTTGAATACTCTGGTGACCGACCTCTCCTCAGACAGAGTCATAACGGCGCTCAGTCCCGAGCATGGCGCCCTTGAAATCAGTGCGAAAAGCATAGTCCTCGCCATGGGGTGCCGTGAACGCACCAGACCTAACGTCGGCATTCCGGGCACACGCCCGGCTGGCATATTCACTGCCGGAGTGGCGCAGAGGTTCGTCAATATCGACGGCTATCTTCCCGGCAAAAAGATAGTCATCCTGGGCTCCGGTGACATCGGTCTCATCATGGCCAGAAGGCTGACGCTGGAGGGTGCCAGGGTCATCGGGGTATATGAGATAATGGACTACCCGGGTGGCTTGAAGAGAAACATCGTGCAGTGCCTCAACGATTTCGATATACCGCTCTACCTCTCCCACACGGTCACCGAGATAAAGGGAAAAGAACGGGTGGAGGCAGTCGTCATCTCGAAGGTTGACAGCAACCTGCATCCCGTGCCGGGGAGTGAGAGGCTAATTGAATGCGATACGTTGCTGCTATCGGTAGGGTTGATTCCCGAGAACGAACTCTCAAAGAAGGCTGGGATAGAGCTCAGTGCCGCTACCAAAGGCCCTGTCACCACGGAGGCTATGGAGACCTCTGTGCCCGGCATATTCACCTGCGGCAATGTCTCCACGGTGTTCGACCTTGTTGACTATGTTGCACAGACAGGCGCTGCTGCTGGCACCTGTGCTGCGCGATATGCATTGGGCCAGGTGAGCAGAAGCAAACAGTCTGTGGATGTGGTAGCTGGAGAAAACGTGAGATTGCTCTTTCCCCAGAAGTACGGTTTTCAGGCTGACCTGGTTCTGTTCATTCGCGCCGCAGAACCTGTGGAAAAACCTGTGACCATAGAGATAACGCCGCCTGGTTCAAAAATCAATAGACTGTATGCTCGACCTAACGAGATGCTGAGAGTGAAAATCCCGAAAGAGAAGCTCGCTGATATCAAGCAGCCCATCAAGGTCAGCATAAGAGAGAAGTAACATGGCTGCCGAGAAGAAACACTTTGTCTGCGTGGTCTGTCCTATTGGATGCGAAATCGACGTAGTTCACGATGGCAGCAAAATCATCTCCATGGAAGGAAACAAATGCGAAAAGTCCGAAGAATTCGTGAGCCAGGAACTGATTGAGCCGATGCGCATATTGACCACGACCGTCCGCATCGAGGGGTCGAGGTGGGCGGTCATCCCCGTGCGCACCGATAAGTCGGTTCCCAAACGATTATTCCCCCGCATAATGAAACAAGTGAGAGGCATCAAGTTACAGGCTCCGGTCAATATGCTGGATGTGGTGGTCAGCGATATTCTCCACACAGGGGCGAATGTCATAGCCACCAGGACCATTCAACGCGAGTAACATAGTCGCCCGCGGCTTCACTTTTTGCATGCTCCGGCCCCATATCTCGCGGACAAGCATAGAGCAAGTCTGCCCACGATCTGGAAACTGGAAAAGACGACTGATAGATTTGCAGATCTCTACAGTGAAGCTTTATCGGAGGATTCAGCAACTTCTGAGCAGGGATCTGGTTTTGATCGCAGCCACAACAGAACATCATTTGGTGCAACCGCGTTAGACGCAACTGAATTCAGTAGATTGCCGCCACCTGTTTGACGGTATCTTCGACTCTTGACAGGCATAGGCCGTTTCTCTAAATTAGAGACAATGAACATAGAAGGTACAGATATCATCAAATCACTCCCGAAGTGTACACTTGTAGACGTACTAATCAAGAAAGCTAGGGAGAGGACGGACAGCGACTTCAATTATATATTAGAGCTGGAGCATTTTCGCCACAGAGTTAAGCAAGATATCAATGACATAAGGTTACTCTTTCCTGAATATACTCCTCACGATGAACAGTATCACTTAAAGCCACTATTTCATTTGGCAAGTAAGCTTCTTGGGAAAAGACTACCCCAAGAGCTGAATGCCACTGAGCTATTTCTTCTAGCCTGCGCTCTCTATGGTCATGATTGGGGTATGGCGGTAAGCACTTCAGAGAAACAGAATATTGTCGGGGGACAGCCGTCAAAGGAAAATGACACCACACTTGAGCAGGAAGAGCGACGAGAATTTCATAAATTCGCTCGTGAACATGGCTACACGATTAATGGTAAATCTCCTACTGGCCAAATTCCTATTTCAATCTGGCGAGAATATGTTAGGCAAACGCATGCAATCCGTAGCGCCCGTCGTATTAGGAAGCATTTTGAAACAATAGACACAGGTGTATCTCTCCGCCTGGCTCAAATATGTGAGAGTCATTGCTTGGATTACGAAGTCCTGCGTGATCCTATCAAGTACCCCGTGCGTGGTTCTGTACTTGGTGAGTTTGTGAATATTCGAGCCATCGCTATATACCTGAGACTGATTGATCTCCTAGACTTTGCCGATAATCGAACTCCGTACATAATTTGGAAGTTTGTCGCACCACGAGACCCCCGATCAGTGATTGAATGGGACAAGCATCGTGCTCTTAGGCAGGTGACTTTCCCTCCATATCAAAAAGGACAGCGTCAAATACTGGTCGATGGTAGCACTAATGACCACGAGGTCTACGCGGCTCTTCAAGATCTGAAGGATTATTGTGAGAAACAGTTCAGGGGGTGTACAGACCTTTTGTCTGAAATGCCAGATCAAAGATATACTCTGGACCTTTCCCATATCACATGGCGCGTTGAGGCGGATAATTTTAGACCAATATCCGTTCAATTCCAGTTTGACCGCGAAAGGATGCTCGAGTTCCTTAGCCAAGACCTTTATCAAGCAGAAAAATACGTGTTCTTGAGAGAACTCTTACAGAATAGTATTGACGCTATTCGTATGAGGAGGGCTATTCTTCGATCCCAAGAAAAGAGAAGCATGAATGATTTCGGTGAGATACATGTCAGAGTTGAATACAACTCGAGCGGCTTCATAGACCTTACTTGGACAGATAACGGAATCGGTATGGATGAATATATCGTTGAGAATTATCTAGCTGTTATTGGGAAGAGTTATTACCAAAGTGATGACTTCCTGCGGTTGGGTATACCAATAGACCCCATATCCCGTTTTGGCATAGGGATACTCACCTGTTTCATGGTTAGTGACAGTATAGAAATAACTACGAAGAAGGATAGGAATCTGCCTCCTCCCTCCGATGCATTGAAGATAAAAATACCAGCCTTAAATCGGCGTTTCCGCATCGAAGTAGTTCCTGACGATATCATGGATGTTGGTACGACGGTCAAGCTGATTATCAACCCAATGAAGTCGAGTCTAGGAGGCTCGCCCCAGGAGTCGTCTGCACTACACGTCACTGACTATCTACGAAGAATCGCAGGCTTTGTGGAGTTTCCTATAGTAATTGATGAACACAACAACAAGACGGTCATAATACATCCGTACCAAAATGTCGAAGAAGCACAAAAACGATTTGGAAACGCATATGATATTGTGAAGCTAAACCTAGATTATCCATGGGAAGAAGCCGTCTTTTCGGAGGACTTGGCCACTGCTCTTCAGATTTTTGCAGAGGAATCATTCGATATTGGAAAAGACCTTGGTCTAGCTGATTATGAGGGTGTTTTAAGCTACCCCGTTCCCATTGACAAGAACATGGACTTTACTGATGGACTTCCAGGGCATCACAAAGTCACAGTATTATCTGGTCAACCCGGTTTATTGGGTAAATCAACACGTTGGATGTGGGGATGGAATGGACAACTGATCCGTAATAGAGAGGATCCTGAAAATGAGAATGAGCAGTGTAGTTGTAATGCTATTTACAGAGATGGCATCCTCCTATCAAAAGCTTCTTTTGCCCTTCCTGCAAGAACTAAAATAGGCTATATAGAACCGGCTAAAGCCTGTCGGTTAGTGGTGAATCTGTCGAAATCTCGGGCGCAAGCTGTTGATTTAGCGAGGAATTTAGTCATTACCGATAGTAAGGAGTGGGCTACTCCTATCTTTGAGGCACATGGACAAGCTCTGGCGAGGAGGTACTCTGGAGAAGACTTCTACAGATTGCCTCTTGCTCAGCAGTTGTTTCAGTTAGCATCCTTGATGCTATTTCACAATGTATCAACTGAGACGTTAAGCTATATTTACCCTCGAGATAGCTGGCCACTGCCGTTTCTAGAGCAAGGAGGACATCTAACTTTCAAGCGTTGGGCTGAAGTCAAGAATGATGCGATAAACCGGAGTCCTGAACCGTTGTCCACTAAACTTGCGCATTTAGTACGAGATATTCTGAAGGACGGACAACCGCCAGAACCACTCATACATTGGATAGGCCCCCTCTCCATCATTGATTTTGCCACTTGGGGTGGGAGTGTAGGCGATAGTTCGGTCATTTCTGGGATTCTCGAGTTCGTACGAGTGCCGCTGAGCACATCGCACCGTTTCGGAGGCATAAGATTCCTCTCACCTCCTTGGGAGGGTTTCCCGCCTTTATTACAGGAGATTTGGGCGCCGGGAAGACGTTTTCTTTCCGAGACTGATATAGAAAGAATTCTCAAGCAGGTAGCGGAAGACCCTATACACGCTGTTTATGCGGAGGAAGAGATTGTTCAACAGAAGCTTTGCCAACTGATTGGCATAAGGCATTCGCATCTAAGAATGTCTAGGTTTCCTTCTCCATTCGAGAAGGCGTTTGCCTACGGCAACGTAGCCATAAATCTAGAGAATCCAATAGCGAGGGCGCTGATTTGTCTAACGGCTCGATTAATTGCGCTGGAAATGCAAGAGAGTCAGTGGCCCGTGCAACGTAAGCAAATCCAATATGCGCTTAGAGCAGTGTTCCTCGGCTTACCCGGCGGAGTGGTGGAGAGCACTTATGAAGAGTGGAAAAAGTTGACGTTGGACCTGTGGTCTATGGCTCGTCAGATGAAACTAACGGAAGGCCTGGGAGTGGACAATCTCGCAGCACAATTGGATGACTTTGTTCCTGGCTCGCATGAACGATTTCTTAGTATTAAGGTTCGGGACGGATGGAACAAACCTTTCGGACAGGAGCTACGCTAACCACCTGGGGCGAGAGTGCCGTCGCGCCTTGTCGTCACCTGAGGCGAGTATGTACCTGAAATAGTGCCACAGCGCGATTTAACAACCTCAATGAATTGCCTGCCAGTCTTGGCTACTTGACCTTCGGCGTCTTCTGGGCAGAATGCAAAGGCGGAGTTGAATTCACCCCTTAGTGCTTAAAGGCGGCTGGAAAACTGCACAATTCATCTTATTGTGAAGTAACAATCGACCGAATCGGTCACCGACATCCTTCAGCCTTGCCGGGCCTCAGGCAATTGCCAAGCCATGTCAGGAATGCCTTGAATCTCACTATGTCAAGCTGCTGGTCTACTCAGTCGTCAGGACATACGTCAGAATCGTAAATGATTCTCCGCATTAGTTCTTATCTTCGGGGCGGTTTGAGTCAGCGTGATGCACGCAGTCTTTCTAAGGCAGAGTTCATTGGACTATCACTGGCGATGTGGCGTGTCTAACGCATGCCGGTGTAGATGCCAGTCCGCCCGTTCCTGATCTGGTCTATACCAAACATACAGGCAGATCGGGTGCCTTATCCGCCTTGCCTTCCTTTCACCAGTGTATGCACCACCGAAGGGTCAGCCAGGGTGGTGATGTCGCCCAGGTTATCTATATCGCCGGCTGCAATTTTGGTCAGAATTCTCCGCATGATCTTGCCGCTCCTGGTCTTGGGCAGAGCATCAGCAAATTGTATCCTGTCGGGAGTGGCTATGGGCCCTATCTCTTTTCTGACGTGGGCCACCAGCTCCTTTTTGAGTTCATCGGATTTTTGCACGTTAGCCATCAGGGTGACAAAGGCATATATGCCCGTTCCTTTAATTTCGTGTGGAATACCCACCACTGCTGCTTCAACCACTTTAGCGTGGGATACCAGAGCGCTTTCCACTTCAGCAGTGCCTATGCGATGTCCCGATACGTTGATAACATCATCAATTCGGCCCATCAGCCAGTAGTAACCGTCCTCGTCAACTCTGGCTCCATCTCCCGTCGTATAAACGCCAGGGAACCGGACGAAGTAGGTATTCTTGAACCTCTCCGGGTCGCCATAGACCCGACGCATCAGGCCGGGCCAGGGCCGCTTGATTACCAGTTGACCACCCTCATTTACGTCGGCCGGTGAGCCGTCCTCTCTGAGCACGGCTAACTCAATGCCGGGCAACGGCAGCGTAGCCGAGCCGGGTTTCATGGGAGTAGCTCCGGGCAGCGAGCTGATTAGTGCGGCGCCGGTCTCAGTCTGCCACCACGTGTCCACTATCGGGCGTTTGCCTTTGCCGATTGTGTTGTAATACCACATCCATGTTTCTGGGCTAATCGGTTCGCCAACCGAGCCCATGATGCGTAGCGAGCTCAGGTCATGTTTGTTCGGCCAGTCGTCCCCTTCCGTCATTATGGCACGGAGGGCAGTGGGCGCGGTGTAGAAAATAGTGACCTGGTACCTTTCAATCATGTCCCAGAACCGGTCGGGGTGAGGATAATTGGGCACACCCTCAAACATCAGGCAGGTGGCGCCGGCAGCCAATGGGCCGTAAACGATATACGTGTGGCCTGTGACCCAGCCGATGTCAGCGGTGCACCAGAAGGTGTCCTCTTCCTTAATGTCGAATATCCATTTGAAGGTCTGGTAGGCGTAAAGCAGGTAGCCGGCTTGAGTGTGGAGAACACCCTTTGGCTTTCCGGTGCTGCCACTGGTGTACAGGATGAACAGCGGGTCCTCGGCGTCCATCACCTCAGGCTCGCAGACCGGGCTTACATCTCCAGCCTGTATTTCCTCGTGCCACCACCAGTCACGCCCCTGCTCCATCTTTACCTGGATGCTGGCCCGCCGGACTACGATCACGTCTTTTACCGCCGGGCATTCTTTCAGAGCCTCATCGGCATTGTCTTTACTGCGGATAATCCGGCCGCTGCGGTAGTAGCCATCGACACAGACGAGCATTTTCGAATCGCAGTCCAATATTCTGTTTCTCAATGCCTCGGCACTGAAACCACCGAAAACAACGCTGTGGATAGCGCCGATGCGGGCACAGGCAAGCATGGCAATTGGCAGCTCCAGAATCATGGGCAGATAGATAGTGACACGGTCTCCCTTCTTGACTCCGTGCTTCTTCAATACATTGGCAAACTTACACACGTCGTGGTATAGCTGCTGGTAGGTGAGTGTCCTGGTGTCACCGGTATCTCCCTCCCAGATCAAGGCGGCTTTGTTTCTTCGCCACGTCCTGAGGTTTCTATCCAGACAGTTATACGAGACATTGAGCTTACCGCCCACAAACCATTCGTGCTTAGCTTCCTTGAAGTCTGCAACCAGCACCTTGTCCCATTTCTTGTACCAGTCCAGCTGCCGGGCGGCCTCTCCCCAGAAACCCTCGGGGTCATCAAGGGACCTCTGATAAATCTTCTTATACTCTTCCAGGCTCTTGATGTACGCCTTCTTACTCAACTCCTCCGGAGGATAGAAGACCCTCTCTTCGTGCATCATAGAGCTAAGTATTTTTTGTTCCATAAAGTACTACTCCTTGAATCTGTTATATCGAATATTAATCCTTGGTGACGATTGTATACCAGGGATGGCTCAGTGTCCGTCAGTAACGCCTAGCAACTGAATATAGGCTTGACGTAGTCTTTCAGCTATCACACGGGCTACTGCCTGCATAATCTTGAAGCCTACCTCACCACAATGGGCAGTACAAAAAGCAGTCAACTCGCGCCCGTTGAAGACGATCACCTTTGTCTGCTCTAAGGCTTTAACCGTAGCTGTACGCGTATATGGGGGGATCATGGCCGACCAGCCGAAGCTCTCAAAGTTACAGGCTGCCTGGACCTGGCGTTGTGCCAGTGGCCCTACCTCCAGGATAATTCCTACCAGGCCGTGTTCAATCACATAAATCAGGTCCGCAGTGGAAGCCTGCTTGTAGATGATTGTCCCCGCATCAAATACCTGATCAGTACCTATTTCCGCCACCAGGCTAAGTTGCTCATCATCCAGTTCACGAAACAGATCAGACCTCTTAAGCACTTCAATCTTGTTCATTCGCTCACCTCTCTCGTTATTTTAGGCTGTATAGTTTTGATTCTCCGTTCAATTCTGGGCGTTTTGGAAGTCTCTCGCCTCCAAATCTTGTAGTGCGACCCTTCAGGGTCGTGCAGCACGAGGCTAAAGCCTCGCACTACATTTTCAAACACCCTCTATTTGGAATTCGTCACCATTCCATCAAATCACAAAAAAACATATCAAGCAAACTGTCATTCTAACGTATCAGACCTTGCTATGCAACTCATCTGAAACCTATCATTGACAGGAAAAAGTTCATGAATCGATTAAACCGAATAGAGATACACTCCACGTCCAAGGAGAGACGGTTCAGTGCGGCCTATGTGTAAGCCATTGGCAAGGGTCACACACCAAAGAACATTGACAGTGTGTGGGGGGTGATATAGGATAAGTCAGAGTTTCAAGAGAATTAAGCCGTGGTGAAATGCTACATGGCAGGCTTTCAGGCGGGGGGAAATGGCCAAGTACATAATTGCCCATGACGTGGGCACCAGCGGCAATAAGGCGGTGCTGGTGGACATTGAAGGGCGTGTCCATGGTAAGTGTTTCGAGCCCTACAGGACTTATTATCCGAGCCCGGGGTGCGTGGAGCAGGAGCCTGAGGATTGGTGGCGGGCGGTGTCGAAGACTACCAAACTCCTCCTTGAACGTACTGGAGTGTTATCTGGCGATGTGCTTTGTATTACCTATGCGACGCAGATGCTGGGCATCGTGCCCATGGATTCCAGGAGCGGCCCCTTGCGGCCGGCCATAATCTGGATGGATTGCCGGGCCGGGGAACAGGCCCAACGATTGATGAGGAAATTTCTGGGCCCCCGTGTTTTTGCCCTGATTGCCGGCGCTGTGCTGTGTGGCAAGGATGGCATGCCTAAGCTACTGTGGCTCAAGAGCCAGGAGCCCGACACCTATAACAGGATGTGCTGTTTTCTCGATGTCGCCGGGTATCTCCTCTACCGTAGCACGGGCAACATGGTCATGGAGTGGTCAGGAGCCTCGGTGTTCGGGCTCGACCTGAAAAAGAAGACCTGGCTCGAGGGCATATTTCGTTATGTCGGGCTTGACACTCGCAAGTTTCCTCCCCTGGTGCGGTCGATTGACAAAGTCGGCGAGCTGACGCGCGAAGCTGCTGGTGAGTGCGGGCTATTACAGGGAACGCCGGTCATTGCCGGGGCTGGGGATGCTCCCTGTGCTGCGGTTGGGGCCGGTGCCGTTGGCGAAGGCGAAGGGCATGTCTATCTCGGTATATCCGGCTGGGTGGGTGTGGTGACGAAGCGCACGCCCCGGGGCAAATGCGGGGCTGCCACCGTTCAGTCGGCAGACCCTGACAAAACGTTCCTGTTTGCCGAAACTGAGGCGGCTGGAGGTTGTATCCAGTGGATTGCCAACCAGTTCTACAAGGCAGAAAAAAATGACCCTGATATACCCAATGTCTATGCTCTTATGGATGACGCAGTTACCAAGATTCCACCTGGCTCGAACTATCTGTTGTTTACCCCCTGGATTTACGGTGAAAGGGCACCCATAGATGATTGTTATGTGCGTGCCACCTTCCTCAATTTGAGTGCTGAACATACGCGGGAGGACATGCTGCGGGCAGCTTATGAGGGCGTTGGCTATAATATCAGGTGGATTGTGGAAATCGTGGAGAAGGAGTTCAAGTTTCCTCTGCCGTTTCTCAGAGTGATAGGTGGAGGGGCCAAGGGCAAGCCCTGGATGCAGATTTTGGCCGATATAACTCACAAAAAGATTGAGACTGTCTGTGAACCGCAGGAGGCGGGAGCGGTTGGGGCGGCGCTGGTGGCAGCGGTGGGAATGGGCGTATATCCGGGTTTTGAATCGCTGAGGAAAGTGGTCAAAGTTGATAGTGTTTTTGAGCCACAGCCGGAGAATTCTGAGATTTATGACTCTCTGTTTGATCGCTATCAGGAGGTTTACCGTAACCTGCGGAGTTTCTATAGAAAGCTGAACAAGCAAAGGTTCGACAGATGCGACCGCTGAGATACCTGAACCAGATGCGTTCGCGGCTGTAGTGCGAGGCTTTAGCCTCGCGCCGCACGACCCTGAAGGGTCGCACTACGAAATTTGTAGGTGAAGAATTTCGGTGAGAGACAAGACGAATCTGGATCGAAAGCTGCGGCAAGATTAAGCAGTCCAATACATCAATAATAAGGAGGTGTTTAGATGGAAATGCAGGAAATCCTTGGACTTCCCATAGCTTTGCCGGATGGCGTGGACTATGATGACTATGTCATCGGTACATATCTGGTGTCCTACACGGCAGCGCTTCCCATCCCCATCATAGCCCCCATGCTGGCGGTGGAGCAGAGCACAGGCACCTGGGTGCCGGTGCCCGGTGAGACCCTGGAGGTTCGCTGTCAGCACATTGCCAAGGTAATTGGGGTCTATGAAGTTCCGGACTATGAGTCCACCGTGCCTCCCAACCTCCAGACCAGGCAATGGTTTGTGCAAATAGCCTACCCGGAGGTTAACATTGGTGAGCAGATGCCAATGCTGCTGACCACGGTGGTGGGCAACATTTCCATGGGCGGCGATATCAAGCTGGTGGACATACGGCTCCCGAAGAAGTATGTAGCCGGCTTCAAGGGACCTAAATTCGGCATCGAAGGAATAAGAAAGATCCTGGGAGTAAAGAAACGCCCCCTGCTCAATAACATGATCAAGCCGTGCACTGGCTATCGCCTGAAGATTGGGGCGGATTTGTTCAGAAAGGCGGCGCTCGGCGGCTGCGACATCATCAAGGATGATGAGTTAATAGCCGATGCTTCCTTCAACTCGGTACTGGGGCGAGTCAAGCGCTACATGCAGATTGAGAAGCAGGTATATGAAGAGAAAGGGGAACATACGCTATACACTGTGAACATAACCGACAAGATCCCTAAGGTCTTCGAGAACGCCAGACGCGCTGTAGAGTTAGGGTGTAATGCACTGATGATAAATTATCTGGCCGTCGGTTTTCCGGTGTTGCAGGCACTGGCTGAGGACCCCACCATAAATGTTCCCATCCTTGCCCATATGGATGTTGCCGGTGCCCTGTATATGTCGCCGTGGCATGGCTTAAGCTCCCATCTTGTACTGGGCAAGCTGCCACGCCTGGCCGGTGCTGACATCGTGGTCATCCCTGCCCCTTACGGGAAAGCGCCGGTAATAGATTACAAGTTCCGAAATGTGGCCAGAAATCTGGCATTCCCCCTGTATCACCTCAAACCAACTTTCCCCATGGCCTCAGGAGGCATCACGCCGTCCATGGTGCCGACGGTGATGGCAGCCCTGGGCAATGACATAGTCATTGGCTCCGGCGGTGGTATCCATGCACATCCCAAGGGGCCGATCGCCGGCGGCAAAGCATTCCGTCAGGCAATAGATGCTACTATGAAGGGCATACCTTTGTCAGAGTATGCCAAGGACCACCAGGAGCTGGCAATTTCGCTTAAGGAATGGGCAGACCCATTCAGCAAGGGCATCACATTTTAGATTGTGAGGGTGTTTAAGAATGTAGTGCGAGGCGTTAGCCTCGTGCAGCACGACCCTGAAGGGTCGCACTACAAAACTACAAGATTTGGAGGTGAAGAATTCCCGGGAAAGCCAAGATGAATCTGAATCCAAAGCTAAGGCAAAATTAGACAGCTTCATTCTAGAAAGGAGGAGGAGAATGTTGAAAGTAACGGTTCTAGGTGGGGGTGGTGCTGTAGGGGGTGTAGCCACAAAAACGCTGGCGTCAAGCGGCGTATTCTCCGACATAGTGGTGGCCGACATCAATATGGCGGCGGCCAGGAAGGTGGTCGAGGAAGCTAAAGGAGCTAAACTCACTGCAGTCGAGTTCGATGCCGAAAGCCCGGAGAGCATCAAAAAGGCGATTGCCGGCTCGGCAGTTGTTCTCAACTGCGTTGGGCCTTTCTATAAATATGGGCCGGTTATATTAAAGACAGTGATAGGAACCGGCATAAACTATGTGGATGTGTGCGATGATTTCGACGCTACTGAGGCGCTTCTGGCCATGGATGAAAAGGCGAAAAAGGCTGGCGTTTCGGCGCTTATAGGGATGGGCAGCTCTCCCGGTGTGGCGAACGTGCTGGTGAGGTTCTGTGCCGATTCCCTGCTGGATAAGGTGGAGATGGTGGACATATATCATGCCCACGGGGGTGAGAAGATAGAAGGGGCAGCGGTGGTGAAGCACAGGATTCATTCCATGAAGATGGACATACCGGTGTTCCTCAATGGCATGTTTACCACTGTCAAACTCTTTGAGGACAGCGGCAGGGCGTTGGAGGAGGAGACAGAGTTTCAGAATGTTGGTACCTACAGAGTCTATGCTTATCCTCATCCCGAGACGATAACCCTGCCCCGCTATCTGAAGGGCGTGAAACGGGTGACTAATCTCGGGCTGGTGCTGCCGCCGGCCTACGCTGAAGTGATTAAAGGAATGGTGAGGCTGGGAATTACGGATGAGGAGCCGGTGGAAGTGCAAGGGCAGAAGGTTGTTCCTCTGGAATTCGCCGTTGCTTTCATACTTGCTCAGAGAAGAAGGCTGATGAAGGAAGCGGGCATTACCGAGCCCAGGGGGTGCTTGAAGATTGTGGTGAAGGGTTATAAGGATGGTGGCAAGAACACCTACATTTTCTCAATGTCTTCCCGTGGACAGGGGATGGGCGAAGGCACCGGTATCCCGGCGGCGATAGGCGCCATAATTATGGCTACCGGGAAGATTAAGGAGAAAGGTGTTTTGCCGCCCGAAGCTTGCGTCAATCCTATGGACTTACTTGAGCTCGCCAAGACCAAGGTAAAGACGGCTGGCGGTAGGGGTTTTCCTATTACCATCGAGCATATCGATAAGGACGGGAAGTCGCAGACACTGAATTTGTTTGGATAGGATGCAGCAAGCAATTGGCGAATATAAAAGCTATAAATATAGATGGGTCGTCATGGCCGTCTATATGTATATATCCGCTCTTACTCAGCTGTACTGGCTGAACTTCGCAGCCATCGAGACATTCATCGAAGAACGTTTCAGCATACCACCAAGCAGCGTGATGTGGTTCACACTCGTTTTTCCTTTAGTTCAGGTTCTATTGTCCATGCCTGCCGGCATGGTCATCGATAGGAAAGGATTTAAATATGGTGTCGGCATAGGTGCGGCCTTTACCGGTGCTTTTGCCATGCTGCGCCTGGTGAATACTGACTCATTCACCGTTCTTCTGATATCGCAGATAGGAATTGCCATAGGACAACCCTTTGTGTTAAACGGCGTTACCAAGCTTGTGGTAACCTGGTTTCCCCGGAAAGAAGAGGCAACTGCGGTGGGGCTGGGCTCACTGGCGTTGCTAGTCGGTATGATGGTGGGACTGGGAGCAACGCCGGCGCTGGTGCAATACCTGGGATTCGAGAGGATGCTGCTGATATACGGCATCCTGGGCATTTTGGGCATCTTATTATTCTTCCTGCTGGTGAGACCTCGCCCGGCAACCCCGCCCAGAGAAGTGGAAGTCCAGCAGGAAATCACGGGCTGGCAAGGTATCAAACAGATTCTGAAGATAAGGGACTTCGTGATTCTCGGCTTTATAGCCCTGATAGGTATCGGAGTCTTCAACGGGCTGGCTACATGGCTGGAGAAGATACTAAATGAACTCCATCAGATTCCCATGACTGATGCCGGCATCATCTCTGCAATATTGATTTTCAGTGGCATACTCGGCTGCATCATCATCCCGTTGGTTTCGGACAAGATAATGAGGAGGAAGCCATTTCTAATGCTGGCATCTGCAATTGGGACTGTGTCCATCATCGCGCTGATGGTGGCCAAAGGTTATGCGGCCAACATGGTCAATGGCATATTCCTGGGCTTCTTCCTGATTTCGGCATTGCCCATAATGCTGACCATGTCTGCTGAGATTACCGGCGCCAGGTTCGCCGGTATTTCCGTTGGTTATCTGCAATTGCTCGGAAACGCCGCTGCCGTAGCCATCGTTCCCATAATGGAGTCCATGCGTGCCATCACGGGGCAGTACATCTTGCCGCTGGCATTTATCGCCGGACTGTTGGGCATATCGTTTATACTGGCAATGTTGATAAGAGAACCAGCCAGGAGCCCAAAGGGCTAAGGCTATCCCTCACATTTTTTGGCAACATTGCGCGGTTTTCTCGGAAGAAACTGTGCTACCAGATGGTCCATTGTTGCCCGACGGCTCTCAAATAAGGACTTATGCCTTGAGAATCTCCTTGTGTCGAAGGGCACGCTCGAGGGATGGCCGCATCTTCATATCACGGAACTCTGATATGGCGAAGTCGAGGTGCTCCAGCGCCTCGGCTCGCTCTTTCGGATAGTGCTCCAGCAGTAGCTCGGCAAGCTGGAGGTGGGTAAGGGCCAGCTCCGGGCGGAAACTCATCTCCGTACAGACCTCGATGGCTTCCTGATAGTATTTGCGGGCTTCATCGGGTTTGCCTAGGAAGGCCGCTGCAGCTCCCAGATGGCGGCCTGTGCATGTAGTGCGCCACAGTCCACTCGTTTGGCTGCTGCTGCCAGACAGTCGGCGAAGGAGCAGTTCAGCTGCCGTGCGATGTCCCGCCAGCACCGCGACTTCCAGTAATGTGATATCTACCCATACCGGAGTTTCGTCCTCGGCCGAGCCAATGCCAGGACGTGCCACGACCAGCCTTTCCAACATCTCCGCCGCCTCGGCATATCGGCCCAAGTATGCCAAGCAATATAGAATTAGCATATCAACACCTATGCTCCGGAAGAGATTTCTCGAGCCTTGAAGTATCAACTCCAGCGCGCGATCAGCATTCCCGATATACGCCCGGGCAGGTAATATCCAACTTGCCCATGTCCCTGCGAATTCAAGGATGCCCAGTTCTTGGGCGCGGGCTACAATACGTCGCCGGATTGCTACCGCCTCCTCCAGGCGCCCATCCCAGATGGCCATACAGGCATCATTCACCATGGACATGATAAGCAGGTTCGGCTGTCCGCTGTGTTCAGCCAGTGTCTTCATCTCAGCCATGATGTCTTCAGCGCGGCGGCGCTGGCCAAACTCCAGGAACGTCTGCGCCAGGCACCACAGTGCCCAGGTAGATATATATAAGTTCACGCCAGCCCGGGACTGTCCCACCAGCTCTTCGGCCAGGCGCAGCCGCTCCTCGTCATGCTGTGGCGCTGACACCATTGAGAGATATAACGAGGCTATCCACCAGTACGTGTCGGGGTCTCCTAGACGATGGGCCAGGTCCAGGGCTCGGCTGAGGAGAGTCGCTCCTTCTGGTAAGAAGCTAACTCCAGACAATTTCGCGTAACCCAGCATGGCATCCGCCCAGGCACGCTCCACCGTCTCTGGTTCAGCATAGCGGTCGGCTTGAGCGGCCCACTGTGCTCCCTCGGGAGAAGCCGTCGCACTCAATCCATAGCCTCCTAGCCCCCTCCCCGCCAGCATGCAAGTCCGGGACGCCCGCTTGTTGTCGGCGATAGCCTCAGCCAGAGACAACGCCTGGGGCGCCTCAATGTCGAGAACGCGTCGATGCCCCCCAGCGAAGATTAAGGCATCGCCCAGAGCCAGGAGCAGGTCACAACGCTTAGCCTTGTCTTCGGGGTCCAGCACCTCCTGGACCTTGAGTGCCTGCTCCAGCAGCCTTACCGCTTCTCCATAGGCGTAAACGTCCGTAGCCCGTTTGGCCGCCATCTTGCTGTATTCAACCGCCTTCGTAAGGTCAGCCGGGTCGGTGGAATGGGAGAAGTGTTCAGCAAGTTCGGTGGCGTGTCCCTCGAGGCGCTTGGCGTACAAGGTTTCGAGGGAGCGTGCTACCTGTTGATGCAACTTCAGTCGCTGCGGGGCAATCATCTCCTCATAGAGCGTCTGGCGGAAGAAGGCGTGCGTGAAGCGGTAGCGTACCAAGCCCATCTGGGAACGCTCTTCCAGTATCGACAGTCGCACAGCTTCCTTGAGGGCGTTGACAAAGACATCTTCATTTATGCCGGTCACGGCTTTAAGAGTCTCCAGGGCAAACTCCCGGCCGATAACGGAGGCCACGGCAAGGAGCTGATTACACTCCGGACTGAGCAGGGACAGGCGCTTGCCGATGACATCTCGCAGCCCTTCGGGGATGCTCATCTCCAGTGGGGTATCCTTGGTCGGCCGCCAGCGTCCCTCTTTCCGGGTAATGAGTCCCTCCTCGACGAGATAGCGCACCACCTCCTGTACAAACAGGGGATTGCCTTCAGTCTGGCGGTGCACCGCCTCGGCCAGTCCCCAGGGGACACTTTCCCGCGTGATGCTCTCCAGCATGCGGCGGACCTCATCGGCATTCAGGCCGCGCAGGAGGACGCGGCCGTAGGTGGAGACACGCCTCAGCTCGGCCAGCGCCGCCGATAAGGGATGGCTGCGGTCCACCTCCATGTCCCGGTACGTACCTACTATCAGTAGCCTGGCACCAGCAAGATTACGAGAGACATGGGTCAGCATATCCAGAGTACCCTTATCAGCGTCGTGCAGGTCTTCCAGGACAACCATCATGGGCTGGACATTGGCGGCGTTACTTAGGAAGGCGGTGACCGCCTGCAGCAGCCGGTATCTTTCCTCTTCGGGGTCCTTCTGGGGTCGGAGTTTAATCTTGAGCCGTTCCCTTATCTCCGAGATGATGCGGGCTACATCGGCAGCGCCGCTGCCCAGCTCTTTCCTGAGGTCTTTGACTTCGCGGCTGAGCACATAAGAGCGCAGGGCCTCGACAAAGGCCAGGTAGGGCAATGACAGGGAGCCTTTCTCGTAGCAGTGGCCAACCAAAGTCCGGCCACCGCGCAGGGTGACATAGGTGGCTAGCTGCTCACACAAAGCGGTCTTGCCGATGCCCGGCTCGCCCGTCACCATCATCAGGGCACCCTGCCCCGATATAGCGCCATCAAAGGCTGACTTAAGCTGTTTTAACTCTGGCTCGCGGCCGACGAATACCCTCCGGTACAGGGGATTTTCAGCGGGGGCTTCCTTCGATGGTTCCGCCTTTACCTTGCCTGCCTCGATTGTCTCCAGGGCCTGGAGGACCACCGCGGCCGATTCCGGACGTTTCTCAGGGTCTTTCTCCAGTAGTTGCAGAATGAGCGTCTCCAGAGCCGGGGGCAGGTCGGCCCGGTGCCAGGTGGGTGATACCGGCGGCGTATTGATATGCTGTCCGATAATGGCGACGGAGTCGTCCCCCACGAAGGGTGGACGGCCGGTCACCATCTCATAGAGCATTGCCCCCAGGGAATACAGGTCGGCTTTGGCAGTCACTTTTCCACCCATCGCCTGCTCAGGAGGCATATAGGTCACTGTGCCGACCATCATGCCGGATTGGGTTAGCCGTGGCAGGTCTGCGGCCAGAGCCAGACCGAAGTCGCCTATCTTGGCAGTACCATCGGCACTGAGCCAGATGTTGCCGGGTTTTATGTCGCGGTGGATGATTCCTTTGGAGTGGGCGAACTCCAGGCCTCGGCAGACAGCCTTAGCAATACCGACTGCCTGCTCAATCGGCAGGCGATGTTCTGGAGCTTTCTCAATCAAACCTTCGACATCGCCACCAGGCATAACGGGGATAACGATGTAGGGTTGTCCTTCATGCTCCCCCATATCGTGGATGGTCATGATGTTGGGATGGTCGCCGAGCCGGCCCATGGCCCGGGCTTCGCGGCTGACACGGGTTCGGCTGGCGTCATCCAGTTTCTCGGTCTTGATGAGGGCAAAGGCCACATCACGGTCAAGGAGCGTATCATGGACAAGGTAGACCTTCTTCTTGCCCCCCTCACCGAGGAATTTCTTCACCTGGTAGCGCCCAGCGGCAAAGGAGGTAGGCTCAGGTGAGGGTGGCGATGGTGGAACGGGCTCAGCCCGAGCACGGCCGCACTGGAGACAGAATTGGAAGTCTTGAGGATTAACCTGACCACACTGCGGGCAAACACGCTCGGCCTTCAGCAATTGCCCACAGACACCGCAGAATTTCGCATTATCAGGAAGTTCAACCTGACATTTCGGGCACTTCATCGGCACTGCCCTCCCAGCGAGCTACAGTCTATGACCGCTAGGCAGGAATGTCAAGCACTTTGCATGCGGGTCCTTCCTTGATGGTTTTCTGGTCAGGGAAGGGAAAGACTGAAGGTCCTGGAGGAAGTCTCACCTTCTACAGTGGGCGGTTCGCCATGGATGGAGGGGGCACTCCGGGGAATTCGCCGCAAGCAAGCATCAAGCTTGACAGGATATGACAGGTGTAATGGCTTTAGCCAGCTTGAGATTCTGAGTATCGGTCCACTGCCACCGTAAGCCATTTCCTTTTGACTCCAGTTGTAAGACTCCCTTAGCTATCAATTCGCCTATTCGCCGCTGGCCTAGTGCGATGTCGATGCCTAGCTTCTCGGCAACTCGGCGGGCTAATTCGGTCTCGGCGTTACCGGGATTCAGGATAACGGCTGATGCCATGCCCCCGAGTTTCTCGATGATATCTCCCTGGAACAAAGCCCACACGAATTCATTTCTTTCCTTCCCTTCGATTATCTCGGAGCACTGGCTGTCTCCATCCTTAGCCCGCTGCTTTATATCGTCCCAGGCAGCTTCAATCCCCCTGTTGTAGAAGGACATGGCTTCTTGTACCATCTCTGTGCTCATGGTTGCGGTCTCAGTGATGGGCTCGTTAGCGTTATAGCGTGCCCAGTTCCGGCTGAGGATGCGGATGCCATAGTCTTTAGCTCTCTCGTATATTTCGGTTCCAGGAAGAGGAGACAACATGTGGAAGCCATACTTGGCGCCATATTCCTGATAAAGCTCGTCGCCAAAGGCCAGAGACTTGTGGGCTGTCTCCCGGCTCTCCCCGGGAAGTCCAAAGATGAAGGAATTGAAAACGTTGATGCCGGCCTCAGCGGCTATCTTTACGCCGCGCCGCACCTCTTCAGGGGTAATTCCTTTCCTTATGGTCTTCAGGATTTCCTCATCCGCCGACTCGACACCAAACAGTACCCACTCGCAGCCAGCCCGGTTCATCAGCCGTGCCAGGTCCTCGCTAATCCTATCCACCCGGGCAAAAACACTCCATTTTAGCTTTAAGTTACGCCTGAGCATTTCCTGGCACACAGCTCGGGTGTGGTTATGATTGAGCGTAAAGGTGTCATCAACGATGTTGATTTTGGCCAGCCCGAAATCGTGCTGGAGTTTCTCAATTTCATCCACCACAAGCCCGGGGCTGCGAAAACGGACTTTGGGGCCGAACATCCGACGTCCTGAACAGAAGATACAGCTAAAGGGGCAGCCACGGCTGGTTATTACCGTGCACGGGGTGCCCAAAGCTCGGTATCTAGCCATGGGCAACAACTCGCGAGCTGGTAAGGGCAACTGGTCGAGATTCTCAATGGGAGCTCGGGGAGGTGTCTTTCCCACCACGCCTCCATCGGCAAAGGCAATCCCGGGCACCTGGTGAATGTCTTTGCCTTCATCTAATGCCCTGGCCAGTTCGAGCAGAGTTTTCTCTCCCTCACCGATGACTATGGCATCAATCCATGGTGATTCCAGCAGGGTCTCTTCGAGGGCAAAGGTAACGTGAGGGCCGCCGATAATGGTGAAGATGCCGGAGTCGTAAGCTTTGCATACTCTGAGCATCCTCCGGGCGATGGGGTAGTTCAGGGTAACGCAGGTGGCGCCCACGAGTTGTGGTCGGTATTCCTCCAGTTCTCGCCTCAACTTCCTGGCGTCATACCGGGTCACCAGGAAGTCCAGAATCTTGACCTCAATACCTTCTCGAGCCAGGACACCGGCTAAATAGCTTAAGGACAGGGGAGGGAGCGGGCTCTCCTCCAGAGGGTGTGGTGTGCTCAGTAGCAATACTCGCATATATATCTGCCAACGATTGGCGACCCCACATCCCTGACTCCTCGAATTCGGCGGCATGAGTATAGCTCTTGTCATACCCAAAATCAACCACATGTACTCGTTCAAATAATTAGTGACACCTCTTTCCTGTCATTGCGAGGAGCCAGAGGCGACGAAGCAATCTTGTGGAAGTGGTGGGGCTGGAGATTGCCACGCCCCGACGGGTCGGGGCTCGCAATGACAAAAGAAAGGAGGGGCTCGCAATGACACCCCCTTCTGTCATTGCGAGGAACGGAAGTGACGAAGCAATCTCGGCAAGCAGTGACACAGTAGGTTACTACCCGACGCTGCAAACGTATGAAGCACCAACCATCTATCTGAACCAGGTCACTATCTTGGGCAAGGTTCTATGCTTTTGTGATTTCATGCTATAAAATTAGATGGAGGAGGTGAGCATGGCTAAAGGAACGAGGATAACTGTGGATTTGGGGAGTGAGGAACTTCTTAAGGCGGTAAAGTTTGCCTCTGTCGAGCAGAACAAGCCAATTCGGGAAATCATTATCGAGGCACTGGAGCAGTGGCTGGGGGGAAAGAAAAGCTCAGGACAGCAGCAGGATTACCTGGCCATGATGAAAGCCCTGGATGAATACCGAAAATCGACCGGGAAGGGGAGTTAAGGCAGTGGCGAAATGACGGGATCTTATCGCCAACGTTACTAAAAAGGTGGCGGTATAATCAGGGGAGCACCCGATGTCTTTAGGAGGGTCATATGATAATTGATATGCATACTCACCTTTGTGATCGTGATGGTGTGGCCAAACCTTTCTGGGATGGGTGGGCAGAAGTTGCGGCGTTGCGGGTCAATAGGCCGTTGGAAAGGGTGCAGAGACGATTGCCGGAGTTGTGGGATGTCTCCGGTGACATGATAGTCAAGGATATGGATGCTGCCGGGATTGATAAGAGTGTGCTGCTGGCGATTGACTGGGGTCTGTCTCGCCACCTTGGCGACGTCAAGCTGAGTGTTGAGGAGATAAACAGGGTCTATGCCGATGCGGTGAAGAAATATCCTAAGCGGTTAATTGCTTTTGCCGGCATTGACCCCAGAAGGAATAACGCTGCTGAACTGGTTGAAAGATTTCTCAAGGAACGGGGTATGAAAGGGATTAAGTTCCATACGGCTGCCGGTTTCTATCCCAACGATAAGGCGTGTTATCCCGTCTATGAGAAAGCACTGGAATACGGGGTCCCCGTTCTGCTCCATACGGGGGAGGTGCTGAAGCCACTCTATTTTAAGTATTGCCAGCCCATTTATGTGCAGGAAGTAGCTATGGACTTTCCCGATTTGCCCATTGTCCTGGCACATACGGGCGGATGCTGGTACCCTGAAGCGGTGGCAATCTGTAATAACACCACAAATGTTTACCTCGATTTATCCGTCTGGCAGCCGCGGCTCCTCCGCCCTCTCGAATTCTACAGAGCGCTAAGGACACTGTTAGACTCGGTATCATGGCAGAGAGTGCTGTTCGGCAGTGATTACCCTTTTCTGAAGCTATTCATTAATCAAGAAATGTGGGTCAAAGCCTTTACCAACATTCCCGACTCGGTGAAAGAACAGGGAATCGAGTTTACGCACGAGGAAATTGCAGGAATAATGGGCGGCAACGCCGCCAGGCTCCTGGGACTAACAGGATAATCTTGTCGGGGGCTAGACCCCCATACCTCCGCTGACCGTGAAGACGCCGCCGCTAACATAGGAGGCAGCGTCCGAGGCCAGCCAGATTACCATTTCAGCCACTTCTTCGGGTTCACCCATTCTTTTCAAAGGTACGCTGCTCTGAATCATAGCATCGGCGTCCTTCTGGGCACGCAGTTCTTCAGTCATGCGGGTTTTGATCCAGCCCGGGCAGACGGCGACTACCCGGATGTTGTCCCTGCCATACTCGGTCGCCGCTGCGTTGGAAATGGCCACGACGGCATGTTTGCTTCCGCTGTAGACGGATAGTCTTTCCGCTGTGGACACCCCGGCGATAGAGGCATTATTTATGATGACTCCGCCGCCTTGTTTCAGCATCACCGGTATTTCGTATTTCATGGACAACCAGACGCCCTTGAAGTTGGTGTCCACCACTTCGTCAAAGATTTCTTCGGTCGTTCGCATCAGCCGGGCCATTATGCCGCCTACTCCGGCGTTGTTGAAAGCGATATCCAGACGGCCGTATTTTTTCACGGTCTGGTTCACCATGTTTTCAACCTGCGAGGCAATCCGCACATCGGTTTGGACAAACGTCCCTTCGCCGCCGGCCTTTTTAATCATCTCCACCGTTTCTTTCCCTTCCTTTTCCCTGCGGGCAGCCACCACTACTTTGGCACCCCGTTCTCCAAATTTGATTGCTGTGGCGCGGCCGATGCCGGAGCTTCCGCCCGTTACCAGTGCTACTCTTCCCGCAAATGTGTTCATCTTGTGCCTCCTTTTTGCCCGGTAAACTGATGCTAGACTCGATTCTGTGTTGGTGTTGATTTCGGACAACTTTACCACCGACGAGCGTACAACCGCAATACGGAGGGCGCCTCCCAATCCCAGAGATTGCCACGCTCCGCTCGCAATGACAAGGGAGGGGCTCGTAATGACAAACAAAAGAGGGCAGGGACAAGACCCGCCCCTACGTATAGAGATGTAGTGGCGAGGTTTATCCTAGCCTGCATGTCTCACAGCGCTACGCCAAGCTTGACTGGCTAATCTCGGGCTTTTCGGGACTCAGAGCTTCATTTCTTTGAGAGGCATGACCAGAGGGATATTCTTAATCTTAGCCAGGAGCTTGTAATCGGCGGTAATTAAAGGGATATGGTATGTCTGTGAAACGGCAATATATGCCGCATCGTAGATGGTAATGTCCCGAGAAAAGGCCAGCGCTATCGCTGATTCGAAGACCTCGGGGAAATCCACTAACTCAAGCTCTAGCTTAAGAAGGCTTCTAGCTGCCTTTGACAGGTCGTCTTCACCAAGATTAGGATTGAAACGAAGGGCGTTGCAGACCTCATAAAGAACCAGAGAGGAACTTGCCAGCGGAGATGTTCCTTCAACATGGCTGCTTAGCAGCTTCTCTGAATTCTCGCCATCTTCTTCAAGCCCGGAGAACCATTTGACTACCACGCTGGCATCTACCACATATTTCGGAGATGCCTTCATTTTGACTCTCTCCACTTCCTTATTTCAGATACCCCATCCCAATCGCCAGACTTCTCGCGTAACTGCTTTATCTCTGAAACCGCCTTCGTCATCCCCTGCCGTCTTTTCTTCTCTTCCTCCTCCCCTTCTTTTTGCTTCATAAAGAAATGCAGCGCTCGCTGAATAAGCCCGCTCCTGGTATTCCCCTGCTTTCGAGCAAAGGCGTCAGCCCTCTTCAATTCCTCCTCGGGCAGGGTGATGTTTATCTTTACTGCTTTACCCATCTCAATACCTCCTTTTGTACTTACTTTAGGGGTTATTACTGAAAAAGTCAAGAGGGCTAGTGCCGGGGAGCTTTATCCGAGGTTTCTTTTGGCAATTCGAGTCGTCATTGCGAGCACGTGAAACGTGCGTGGCAATCTCTGGGGATTGCGGAGCCTGTTCCGAAGCATAAGGGAGGAATCTCGCTCCTCGCAACGACACGCAGCAATCAATCGACATCTCTTTTCAGAAATTGACAAAGCCGTTTTTGCTCCTCTTGGCATGGGAGGAGTTCCTCTAGCAGCATTATCTGACCTTTGGACTTGAGTTTCGCCAGTCCCTCACGACACTCAGGGTTGGCAAGGCTGGGAGTCCATTCCCGGCACGCTTTGGGACGCCAGGGATGTATGGTGCAGCGGGCTTTGCCATCTTCGTCCCAGGCCAAGAAGACACAGCCCTTCTTTGTGTGCTTGAGCAGATAACCTTCCTTTATCGGCACCTTCACAGCGTACCTGGGGATACACTTTGAGCGTGATATTCCCAGGGCTGAGGCAATGTTGCCTATGTCTTCGCCGGTGAGCGGAGATTGATAGCGGGTGCAGCAGATGCCACAGCGAAAACAGGGGATAGGAGTTTGTTCCGCTACGGTGATTTCTTTTCCTTCCAGTGTTTTTATTGTTGCTTTCTCTATTGACATAGTAGGAGTCCGCTAATAGCCCAGGCCTACCTTCTTGGTTATCTCGGCTTCGTCGAATAAGTGGTGCAGACCTTTGAGAAAGGAAGTCGAGCCGCTATCCAATAGCCACTGACCGAACCTTGCCCCCTCTAGCTCAAGCTTTTCAGGTGTGATACCCGGCTTGAATACCAGCTTGGCATAGCCCTTTTCCTGGGACTGGGCAACGATAAACACTCTCGCCTCGCTCATTTCCCCTCCTTATATAACTGCAGGTCACTTTTGTAGTTGTTATGAACAAATTCCAAATGACAAAACCCAAATGACAATTGAAATCCAAATGCTTAAATGACAAAACTACTCCTTTGTCATTGGAATCCAATTTTTGTCCTTTGGACTTTGGGCTTGATTTGATATTTGAGCTTTGTCATTTGTTATTGTTTGCGGACTCAATAAATTAGGCACCTACATTTTTTTACATCCCCATCATTCAGCAGAGAGCAAACCCCTTATCTTCTCATGGAGCTTCTTGTTGGAGAACAACAGGTCGCTTGTCTTGGGCTGCCAGGGGTTGCCCTGGAAATCGCTGACCTTGCCACCGGCCTCCTGAACTAACAGGACGCCGGGGGCGACATCCCAGGGCTCAATCCTGGTGGTGAAGTAAGCCTCTCTTTTGCTGGCGCCAACCCAGGCTGTTTCCAAGCCAGCCGAACCCAGCTTGCGTATGTCGGTAACATGAGGATAGACCTTATGCAGAAGGTCGCCTGTTCTTCCCCGGTCTTTCTCTCCACCTTCACAGTATAGAATGTAGCTCTGGTTTAGGTCTGATAAATCAGAAACTTGAATCTTCACCCCGTTTAAGTAAGCCCCCTTGCCCTTTTCAGCGAAGTAAAATTCATCAATTGCCGGGGCGTAGATTGCCCCCAATAGAAGTTCATCCTGGCGCATCAAGGTTAGACACACGGCAAAGAAAGGGTTGAAATTGGCAAAATTGCCCGTGCCATCAAGAGAGTCCACAATCCAGAGCCACTCGGGGTCACCCTGGAGAAAACCGCTTTCCTCGGTGAGCAGGCTGTGGCGAGGATAATGCCTCCTGATTTCCTCGATAATCAATTTGTCCACCTCTTTATCATATTTAGTGGCTGCTTCCTTAGCCGTGCTTCGCTCTTTAAGCAAAGCCCAGTCCTGGCGAAAATGCTTCATCAAGGTATTGCCGGCCTTCCTGGCCAGGCTCTCAACTAATTCCTTTTCCTTCATATTCATAGTTATTTTATCATTGCTGGTAAAATGGGACTAAGCAGAGAAGTTCTTGAAGGAGTGGAGCGAAAGGGTGCCTATTTAGTTGACATAACATGTTAAGTAGTCTACCAATGTAGCGCGAGGCTTGAGCCTCGTGCCGGAGGGGCACAGCACGACCCTGAAGGGTCGCACTACAAAATTTGGAAGTGCAGAATCTCCGCAATAGACGTGACAAATGTGAATCCAGGCTAGGGCATAACCAAACAGCCTAAGAACGAAAAGGGAGGTGAGAGAATGGCAATAGCCGAGATAAGTGTTGTCCCGTTAGGAACGAAGACTCCTTCGGTCAGCCGATACGTGGCGCGGGCAGTTAAGGTCCTGGAGCAGGAAAAGGACATGAAGTACGAGATAACCGCGATGGGGACAATAATAGAGGGTGACCTGGACAGAATCCTGGCGGTGGTGAGGAAGATGCACGAGGAAGTCTTTTGGGAGGGGGTCGCCAGGGTATTGACCACGGTTAAAATCGACGACCGGCGAGATAAGTCTCAGGGCATGAAGAAGAAGGTGGACTCGCTCGAGAAAAAATTGTAGGGTTTGCCTAATTATCCTCAAGTCTATAGTTGCCCGCATAATCTCGTGCAAAACCTCTCCATTGAAGGGAGTGCCCTCTCCACTTGATGGAGAGGGTTAGGGTGAGGCAAGGTGAGGCAAGGTGAGGCAAGGTGAGGGTGCAGTCCCCCTCCCTCTGACTCCCTCCCGCCAGGGGAGGGAGAATTGTAACGGTTTCTTCCCGATGAACCAGCTTAGCGACGCTCGAAAATTCGCAGTGATCAACTGACGCCACTATAATTATGCCTTGGTGGCTAACGAAGGACAACAAATGAATCTCTCTTGTTTGCTTTCTTTGCTCAAAGATGTGCCTGCCTACAGGCAATTGGTGACGGATCTGTCCTCAGCCAAAGGAGAGCATAACGCAATCATACTGGATGCCGCCAAGCCTTACTTGATTGCCGCTCTTTACGAAGAGCTTAATCTACCCTTTCTGATGGTGACCGGTCAGCCGGAGACTGCCAGGAAGCTTCATGAACAGCTTCGAGCCTGGTGTTCTCCTTCCGCCGAGTTGCATCGTCTTCCTGAGCTCGATTTCCTGCCTTATGAGAGTCCCCAGCTATCGGCTGTCAGCTATCAGATGATAGAAAGGTTGAGGGCATTAGCCGCCTTAGCCCTTTGTGATGAGAGCGACAAACCGCCTCTGATAGTGACCTCGGCCCTGGCAGTCGTGAGTAAAACCATCCCGCAAAGGGATTTTGTGGCGGCTTGCCATATCCTAGAGCCGGGTATGGCTGCTGAGCCCCTGGAGCTACTGCGCCGATGGCAAACCATAGGCTATGAAGTGGAGGATGTGGTCGAACTGCCCGGGCAGATGAGCAGAAGGGGTGGCATTATTGACGTCTTTCCTCCTTGTAACCAGTTGCCGGTTCGCATCGAGTTCTTTGGCAATCAGATAGAAAGCATGAGGTGCTTCGACTCGGAAAACCAGCGCTCAACCAGCCCTGTAGCTTCGTTGATTGTCACCCCGGCCAGAGAGTTCGTACCGACGGCTGATAGCTGTAGGGTGGCAGCTGGCAGTGTCCTTGACTACCTTGGCAGCGATGCCTTGCTTGTTCTCGATGACCCTGAAGGAATTGAACTTGCCGTCACCAGGCTAAATGAGGAAACTCAAGAACTAAGAGCTACAAAGATGGGAAAAGGTGAGCTGCCCGGGGGCTTTCCCTCTCCTTACTTCGGCTGGGAAGAACTGGAGTCAGCGATGACAGAAAGACATCGCCTGGCGCTTCTGAAAGCAGTCAGCTATCAGCCGTCAGTCACTAGCGATGGACGGACTCTGCCTTTCGTTCAAGCTCAGAGTTACGGCAGCCAGTTGGAAAGGTTCCTGAAAACAGCCAGGCAAATGGTGGAACAAAAACAGCGTCTGGTCGTAGTCAGCCATCAAGCAAATCGTCTGGCTGAACTTCTCCAGAAAGAGGACATTCATACTTCGCCAGCATCCATGATAGAACAGATACCTCCGCCCGGTTCAATCACTGTGCTTCAGGGTTCGTTGGACGGAGGGTGGCTGCTGGATGACAAGCTGACCCTTATCACCGATGTCGAGCTCTTTGGCTTTGTCAAGCAGCCGCGAGCAGGCAGAAAGAGGCCAATACCTCACCAATGGTTTCTGCCTCAGCTAGCTCCCGGCGATTATGTCGTCCATGTTGACCACGGCATCGCCAGGTTCCACGGTCTGGTCAGGATGTCTTCTGAAGGCGTGGAGAGAGAATATCTTGTCTTGGAGTATGCTGCTGGCGACAGGCTCTATGTGCCTACGGAACGGATAGACCGCGTCAGCCGCTATATCGGTGTCGGTGACCAGGCACCACACTTGAGCCGCTTGAGAACCCCGGAATGGCAAAGGACAAAGAACAGGGTAAAGGAATCAGTGGCGGAAATTGCTCGAGAGTTGCTCGACCTTTATGCCACTCGGGAGGCGGCTCCGGGCTTCGCTTTCTCTGCAGATTCGCTATGGCAACAGGAACTGGAGGCATCATTTCCCTATATGGAAACACCAGACCAGGTTGAGGCAATCATGACGGTTAAAGAGGACATGGAAAAAGCCAGGCCCATGGACAGGCTCATCTGTGGAGACGTAGGCTACGGAAAAACCGAGATAGCCTTGCGCGCTGCCTTTAAGGCAGTCATGAATAATAAGCAAGTCGCTATTCTGGTGCCGACCACCGTGCTGGCCCAGCAGCATTTCTTGACCTTTACTGAGCGGCTGCAGACTTTTCCATTAAGAGTAGAAATGCTGAGTCGCTTTTGTCCGCTTGAAAGAGAACAGGAAATCCTGGAAGGCCTGGCCCTGGGCACTGTGGACATATGCATCGGCACTCATCGCCTGCTGCAAAAAGACATCACGTTCAAGGATCTGGGGCTGGCGATAATCGATGAGGAACAACAGTTCGGCGTGGTACAGAAGGAAAAACTCAAGCGGATAAGGAGGGAAGTGGACACCCTGGCTCTTAGCGCTACTCCCATCCCGCGCACCCTTCACATGTCTTTGACCGGCATTAGAGATATGAGCATCGTGGGAACGCCTCCCGAAGAACGCCTGTCTGTCAAGACTTACGTTGGAGCTTATGATGCCGCTCTGGTCAGGCAGGTGATACTGCGAGAACTGGAGAGGAACGGGCAGGTCTTCTTTGTCCATAACCGCGTTCAAAGCATTGCTTTGGCTGCCAGCAAATTGCAGCACCTGGTGCCCGAAGCCCGGATAACTATAGCTCACGGACGAATGCCTGAAGAGCAACTAGAAAAAGTGATGACGGATTTCATCGCGGGCAAGCATGATGTTCTGGTGACTACCACTATCATCCAGCTAGGATTGGATATGCCTAATGTCAATACGCTGATTATTGACCAGGCTGACAAGTTTGGCCTGGCCCAGCTTTATCAGTTACGGGGCAGGGTGGGTCGCGGCATCAACCAGGCTTATGCTTATTTCTTTTTCGAAGAAGGGAAGCGGCTGACCCCCCAGGCTTATAAGAGGCTCCGGACTATCCTGGAGGCTACCGAGCTGGGTTCGGGATTTGCCATCGCTATGAAGGACCTGGAAATTCGAGGAGCGGGCAATCTTTTGGGTGTCAGGCAAAGCGGGCATATCACAGCCCTGGGCTTTGACCTTTATTGTCAGTTGCTGGCTGAAGCGGTGGAGGAGCTGAAAGCATCCTCTTCTAACCTCTCCCTTGAAGGGAGAGGAATAAGAGGAATAGGTGAGGGTGGAGTAAGGAAGGGTGTCATTGCGGGCGACCTGCCCGCCAAGACCTGGCAGGCGGGAGCGAAGGAATCTCCCAGCATTTCTCTGCCCCTAGATGCGCACATACCGGAAGAGTATGTTCCCAATCTAAATACCCGATTAAGCCTCTACCACAGGCTGGCCCGGGTGGAGCGCGTCGAGGAAGTAGAGGACGCGGCTCGGGAATTCCAGGATAGATTCGGCCCTCTGCCTGAGCCTGTGGAGAATCTTCTGTACATAGTGAAAATCAAGGTCCTGGCTATGAAGGCTAAGGTAAGCTCCATTGCCACACAAGGACGCCAGATCGTCATAAAGCCCCAGCCCACCGTCATTGCGAGCGCAGCGAAGCAATCTCTGGGCAAAGGCTACGATGCCGCGGTTAAAATAGGCGCCACGCAAATAAGGTTGGACACCAGGCTCCTGGGGGACAGGTGGAGAGTTGTTCTGGAAGAGATGCTGAGCTCCAGCTCCGCCTGAGCTCATCCGAAAGCTGACTCTGCATACAGTTGGTGACCCCCCTCTATCGTCGGGACCTGAGGTGTTCACGGTATTGACTTCTTAGTCGTGTGGGTGTACAATGTAATTTAGGGTTCCACGAATTTTTCTCACAAGATTATCTTCTAAGACTCGGGGGGTTATAGGTTGGGAAAGGAGTAATGGGGTAATTGAAGAACCTGGGTAGGGTAGATACCTCGAGTTCGAACGCAAGAATTAACTAGCCTCGATTAATTTGTATGCGTCGTTCGTAAGATGGGGAGTAGCGAGGTGGGGTCAGTTAAGTCTTTGTTACCAAACGTTACAATTTTGTAACTGTTTCCCGGGTAATTTTATGACTTTGACACTGTGCATTTCTTAGAATGTTATTAGATGGAAGCAGGAAACTGCGAACTATTGCCTGCAAAGAGGGCATGAGGCGACGGGAAAAGCCAATGCAGAATGAAAGTAGCGAAAGGAGGTGGGGGCACGGAGCAAGAGGAACAGATGGGGGCCCTGTTGTTTCCGTTGATAATTTATTGATTTATCTGGCAGCGATGTTGACACATTGTTGAGTGTCCGGGCATTAGACTTTGATTAATCAAATGGAGCCGCGAACCAAATTGCTATGCAGACGGGTGTGGTCATACGGGAAAAGTTCTCATTGGTGGGAAAAGTTAAGAAAAGGTAAGTGAAGTGACATTGACGCTTATGTTCTAGTATGATATAATCTTAGTTTGTGAGACAACCAGGAGGCAGTGAACCGCTACCCTGAAATGGTCACTTAGGTGGTGGGGAGCCAATAGTGAAACCGGCCCGAAAAGAGGTCGGTTTTTGTTTTCATCAATGCCAGAAAGAAGGAAATGATACATTCACAGAAAAGGACAAAAGAAATCTATGAATTATGAATGTTACATTTTTGTAATTTTTCCTTAAATAATTTTATGACTTTGACACTATGCATTTCTTAAAATATTGAATACAGACAGGAAGCTGTGAACCACCGCCTGCAAAGTGGTCACCTGGGCGGTGGGAAGCAAATGGTGAAACCGACCTGTGGAAAGGTCGGTTTTGTGTTTTACATGGGGGGTAGAGAATCGCTATAAGCAAGAGCTCTCAGAAGCTTATGAGCTACGACTCGTGCGCCCCAGCCGAGGTCGGTTAGAGCATAATCTGACAAAAAAAGCTAACACAAGCAAAAGTCAACGAAAGGAGGTGATGACACAGGCAACGACAAACGCTAATACAAAAAGAAGGTAATGAAAAACAGAAGAAGGTAATGAAAAACAATAGAAGGAGGAAACAAAATTGATAAAAAGAATGAGAGTTGTTATGCCAATACTGGTCATATTGGCCATGCTGGCTTCCGTGTTCGGCATGGCGATCCCAGTGGTGGCATTGGACGGCGACGTGGAGGCCGGCCCTGGCGAGTTGATAATTCCCGATCCACTGTATGATGTGGGCATGCCCGGCACGCCCCCGGGAATCACGGGTTGGGACATGACCGACCTGAGGCTGGCTTATGATGAGTCCACCGACACCATGTATGTGGGCATCAACGTGGAAACCATACTTGGCGATGCCGATGGCGATGGCGACCCGGGCGTGACTTCAACATATCTGTCTGATATGGGAGGTACAGACCATCCCGATTTAGGCAGTTCAGAGACGGCTGCTGTCTACTTTGACCTGAACCAGGATGGCACCTATGATGTCATTGCTGGCATAGGTGGTACGACGGATTACTACGGCTTCTCTGTGAATGTGTTCACAGGGTTCTTCTACCCTCCGTACAACTTTGGTGCGGCACTGCCCGGCAATATTGGCGACATCAGTCCCAATCCCGATGCTCTGCACCCGGATTTGGAGTTCACAATCACGAATTGGTCCACGCTGCCGGGTCATGATGATGCTCCGGGTTTCTGCGTTGGAGCATTCCTTGGCTCGCTAGAAGATGCCGGCATTGGAGAGGACTTCCTTGATTACTGCGCGAGCCCCTGCATCGAAATCGAAAAGACAGTGGACTGCAACGATGATGGAATCTTCCTGGACGAGGATACCGGCATAGCCGGTGACACCGGCCACTGGAGAATCGTGGTCACCAACTGCGGCGACTGCGACCTGTTTGACGTCGAGGTCTGGGACGACAACGGCATGTCCTACGGTCCGTTCGACTTGCCCATCGGCGACAGCCAACAGTTCGATTATGACACCATAGTCGAAGTGGACACCACCAACTGGGCCTACGTTGAAGGCTACGATACCGTTGGCTTCATGGTGAGCGACGAAGATGACGCCACCAATCTGGTCCTCGTCCCCGACATCTGCATTGAGAAGACAGTGGACTGCAACGATGATGGCGTTTTCCTGGACGAAGACACCGGCATAGCCGGTGACACCGGTCACTGGAGAATCGTGGTCACCAATTGCGGCGAAGCCGACCTGTTTGACGTCTATGTCTGGGATGACAATGGTATGTCCTGGGGCCCGTTCGACCTGCCTGTCGGTGACAGCCAACAGTTCGACTATGACACGATAGTCGATGTAGACACCACCAACTGGGCCTATGTTGACGCTTATGATGCGGCTGGCGGCGATTGGTACGACGAAGATTACGCCACCAACCTGGTCCTCGTGCCCGACATTTGCATCGAGAAGACGGTTGACTGCAACGATGACGGTGTTTTCCTGGATGAAGACTATGGTATAGCCGGTGACACCGGTCACTGGAGAATCGTGGTCACGAACTGCGGCGAAGCCGACCTTTTTGATGTCGTGGTCTGGGATGACAATGGTATGTCCTGGGGTCCGTTCGACCTGCCTGTCGGTGACAGCCAACAGTTCGACTATGACACCATAGTCGATGTGGACACCACCAATGTGGCATATGTCGAGGGTTACGATGCGGCCGGCGGCGCCTGGTACGATGAAGATGGCGCCACCAACCTGGTGCTCGTCCCCGACATTTGCATCGAGAAGACAGTTGACTGCAATGATGATGGCGTCTTCCTGGACGAAGACTACGGCACTCCGGGTGATACCGGTCACTGGAGAATCGTGGTCACGAACTGCGGCGAAGCCGACCTCTTTGATGTCGTGGTCTGGGATACCAACGGCATGAGCTGGGGTCCATTTGACCTCGATGCTGGTGATTTCGTCCAATACGACTATGACACCATAGTCAACGAGACCACTACAAATATCGCTTATGTCGAGGGTTATGATGTGGCTGGCGGCGTCTGG
>Ga0256868_10000222_pt1 | contig 34373 bp, 31 predicted proteins | sample RVTome_13_FD_187341 | JGI IMG/M metagenome (GOLD analysis project Ga0256868, IMG submission 187341) | Soil microbial communities from uranium-contaminated site in the Upper Colorado River Basin, Wyoming, United States - RVT92D227 HiSeq ...
ATAAATTTCCCGCTTTCCTTATCAACAACGAGTTTGCCGTTAATTCTTTTCAGTGGAAGTTCATCAGCCGGCAAAATTCTTCCCAGAAGCGTTCTCACACGGAACTCATGCCGCCCGGCATCGAGCGCAGGGTCTGTAAGCATTGAAATCCTTGTGAATTTCAGCCTGTCAAGGGTTGATATGGCAGGATCGTTTCTTCTGCCGCCCCTCTTGTAACCTTCTCCACCCCTGTTTTTGAAATGGAGGAATTTGTTCTGGGGATTGTATTCCGGCTCTATCGCATCATTTGGACAAACAAGAGTGCAGGTTCCGCAGCCTGTACAATACCTTTCTATATCGGTAACTTGTTCCACAACTTCGACAATCTTTCTTACTGATGCCGGTGTCGGCACCGGTCCTTCTGAATAAACAGTTCTTTTTACCTTAACCGTTGGTTCGATTGCCTTCACCGGACAGACTGCAGTGCATCTGCCGCAGCGTGTGCATCTGTGATCTTTCCAGCGGACAATATAGGGAAACTCTTTTAATGAGAGCTGATGATTATAGTCTAATTTTGTAGCTGGTTCCATACTTTCACCTCCTCAGCATGAGGTTTGACAATAACCATATCGTATTTCATAGGGAAGATATCCATTGATTTATTTCTCTTCGGGATTACGCTGTCAAGGCCGCATTCCTCGGACATTAATGCATATTTGCCCTTTACCCCGCCGACAACACCGGGTCTCAGTTTCTTTGCGTCATGTACCATAAAGCATGTTCCATCAGGGGTAAATCCAATCACAACATTTGGTCCATCTATACACAGAGGTCTCAAGGACTGTTTGATGAGCTGTAAGGCATCGCTGTCTTTTCTTGGACCGATGTCAGAATCTTTAAGGGGTGTAATCACATCCTTATAATATGTCAATGGAAATCCCAGTTGACGCACCGTGTAATGGAGGATATGCGTAAACACCTCACTGTCACTGTTATAGCCTATATAACCTGGAAATCCCCTGCTCATCAGGAATTCTCTAATAGGTACGAATGCTGTATTCTCTCCGTTGGTCATGGAGCAGTAACCCTGTATGAAAAAGGGATGACAGGCGTACAGATATATTACATAGTTGGTGTTCTGTCTTCCCTGGGCAAAGATAACCTTTGCCTTTAAATTATCTTTATCAAGACCGAAGAATTCTCCTACCTGGAGAGGGTCGCCAACTTCTTTTAAAGTCAGGACATCGGGATAAAAGGAAAAGGTGAATATCGACTCATCGGGTTCCCCAATTTTCCTGAGCGCAAGTCGCACATTCATAAGGAGGTCTTCCTTTTCCTTCTGGGGTTTATGCTTATAAGAAGTAGGGTAATCGTATACCCTTGCGAAGTAATGATCCCGCTGTGTTATGCCTTTTACTGGCTTAATCTTTGGCGCCCATATTTCTTTCAGCTTGAAGCCCGCCTTGTCCATATGGTCATCCAGCACCTTTGCTCCCTTTTTGGAGCAGATGCCCGAGAGGATAGGATAAGCTTTCAGTTTTTCAAAGTCACCTCCGAGATCCTTCAATGTCAGGCCGAGCCCCGAGCCGTCATGACCTTCCTTCATTGTCTCGAGGGCGATGATATTTTCCATCGGGGAAAAATAATTATTTGATGTTATAGCTGCCAGTCTGCACATGATATCTACCTCATAAATAAATTAGACGGCAAACGGTTACCGTATGTTAATACATTAGAATTAAAGCGACAAATTTGTCAATTAAAAAACATTTTTGTATGATATAAGAAACTCTTATGGACTATCTTTTTATAGATGATTTGATACTTACTAAGAAGTTTATAGGTAAGGCTAAATTGTATGTCATTCCCGCTTGTCGGGAATCCTTTAACCCCCTTTCATCCCCCTTAAATTAAGGGGGATGAAAGGGGGTTAAAGGACTCGCCGGAATGACAGACTTGACACATCGCAACTCAGGAACGAGTCGTATCGACTTACGGCGGTCATACAGCAATACTCCTCAACTAATACAGAATCTGTCCCTGAATATCAATCTTCGTTTTCTTTACCGGAATATTTTTGCCTGACTCTCTTATAGCATCCTCTACCAGTTTAACCAGACCCATACAGCATGGGACTTCCATATAGGCTACTGATACGGACTTAATGTCGTTTTCACCCAAAATGACTGCCAGTTTTTCCTTATATGCATTTGCATTGTCAAGTTTAGGACAACCGACAGCCAGGGTGTGCCCTTTTATGAAGCTTCCGTGGAACCCTGCATATGCATAAGCACAGCAGTCTGCTGCTACGAGTAAATCCGCTCCCTGGTAATATGGAGCTTTTAGCGGCAGGAGACTTATCTGTACCGGCCAGTTCCTGAGCTGAGGTTCTGATTCCTGATGAGTGACCTCATCAGAGGGTGTCTTTATCTGTAATGTTTTAGCCATACTCCCCGGGCAGCCACAAGCCATCGGCGTATGATCCTTTAGTTCGTGTTTTTTCTGTGCCTCTTCCATCCTCCAGACCGCCTCTTCACCCTTTGTTTTCAACAAATATCCTTTTGTTGCCTCCAGGTCAAAAGGCTTGGATTCCTTTTCCTCTATGATTAACGCGCCTGTCGGACATTCTCCGATACAGTCTCCAAAGCCGTCGCAGAAGTTCTCTTTGACCAGTTTTGCCTTGCCGTCGACTATCTGCAGGGCGCCTTCTGAACAGGCGCTTACACAGTTGCCGCAACCGTCGCAAAGTTCTTCATTGATTGTTATAATCTTTCTTTTCATAGTATTCCTCCTTTTGAATCCTTGATTTTAGAATAGACTAGGCGAGAGCAAGTGTCCTTGACTTAAGTCAAGAGAGGAAATAAACTTGCAAACCTCTCTTTGGAAAAGGGGGGAAGGTGGGGATTTTACGGTTTAAATAAAAGCCTTTTAATATAAGAGCAGGAATTACATTTCTTTAAAATTAAAGAATCTACTTATGTTTCAATTAACAAGTTCATAGTAGTCCTCACCTTAAAAAATTATTGCCCGTAACGATTACTTCCTCAAATTTGCATGTTAGAATGCTATCGGTCGTTGAGCACTTTTTTCTCAAAGCAAAATAGAATAAGAAGGATGAAGGATTCAAAAAGCAAATAAATATTGGTATCATATTTATGGGTCCAGAAATTATTCTGGAGGTTTAAATAGAATGAATAGTCGGGCCGCTATTCTGGTAATACAGTCGGATAGCGGTTTTTTTTGTTTGAAAGGATGAAAATATCAATGGAGCAAATATTAAGTTCAAAAAGGAGGGAATTGTTATGTGTTCATTAATGTCTGACGATCGCAAGTTATTTATAAGTTCTGCAATTCTTTTGGTACTGTTAGTCCCTGCATTTGTCTGGGGAGAATCCGGTAAGGAACTATCGTCCGGTGAAACTCTTTATGTGCCTGTCTATTCAAATGTTTATTCAGGTCCCAAAGCGAATCCCCTCCAACTTGCAACAATGTTGAGCGTCCATAACGTAGACCCCAAAAACTCCATTACCATACTAAGGGTAGATTATTATGATTCAAACGGTAAATTTATAGAGAGCTATATCAAAAAAACAATAGACCTTAAACCATTTGCTCATACCTTTTTTTACCTCAAAGAATATGATGTAAGAGGAGGTCCGGGTGCAAATTTCCTTGTGAAATGGCATGCTGAAAGCAAGGTCAACCAGCCGGTAGTGGAGGCTCTTATGCTCGGCGCAAGAGCAGGGGTGTCTTTCACTTCTTCGGGCCGGGTAATTATTGAATACTGAGCAAAAGTCACGAACACAATAAAATATTCAGCACGTACGGCAGGAGAATGACGAATACTGTTTTACTTTCAGAGGGATCATGGAATACGAAATATTGAAATCACTGGAAGTAATATTCATCGCATCTGCAGCGGTTATTTTACTGCTGTATAAGCTGAAGATACCTTCGCTAATCGGTTTCATTATCTCGGGAATTATCATCGGACCAAATGGTGTCGGGCTTATAAAGGACACCCATTTTATCCAAATACTCGCAGAAATCGGAGTTATCCTCCTTCTCTTCACGATCGGCATCGAATTTTCCATGACAAAACTGGTGAGGATCAGGAAGGCTGTTTTGGGAGGTGGAGGAATGCAGATCCTATTGACCATAATACTATCAGCTGGACTTACCTATATCGCCATAGAAAATATCAATAAATCTCTTTTTTTCGGGTTCCTGTATGCCCTGAGTAGCACAGCGATTGTCCTGAAGCTGCTTGCAGAGAGAGGTGAAATAGATTCGCCTCATGGTCACACAATGGTAGGCATACTTATATTCCAGGATCTCTGCATTGTGCCGCTTATGCTTCTGATCCCTGTTCTGGCCGGAGATAGAATCGATATGCTTGATGTGGGAGTAAAAATGGGCAAGGCCGCAGTCATTATCATTGTGGTATTATTGAGCGCCAGATGGATAGTCCCCGCCCTTCTTCATCAAGTTGTCCGGACAAAAAGCCGCGAACTTTTTCTAACCACTATTATTCTTCTCTGTCTTGGTATAGCGCTCCTGACCTCACGTTTTGGGCTCTCATTGGCTCTCGGGGCTTTTCTCGCAGGTCTTGTCATATCAGAGTCTGAGTATGCTCATCAGGCAATATCGGATATATTGCCCTTCAAGGACAGTTTCATGGGGCTTTTCTTTGTATCCATAGGAATGCTGATGGATACAGGTTTTGTTGTTGACAACGGTGTCAGGATAATTGGGATCGTAGCATTAATATTTACATTGAAAATCATTACAGGAACAGTTGCTGCTCTGACAATTGGGAATTCTGTGAGAACCTCAGTCATTTCAGGTCTCGGGCTTGCGCAGGTAGGCGAATTTTCCTTTGTGCTTGCGATTGCCGGGAAGGCATCGGGTTTGATCTCTGAAGCATTTTATCAGATTTTCCTTTCATCTTCTGTGGTTACAATGCTCATAACTCCTTTTATTGTGAATGCGGCTCCGAGGGTATCCGAATGGATAACAGCTCAGCCGCTGTTGAAGAAAGTGATCGGCAGGAAGAAGATGTCAGACGGTGAAGGGGGGCCAAGAAAAAGGCATGACCACGTTATTATTATCGGGTTTGGTCTGAACGGAAGAAACCTGGCAAAGGTTTTACGGGAGGCTGAGGTTCCTTATGTGGTACTGGAGATGAACAGCGATACCGTGAGGGAGATGAGGAAAAAGGGCGAGCCGGTTTATTACGGTGACGGTACCAGCCAAGAAATACTTCACAAGATGGGCATTGAGAAGGCAAGACTATTGGTCATTGCGATTTCGGACCCTGTCTCCACAAGGAGGATTGTCTCTATTGCACGTTATGCAAACCCTCATGTCTACATCATTGTAAGAACACGTTACCTTGTTGAGGTTGATGAACTCAGATCGCTCGGAGCGGATGAGATAATACCCGAGGAGTTTGAAACATCCATAGAGATCTTTTCACGGGTTCTGCACCAGTATAGTTTCCCCAGGAATGCAATACTCGATATGGTAGATAAAATCAGGAGCAAGAGTTATACGGCACTGCGAAGCGTCGAAGTGCCAAGAAGGCATCTCTTCGAGAAATATGAATGGCTTCCTGAAATAGAAATAGACGGCTACCGGATACCTGAAAGTTCACATCTCAACGATAAAACAATTAAAGAACTACAGGTGAGGAAAAAAACCGGCGTGACAATTATCGCAGTGAGAAGAGTAAAAGAGGTTTATGCGAATCCAGAGCCTGACTTCAAATTCAAACAAGGTGACTTTATCCTATTTACCGGAGAGAGAGAGAATATGAATACGGCCGTACAATATTTCAAAGGTAAGCCATCGTAAGAATTTCCATTTCTAATATGCACTTAATGAAGAATATCCTAAATGTTTATTTGATGAAGAAATAAGGACGACTTTTTGAACTCCGGGGTTATGGGGTCGGTTATGGGGTCTTTATTCTTGCAGACACTCTAGTTGTTATTTTACCGTTGTAACAACTTTTAGTTGTACTCCACAGAATTATCGGCATGATAGAGGGCGTTTCTTTCTGTGAGCAGATGTTACAGATTCTCTCATCACTGAAACGTTTGCTTGTGGCTGAAGTCTGCGCTTATCGATCAGTCTGGAGGGTGTTTGATAGATGAAGCAGTCAACGATTTATCTGGCATTGTCTGATAGGTCACATCCTATTTTTCACATATTATTGTTCTGAAAATATCCTTAACTTCTCAGGATCGGGGATTATGATGGTATTGTTTTTTTCAACGATGAGCTTTTTCTGTTTAAGGAATGCCAGTGCCCGTGAGAGCGTTTCGGGTATTGTCCCGAGCAGGGATGACAGCTCTTTTTTGGAATACAGGAGATGACAGACAGTAACACCATTTTCGACAGCGCTGTTTTCGAGCAGATAACCGGCAAGCCTGGATTTAATGTCTTTCAGAGAAAGCTCCTCAATCTTTGCAACAAAGTGCCTCAGCCTCTTTGAATAACCGCTCATCATCTTTAGAGCCAGATCAGGGTGTTCTTTTATCAGCTTCAAAATACCTTCCCTCGAAATCCGCACTAAAGCAGTATCTTCCAGAGCCATACATGACGCAGGATAAACCATGGCATCAAATATCGCAGCCTCAGCAACGGGATCTCCGGGGCCATGAATGTGCAGTGTATACTCTTTTCCGTCTGGAGAAAGCTTGTAAATTTTCACCTTTCCCGAGACAACAATAAAGAATGCTGTTGCATCAAGACCTTCGGAAAATATCTGATTCCCTTTGTCAACTTTTTTCAAAGAAGCTGAGAATAAAAGGAGGCCGATCTCTTTTTCAGTAAAGGAATCAAAGAGAAATGTATTGATAAGGAATTTACGTATATCCATCTTGGTTTCATTTTATACTATTTAGTGTCTGTTTATAAACTCAGGTTTCGTCATCCTCCGGCTTGACCGGGGGATCCAGAACCTCTTGAAAACACTGGATTCCCGTTTTCACGGGAATGACACTTTTTTACGAATCTGTCAGTTTATGGACAGACTCTATTTAAACTCTTATTGAAAATCTTATGCTTTTTCATTAATCCTAAAAATATCCAAATAAGAGCGATAATTGATATTTTCACGAATAAAAGGTCAGAATACTCCATGAATTTTGATGAGATTATTGCCTTAAGAAAGGCATTTGCATCGGTAAAAGACAGGCAGAAAAAGAATATCCCGCCGGATTTTGATGAAAAGATAAAAAGGCTGAAGGCTGTCCGGGAATTATCTGTTGGCAACGATGACCTTCTAAAGCAGGCAATAAAGAAAATAGAAAAAAACAATATCGAAGTATTTACCGCTAAGGACAAAGATGAAGCCCTAAAGGTCATACTTCAGAAAATAGGAAGCGAAAAACTTGTTATCAAATCGAAATCAAATGTGACAAAGGAGATCGAACTCACCCCTGCATTGCAGTCACATGGGATTCAAGTAATAGAGACGGATATAGGCGACAGGATACTTCAGGTCTTACAAGGCAAACCTTCACATCCGACAGGACCGGTGGCTCACTTCTCAGCAAAGAAAATATCCAAAGGGCTTTCACAATTATACGGTAAGGAAATAGGCGAAGACCCGGAGGAAATCGTCAGGTTTGTAAGAGATGAAATAAAAGGTTATATAGAGAAAGCCTGGGTCGGCATAACCGGTGCAAATGCCATCACGGCAGAAGAAGGCTCGATAGTGATAGCCCACAATGAAGGAAATATATTCGAGGTTATGCGCAGGAAGAAACATATCGTGGTTACGGCAATCGACAAGGTGTATCCAACGGTTGAAGACGCACTGAACATGTTGAAGATCATATGTTTTAACGCAACAGGTTCTCTCATCCCTTCGTTTGTTGAGATTATCAGCGGAGTGAGCAAAACCGCTGATGTTGAAAAGAAATTCTTCAGGGGTGTCCATTCACCGGAAGAAATAACACTTATTCTGCTTGACAACAAGCGCACTGAAATGATCGGGAAAGGTTTCCGGGAATTACTTTACTGTATTGACTGCGGGAACTGTCTTTTGCACTGTCCTATGTATAACACCATCGGAACCCATTTCGCTGAAGATAAATATCTCGGCGGCAAAGGTCTTGTATATAAGAGTCTCTCCGAAGATGAAGTGAACAAAAAACTCGAATTCTGTTTGACCTGCGGGAAATGCCGGAAGAACTGCCCTTTATCTATTGATGTACCGGCAGCGATCAGAAATATCAGGAGTGACAGTATCCCCCAGGAGGTTTATTATTTTCTCAAATCCCACATCTTATGGCTGTACTATAATATCAGGCTAAGACTCGGTTAGATTTTATCCTTATTAATAGTATTAGTTATCCCACCCGGAAAAGAGTATGTTTTTACCCATCCTTGACAAATAAATTCCTTTTTTTTAAAGTAATTACGTTAGGTAACCGTTTGCCGTTCACAAATAACCATGACAAAAATATACTCCGGTATAAATGACCTTGATAATCTCATAGATTCTCTCTATGTAGGTGATAATGTCGTCTGGGAGGTTGAGGCAGGCACAGCCCCGGAACTCTTTGTATCGAATTTCATTCGTCAATCTCTCTCTGAGGACCGCGATGTCATCTATGTCAGTTTTAATAAATCGCCCCATACAATTTTACAGCATATAGGGGAGATCACTTCACAAGGGAATTTTATTTTGCTTGACTGCTTCACATCCGGGAAGGGCAAAAATGATCGGGCCTTCACGAAGTTTTATGAAAACAACGGAGATTCTCACGTCATCAAGGTTGACGATCCAGGGAATATAGAAAACTTCACCTCTCTCCTTACTTCTCTGGAGGATAAGTTCCAGTCCGGTGGAAGATATGTTTTTGACAGTCTTACAGGCATGCAGGATCTCTGGGGCGATGAAAGCAGGACCTATAAGTTCTTCACCTACATTTGTCCACTTCTCTATGATCTCGGGACTGTTGCTTACTGGTTACTTGAGAAAAACGCCCACAGTCAGAAGTTCAAGGCGAATTTGCGACACATTACACAGGTGGTTCTGGAGTTATATAAAAGGAAAGACAAGCTCTGGATAAAAGCTCTGAAACTTGAAGGCCGACCAAACAGAGAAGCCTTTAAACCTCATTCTTATGAAATCAGTGAAGGAACAATTACGATTACATCGGTAAAGAAAGAACCTGCGCTGGATGTCGGCAACAAGATAAAGGAATTACGGATAAAGATAGGAATGAGCCAGAAGGAACTCGCTGACAAGGTTGGACTGACCCCGAGTTTCGTCTCTCAGTTAGAAAACAACCAGATCATTCCTTCGCTGAGTTCATTTCTACATATCTGCAATACCCTTGGGGTCAGCCTCTCTGATACATTAGAGAAAAAATCTGACGAGGCACAATGGCTCATCAGGAAAGAGAAAATATTTTCTCATCCGACTTCTAAAGAGGCCGGGATGAAAGGTTTCCGTATATTTCAAAACGGCAGTATGTCAGGAACTCTTATGGTAATAGAACCATACGCAAAAGTGAAAGGTCAGGTAATACCTACTGAAGGGAAGAAGTTGCTCTATGTTTTAAAAGGAGATGTCTCTGTAATTATAGACGGTAAAGGCGAGATACTCAGATCCGGTGATTCACTCTACCTGAAAAAAGAAGTCCCATCTCTATTGAAAAATGAAGGAGGTGATAGTGCGGAAATACTCTTAATGAGCTCTTAAACAGGGCTTATTACTTGAGGTAAACGACTCAATAGGGCAGCACGGATTTTTTTTGCCCGAGAACTTAAGTAATACTGAAATATAATAAGTTTTTGTTAAATAATACTAAACTAAGAGGAGGAAAAAACAAATGAATTACGGAAAACCGAATGCAAGTGCTGCAACAGGAACAAAAAACAGGGTACAGGACCCGGCTCCATCTTCAGGCATATGTTCAGTATGTCTTGACGGGTGTCCCGGAATATGCGAGATCGGAAAATCCTCATTCAGGGGCAGAGAGGTTTTGTATCCGCAGCCTTTTGGTAAAGTTACGGCCGGAGCTGTAAAGGAATATCCGATAGATTATTCCCACCTGAACATTCAGGGCACATGCATTGGCGCTGTGGGCATGGATGCAGATTCGGACAAAGCACTCTTTACCAACGTGTCAACAGAAGTGACCCTCGGGAATAAACACAAGGTGAATCTGAAAGTCCCGATTTTTACCGGTGCTCTCGGGTCTACCAATATTGCAAGGGATAACTGGGAAGGTCTGGCTGTCGGTGCAGCCATTTCAGGGATTATGGTTGTCATCGGAGAGAATGTCGTCGGCATGGATCCTGATGCCGAGATAAAGAACGGTAAAGTGGTAAATTCTCCTGAACTGGCAAGAAGGGTTAAGACGTACAACGAATGGAAAGATACCCATGGCGCTATCATTCTTCAGCAGAATGTCGAGGATGCAAGGATCGGCTCTCCTGAATACGCGGTGGAGAAGCTTGGTGTTGAATGCCTTGAGCTGAAATGGGGACAGGGAGCAAAGAACATAGGCGGTGAGGTAAAACTGAAAACCCTCGATAGGGCGCTTGAACTAAAAAGAAGAGGGTACGTTGTACTGCCTGATCCGGAAGACAAAGTTGTCCAGAAGGCATTCAAAGAAGGCGCGTTCAAGGAATTCGAGAGACATTCAAGGCTCGGCATGGTTGAATACGAGGGTTTCATGAGGAGTGTTGAATATCTCAGGAAAATCGGGGCTAAATTCGTTTCTCTCAAGACAGGAGCCTACAGGGTTGCAGACCTCGCGAGGGCGATGAAGTTTGCGTCAGATGCAGAGATAGACCTTCTTACCATTGACGGCGCGGGTGGAGGGACAGGCATGAGCCCGTGGAGAATGATGAACGAATGGGGAATTCCTACCATCTACCTCGAAGCTCTCGCATATAAGTTTGCCGAAGAATTGAGGGCAAGAGGCAAATATGTGCCGAACCTTGCTATTGCAGGTGGATTCTCACTTGAAGATCATGTATTCAAGGCAATTGCTATGGGTGCTCCGTTTGTTAAGGCGGTTTGCATGGGACGTGCCACCATGATACCTGCTATGGTCGGTAAGAATATCGGGAGGTGGATACAAGAAGACAAACTTCCTCCTGAAATAAAGAAATACGGTGACACAGCGGAAAAGATATTCGTGAGTGCCGAAACATTAAAGTCGAAGTATGGTAAAGCCTACAAGAAGATTCCTCTCGGCGCACTAGGCATGTACACATTCTGTGACAGATTGCAGCTCGGCCTTCAGCAGCTTATGGCTGGTGCAAGGAAGTTCGCACTCCAGTACATCGACAGGTCTGACCTCGTATCATTAACAAAAGAGGCAACCGAGGTAACAGGAATTCCTTATGTAATGGAGTCAGATTTGGAAGAAGCTGACAGGATACTTTTTGGTCTTGAAGAGACAGTGAAAGCCATAGTGTAACTTTGAACAAGGCGGGGATACGATTTTTGTATCCCCGCTTATAAAACTAATAACAATAATCAAAAGGAGTGTATTTTTTCATGACCAAGACGATGATGTCAATACTGAGGGTCCTCGACAAACAGCCTGAGAGAATAGTAGGCGCCAGAGAAATATCAAGACAACTGAAAATGCACGGGGTGGAACTCATGGAAAGAACCGTAAGGTATCACCTCAAAATCCTCGATGAGAGAGGTTTAACAAAAGTATTCGGCAAGGAAGGAAGAATGATAACCCAGAAAGGCAAAGAAGAACTCTCTCAGTCTCTGGTATCTGAAAAAGTCGGATTTATTATCAGTAAAATTGAGACCATGTCGTATCTGACAGACCTTGACCTTGATACGCAAGAGGGAAACATAATCCTCAATATCTCCTATTTCCCCGAGGAAAAACTGAAGGAAGCAGTTAAAATCATGAAACCCGTCTTCTTGTCTTCATATGTGATGTCTAATAAAGTTGTTTTGAAGAGAGGAGGGGAAAAGATAGGAGATGTCACAGTTCCGGAAGGACAGGTCGGATTCGGTACCGTATGCAGTGTAACTATTAACGGCATTTTCCTTAAAAATGGAATACCGGTTGCATCAAAATTCGGCGGGGTACTCCAGATCAATTCTGAGCCGGTGCGCTTCACTGCACTGATTGGTTATGAAGGGTCTTCGCTTGACCCGCTTGAGATATTCATCAAGAGCAGGATGACTGATGTCTCAGGTGCTGTAAAGAATCATTCAGGAAAGATACTTGCAAGTTTCAGAGAGATACCAATTGTCAGCATCGAAAAGGCTGCTCAAGTAAGAGAAAACCTGAAAGAAAAAGGTATAGGCGGCATCCTGTTAATAGGAAACCCAAACCAGCCTCTCCTTGAAATGCCTGTGAGTATGGACAAAGCCGGAATGATCATAGTAGGTGGTCTTAACCCTATCGCAGCACTTGAAGAGGCAGGCATTCCGAGCATCAGCAAGGCAATGTCAACGCTCTATAAATTTGCAGACCTGATCGGATTCAAGGAACTCCTGTAAAAACGCTTAATCAGCCAAACTAATACAAACGAGTTCCTTGCTGAATGAGACTCTCACGTTATTCAGCTTCGTGGTCATATAATTCATTGCACCCTGTATCAACCAATTCCCCCCTTTTTTAATAAATACTTAATTAATTCCTACTATTTAACGCCCTTGACATTTAATTTCTTATGTCGTAAAGTAAAGCATAAGGTAACCGTTAGCCGTCTAATTATGAAGATACCTTTGGGCATAAAGATCTTCAACCAACTGACTCAGGGTGCTATTCAGCAATCATATAACATCCCTGCCGCGTATACTGCAGATAACAAACCAAATGACATATTCAATTTCCCGCCTGATTTCATGCCCGAAACTGTCCGGGGTTTCTCATTAGCTGAAATAACTATTTATTCGTTATGGAAGAATGAAGGAGGTAATAAGGCAGAACTGCTGCTTGTGTGCCCTAACATTTTAAGCCGTAAATAAACGACGGGTATTTTTTTGCCATCTGGCTTCAGAAATACTTAATCCATTAATGGATAGAGTAAAAAATACTTAATAAAAGGAGGAGAGAACATGACTCTCAGCAAACCGAATGCAAGTGCTGCAACTGTAACAACGACCAGGGTAACGCCTTCGCCAACGTCCGGATTGTGTGTTAACTGTGTTGATGGCTGTCCGGGTTACTGCGAGGTGGGAAGATCTGCCCTTCGTGGAAGGGAAATCATTTACCCTCAGCCGTTCGGAAAGGTTATTTCTGGATCAGAAAAAGATTATCCGGTTGATTTTTCGCACTTTAATATCCATGGAACCTGTGTTGGTGCTGTTGGCGCTGAGGCTGACCCTGACAAGGCAACATTCCCATCAGTCAGTGTGGAAACAGAGATAATTGGTCAAGGTACAAAAATTCCTATGAAAGTACCGGTCTTTACCGGTGCACTCGGTTCAACCGAAATAGCCCGGGTGAACTGGGAAGGTACCGCCATTGGCGCTGCCATCTGCGGTTCAATCCTTGTCTGCGGTGAGAATGTCTGCGGAATGGACCCGAAGGCCGAGATAAAGAACGGCAAAATCACGAATTCGCCGGAACTCGCCAGAAGAGTAAAGATTTACAAGGACTGGTATGACGGCTACGGAACAATGCTGGTTCAGTTGAACGTTGAGGATACCCGTCTCGGTGTAGCAGAATATGCTGTCGAGAAACTCGGTATTGAAGGCATCGAACTTAAATGGGGACAGGGAGCAAAGTGCATTGGTGGTGAGGTTAAGCTCCCGACACTGGACAGGGCGTTACAGCTGAAAAAGAGGGGATACATCGTTCTTCCGGACCCTGAAAACAAGTCAGTACAGGAAGCGCATAAACTTGGTGGCATAGCAGAATTTGAGAGACATTCACGCCTCGGCATGGTGGATGAAGAGTCATTTATGAAAGAGGCAGCAAGGGTGAGAAAAATAGGCGCCAAGTATGTGACCCTAAAGACCGGCGCATACAGGCCCGTAGATTTAGCCCGTGCAGTGAAATACTCATCAATGGCAAAAATAGACCTCCTTACCGTTGACGGGGCAGGCGGCGGAACAGGCATGAGCCCGTGGCGCATGATGAACGAATGGGGAATCCCGACTGTTTATCTTGAATGCTTACTCTATAAATATCTCAAGAGACTGCAAGAGAAGGGTGAGTTTATCCCGACTGTTGCCATCGCCGGCGGTATCGTCCTCGAAGATCACATCTTTAAGGCAATAGCACTTGGTGCTCCTTTTGTGAAAGCTATCTGCATGGGGCGTTCAACCCTAACTGCAGGCATGGTCGGAAAAACACAGGGCCAATTGATAGAAGCGGCTTATGGAAAAGGCAAGGAATATGAGGAAGCCCTGATGAGGACCTTTAATGGTGCTGCACAGCTCAAGGAAAAATACGGAAAAGATTTCAAGAAGATACCTCCGGCAGCAATAGGTATTTACACCTATTATGACAGGCTCGCTGTAGGTCTCAGGCAGCTCATGGCAGGCACCCGCAAGTTTGCCCTTAAATACATCGACAGGGACGATATCATGTCTCTTACCCGTGAAGCATCTGATGTCTCCGGAATTCCATATCTCATGGATGTAGACATGAAAGAAGCTGAAAACATTTTAGGATAAGGAGAAAAACAATGCTAAATTTGATTTGCTATAAATTCTGTGCATCACCTTTCTGTATGGTCAGCTGTCCTGCAGGCGCAATAAGCGTCTCGGAAAAGGATAACAACGTGTATGCAGACACCAACAAATGCAACAGATGCGGAATCTGCCGCGCAATGTGTTCCATCTTGAGTTTTGACAAAAACCTCAGAAGAAAACGTGTCTGGATGCGCGAGGATTTCGGGAAAAAGTAACCCCTCCTCACTCCTCCCCTTAGATAAGGGGAGGCAGGGTGGGGTTAGTCCCCTCTGACATTGCGGGATGGGGTTTAAGAGGTGATATCATGGAAGAAGAACTCTTAGAACAGATATTGGCATCCTACAAGGGAGAACGGAACGAACTTGTACCGATTCTCCAGGAGGTACAGGAAAACCTCGGCTATTTGCCGGAAGAAGCGATGCTGGATATCGCAAGGTTCGTCGGTGTTCCTGAAAGCCATGTTTATTCTGTCGCATCTTTCTATGCTCAATTCAGAACCTTGCCATTGGGAAGAAAGCGCGTTGCAGTTTGCAGGGGTACCGCCTGTCATATTCGTGGAGCACCTCACATCCTCCATGAAATTGAGGAGTCAATCCATCTTAAGGAAGGAGAAACGTCTGAGGATCTTGAATATACTCTGGAAACAGTTGCCTGCATTGGCTGCTGTGCTCTGGCACCTTGTATAAGAGTAAATAAAGACGTTGACGGCGATATGACACCAGAAAAGGCAAAGAAACTTTTCAATGGGAACGGAAACAGTAACGGAGGCAACGGTGTCGGATAAACAGCATGCAGTCCTTGTGTGTCAAGGCACGGGTTGCATTTCAGGAGGGTCTGAACATATCTTTTCTGCCCTGAAAGATGAGTTAGAAAGTTCAGGGCATGCAGAAGATATTCTTGTAAAACGCACAGGCTGTCATGGTTTCTGCCAGCAGGGTCCTCTTACCGTTATCGAGCCCCAGGGCATTTTCTACACAAAAGTAAAAAGAGAAGATATACCCGAGATCACCCAGTCTATTTTATCTGGCGGCAAACCGTTGGAGCGTCTCTTACATCATGACCCATTTACTGAGAAACCAGTTCTGCACTACCACGATATTACTTTTTACTGGAAGCAGGAAAGAACCATATTGAAATATTGCGGCAGCATTGACCCTGAGGATATATATGATTACATAGAGGTTGGCGGTTATAAGGCATTGCATAAGGCAATCTCTGAAATGACCCCTGAAGAAATTATTTCAGAGGTGAAGAGTTCGGGGCTCAGGGGACTTGGCGGCGCAGGCTTTCCTACTGGCCGTAAATGGGAATCCTGCCGCAATGCACCCGAGGATATAAAGTACGTAATCTGTAATGCTGACGAAGGCGACCCGGGAGCTTTCCAGGACCGTTCTGTTATGGAAGGGAACCCTCATTCGGTTATTGAGGGAATGATCATTGCTGCTTATGCAATAGGAGCTCAAAAAGGCTTCATCTATGTGAGGGCAGAATATCCCATGGCAGTCAGTCGCCTGAAGATTGCTATCGAGCAGGCAAGAGAGGCCGGTTTCCTTGGAGACAATATTTTGAACAGAGATTTCAGTTTTAATATCGACATCTTTCAGGGAGCAGGTGCCTTCGTATGCGGCGAATCAACCGCACTGGTACGCTCAATAGAAGGGAAGAGGGGGATGCCAAAGGCAATGCCCCGTGCCAGAACTACTGAGGAAGGGTTGTGGAACAAGCCGACGCTCCTCAATAATGTGAAGACCTTTGCGAATATCCCATTAATCATCATAAACGGTTCAGAATGGTTTTCACAGAAAGGCACTGAAAAGAGCAAGGGCACTGCGGTTTTTTCTCTCACAGGAAAGGTTACGAACTGTGGTCTTATTGAAGTACCCATGGGAACAACGCTGAGGAAAATCATCTTCGACATCGGCGGAGGAGTATTAGGCGGCAAGGCATTGAAAGCAGTACAAACTGGAGGACCATCGGGCGGATGTTTGCCTGCACATATGATAGACATGCCTGTTGATTTCGACTCGCTTACAAAAGCAGGCTCGATCATGGGGTCAGGCGGGCTGGTGGTTATGGACGAGGATACCTGCATGGTTGATGTGGCCCGCTACTTCCTTGATTTCAGCCAGAGGGAATCCTGCGGCCAGTGTATTCCGTGCAGGCTTGGGACACGGCAGATGTATAAAATACTTGATGATATCACCAAAGGCAAGGGAAGACCCGGAGATATAAACCTCCTCCTTGAATTGAGCAAAGCGATAAAACGGAGTTCCATATGCGGGCTTGGCAAGACAGCTCCCAATCCTGTTGTCACCACTATCCGCTATTTTAAAGATGAGTATGAAGCACATATAAACGATAAAAGGTGTCCTGCAGGGATATGCAATATGAAATGAATTCATGCGATTTAATCATCTGATATCGGAAATTTACTAAATTCCCTGCTGCAAGGTGAATGGGCATGAGACATTACGATGGTATATCCATGATTCCTCCGGCAAGTGAATAAATGATCAAATGTCATGCTCCGACTTGATCGGAGCATCCAGTTCCTTTCTGGATTCCCCGGTCAAGCCGGGGAATGACGGCTTTCAGGTATTTAATTGCCGGTGTAAAAAAAGGAGGTAGCGATGGGAAGAGTTGCTCTCATAATTGACGATCAGGAAATTCAAACCTGGCAAGGCGCAACCATCCTTGAAACGGCATTAGAAAGCAAAATCTATATCCCGCACCTCTGTTACCATCCAGACTTAAAACCTGCGGGAAGCTGCCGTATTTGTCTTGTCGAACTTGATAACGGGAGATTTGTGGCTTCATGCCGGACACCGGTAAAGGAAGGCATGGTCATAAAAACAAAAGGACCTGAACTCGATAAAGTCAGGCGGCCTGTTATTGAGATGATTGTCGCCAACCATCATATGGACTGCAGAAATTGTCTGAAAAAGGGAAACTGTGCATTACAGCGGATAATGGCACACCTAAAAATAGATAAACAGAAAATTCAGCAGAACATGAGACTCCCAATGACAGGACTGCCTGTTGATGATTCAAATCCTTTTTTCATAAGAGATCATAATAAGTGTGTTCTCTGCGGAATATGTGTAAGGACCTGTCAGGAGATCGCGAAGGTCAATGCCATAGATTTTGCGGGAAGAGGCGATAATACCAAAATAGCTGCTTTCGGTGACAAGGCAATAGCCCAATCGCAATGCGTCTCATGCGGAGAATGCGTGATCCGCTGCCCTGTTGGTGCACTTGTTTTGAGAAATCCAAGGAAACCTGTAAAGCAAGTTAAGTCTGTCTGTCCATACTGCGGTGTCGGATGCGGGGTATATCTGGGCATCAAAGACGATGAAATTGTTCATGTGAGAGCTGATACATCAAGCCCGGTAAATTTTGGCCATCTCTGCGTGAAAGGGCGGTTTGGGATGGGCTTTGTGCATTCGCCTGACAGGCTGAAAGAACCGCTGGTAAGAGGGAAGAAAGGTACAGGGAAAGGAACAGATAATCCCCCCCACCCCCCTTTAGTAAAGGGGGGCAAGGGGGGATTTGTTGAGGTTTCATGGGATGAAGCACTCGAGCTTGTTGTAAAAAAGTTGAAAAAATATAAAGGTGAGGAATTTGCCATCATAGCATCAACAAAATGCACAAATGAAGACAATTATGTAGCACAAAAGTTCGCACGGGTTGTCATGGGCAGCAATAACATCGACACCTCAGCAAGACTTTGCTATGGTCCAAACATAGCTGCATTCCGTCGTACGGGAAAATGTGTCGGGTTTAATTCTCCTCCGGAAGATAGTGACGGCTTTCCAGACCAGGCGAACCAGAATCCAGAGCAGATTGAACAGGCTGCCTGTATACTTATTGCTGGTGCAAATATCACCCAGTCCCATCCCGTCCTTGGCCTGAAGATAAAGAAGGCCGTAGATAACACTGCCAAGCTTCTTGTCATAAGCCCGAATGAAACTGACCTCTGCCGTATTGCTGAAAAATGGCTCAAGCCTTATCCAGGCACAGACCTGGCTCTCATCATGGGCATGTGCAATGTGATTGTTGAAGAAGAGTTGTTTGACAAGTCTTTCATATCAATGTATTGCAATAATTTTGAAGAATTCAAAGAAGCTCTCGATGATTTTTCCCTGGGAAGGGTTGAAAGAATTACCGGAGTCCCCCGTGACCTGATTGAAGAATCCGCACGGATTTACGCAGTCAGCAAGCCGGCTGCGATCTTCTGGGGTTCTGGAATCACTCAATATGCTCATGGGACAGACAATGTGTATGCACTCATAAATCTCGCGATCCTTACAGCAAACATCGAGCATCCCCTTGCACTCAATCCTCTCTCGGAACAGAGCAACACCTTAGGGTCCTGCGATATGGGATGTCTGCCTGATTATTATCCCTGCTATCAGCCCGTTGGTTCACCTGATATACGGGAGAAATTCGAATCCATGTGGGAGTGTAAATTGAATCCGGACCCTGGACTTACTATTACCGAAATAATAGACGCCACACTTGCAGGAAAAGTCAAAGCACTGTATATCATTGGGTCAGACGTGGCTTCAACTATCGCTCCATCAAAAAAAGTACAAGCAGCTTTGAAGAAGGCAAAATTTGTTGTCTTCCAGGATTTATTTCTTAATGAAACAGCAAAATATGCTCATGTGATCCTTCCAGCAGCGAGTTTTGCCGAAAAAGAAGGTACCCTCATCAATACGGAAGGGAAGGCACAGGGCATCGAGAGAGCACTCGAACCTGCAGGTAATTCACGTCCTGACTGGGCAATATTGTGCGAACTGGCAAAGAGATTACAAAGTAAAGGCTTTGCATTTGGCAGTGCTGATGATATCCTTTCAGAGATATTATCAGTTATTCAGAACTTACCTGAAAAAATAGGCAGGTTCAGACTGTTCCCGCTTCAATACACACCACCGGCAGAGACAACAGATATGGATTATCCAATTATGCTGACTACAGAAAGAGACCTTTACACAGCTGGCGTCCTGTCTGAAAAGGTAGAAGGACTGAGAGGGTTGAGGACGAAAAACCATGTGCATATCAATCCCAAGGATGCTGATGACTTTGATATCTCAGACGGGGAAACAATCAGGATTATTTCACGGCATGGTTCAATAGAGAGTGATGCACGTTTAACAAGCTCAACCCCATCCGGCCTTGCGGTTATGAATCTGGAGAAAGAAAAGATCAATAAGCTTCTGAATCCAGTTCTCGATGAAATATCCAGGACACCTGAGATGAAAATCTGTGCTATCAGACTTGAAAAGATAAGGCAGAGCGGGAAATTACGAAAAAAACAAAAATTTGAGATATCTGTCTGAGGCATCCTGCATGATAAATCAGAGTACACAATTCAATCTATTATTAATTCTAAAAGATCTTAAAAGACTGTTTATATCTTTTGTTTACGTCATTCCCCGTCCGTCAATACGTAAGACGGATGATCGGGGAATCCAGAGAAAAGAACTGGATTATCCGGTCAACCCGGATAATGACAAGTATTGAAATAAAATTCACTATGAATAAGACAATGCTTGCAATCCTGAAGATCCTTGACAAACAGTCTGATAAGATACTCGGCTCAAGAGAACTGTCAAGGCAATTGAAACCGCACGGAATCGATCTCACTGAAAGGACCGTTCGATACCATCTCAAAATTCTCGATGAGAGGGGTTTTACAAAGGTATTCGGCAAGGAGGGAAGGATGATTACCCGGAAAGGCAAAGAAGAGCTATCGCAGGCACTTGTGTCCGAGAAGGTCGGTTTTGTGATAAGCAAAATCGAGACGCTCTCTTATCTTACAAACCTCGACCTTGAGAAAAACGAGGGCGACATCATCCTTAACGTCTCCTATTTCCCTGAGGAAAAACTCAAGGATGCATTGCGGATAATGAAGCCTGTTTTTTCATCACCTTACATTATGTCCGATAAAGTTGTGTTACACAGGAGCGGTGAAAAAGTTGGTGATGTGTTTGTCCCGGAAGGTCAGGTGGGTTTCGGTACTGTGTGCAGTGTTACCATAAACGGAATTTTTCTCAAAGCAGGAATTCCGGTCACGTCAAAGTTCGGGGGTGTACTGCAGATAGAGGAATCCGAGCCATCAAGGTTCACAGCCCTTATAAGCTATGAAGGTTCATCTCTCGACCCGCTTGAAATATTTATCAAGAGCAGGATGACGGACGTCACAGGTGCTGTAGAAAATCATTCAGGAAAAATACTTGCAAGCTTCAGGGAAATACCGGTTGTCAGCATTGAAAGGGCAAAGGAATTGAGTGCTCTGATGAAGGGAAAAGGCATAGGGGGTATTCTCCTCATCGGCAATCCAAACCAGCCGCTTCTTGAAATGCCGGTAGGACTTGATAAGACGGGGATGATTATCGTCGGCGGACTGAACCCGGTTGCTGCTCTTGAAGAATCAGGTATAACATCAGTGACGAAAGCAATGTCGACCCTTTACGGGTTTTCTGCACTGGTCAGATTCAGTGAACTGCTCTAAATACTGTATGTTTATTAAGTAAGTATTTGTCATCCTCCGGCTTGACCGAGGGATCTATAACCTCTTGAAAAGACTGGATTCCCCGATCAAGTCGGGGAATGACAGATTATATAAGGCATAGTTTATAAACAGACTCTAAATAGTATTAATCCATTGTCCATTTTTCAAATATATAAAATGTATAACTCCGGGCAACGGAAACTCTTATGCTGACGTTTGCTTTTTTTATAAACAATTTACTATACTAAATTACTAAACATTTGGAGGTACTAAGGAATGAATATCACAGATAAGGCTGCGGAAAAGGCTAAGACAGTATTGTCCAGTGAAGGCAAAGCGGACTGGGGCATCAGAATATTTGTTGCCGGCGAAAGCTGCTGCGGGCCCTCTTATGGTCTTGATTTGCAGGAAGAGCAAATGCCCGAAGATGAGGTGGTTGAGAAAAATGGCCTGAAGGTTTTTATGGATAAACAGACCCTGGAAACCCTTACAGGAAGAGAGCTCGATTACTATGTCGGCGAAGAGGGCGAAGGGTTTATCTTTAAAGGTGGAGTTTCAGCCTGCAGTCCTGGCGGTTCAGCCTGCGGCTCAGGTGATTCAGGATGCAGTTCCTGCGGCTAAGGAATTCATTGTAAATCAATGTTCCCGATTCACAGGCCAAGGAGATTAAGGAAAAACGAAACGATCAGGAGGATGGTGAGGGAGACCTCCCTTTCTCCTGATAATTTTATCTACCCCCTTTTTGTTATCTTCGGCAAAGGTGTGAGAAAAGAGATTTCATCGATGCCGGGGTGCTTTCAGGAATCGGTCGACAAGGTAGTCAAGCACGCAAAAGAAGTCCATTCGCTCGGCATCCCTTCTATTCTCCTCTTCGGTATCCCCGAACATAAGGACGAAATCGGCTCAGGCGCATATGACGAGCACGGTGTTGTACAGAAGGCGGTCAGGGCGATTAAGGATAAAGTCCCCGGGCTGTTCGTTATCACCGATGTATGCATGTGTGAATATACCAGCCACGGCCACTGTGGGATCATAAAGGACGGAGACGTGCAGAACGACCAGACCATCGAGCTGCTGGCAAAGGAGGCTGTTTCTCATGCCAGGGCCGGGGCGGATATGGTCGCCCCATCCGATATGATGGACGGAAGGGTTGAAGCGATCCGGATTGCGCTTGATGACGAGGGATTCTCAGATATCCCGATCATGTCTTATGCGGCGAAATATGCATCGGCATTCTACGGACCTTTCAGGGAAGCGGCAGAATCTACCCCTCAGTTCGGTGACAGGCGTTCGTACCAGATGGATCCTGCAAACAGGAGGGAGGCGTTGAAAGAGGTTGCGCTCGACATTGAGGAAGGCGCTGATATTATTATGGTAAAACCAGCCCTTTCTTATCTTGATATTATCTCTGATGTGAAAGACGCTTTTGATATTCCTGTTGCAGCATACAATGTAAGCGGAGAATACTCCCTTGTAAAGGCTGCGGGAAAACTCGGATGGATTGACGAAAAGCGCGTCATGATGGAGATACTCACCTCGATCAAACGGGCAGGTGCCAACCTGATCCTCACCTATTTTGCAAAAGAAGCCGCAAAGATTTTAAATAAATAAGAACACTGTGCGACTTCAACCTTTAATATCAATTCCCTTCAATTATTAAAGAATTAATCCTTTGATGTCTTTAAAAGGGGAATGAATTATGCCTATCGGTTTATATCTGATTTCTTCCATTGTCATACCCTTTATTTCTCCGCTATTTCTCTCTTGCCCTGTCGTGGGCATAATTGGGGTCTGCCCTTGATCATTGACATTATTGACGTTGATTCTTTCTCCTATCCCTTCGAGAATCTCCTGTCTTCCCTAAGTCGTTTCAATATCCTTTTATATTGATGCGTCACAGCCGATGGACTCAGCCCCCCTGCTATCTCTGCTGTCTCTCTATTGAATGCAGAGGTCTCCCTAAGGATCCGGCGTTGGTTTGTCAAGCTTCAAGGGCAGACCCCCAGACTCTTGTCTCTGCAAAATCATCTCTAATACCTTCCAAATCGGCCAGAATTTCAGCCTCTTTGAGATTTATTTGGACCAAGCGAAAAGTTGCCATTGTTGTTAATTTCCCTTATCCTTTTTTACTTGTACTATGCACAATTATATCAGGTTTCAGAGGGGAGCATTTCAGGAAGGAGTCTTGCCTAATATTTACGAAAGGTACTCTATTCTTTTCGTTCTCCGATAATGAGAACTGTTTCCGGTAGATACTTTATAACAATATTCTTAAACCCTGTTTCTGCCAACCAGCGTTTCATCTCTCTGGGACTGTAACACCGGCCTTTTTCTGTTCCAACAAGCATGTTCACTGAGAATAGTGCGCTATGGGGCGGCGCGGTTCGCGTCTCGTTGATGGGGAATTCCTGCACCACAACCCTGCCACCAGGATTAATAGCTGGGTTACATTTACGAAGGAGAGCGATATTCTCTTCTGCGGAAAAGGCATGGAAGATCTGGCTCAACAGAATGAGATCATACCCGGAACCAATGCCGTCAACATGAAAGTCGCCGGCAATGAATCTGATCCCTCTCACGCCCTCACGATGGGCGACTTTTTTGGCAATTTTAATTGTCTCGGGAAGGTCAAAGATGGTTGATTTGACCCCTTTCTTTGCCATGGCAATAGCGTTCGTGCCCGGTCCTCCTCCCAGGTCAAGCATTGTTTTTACACTTTTAAGTCCTAATGCTTTGGATAGACTTTCTGTGCGGAGTACTGCCAGGTTATGCATTCCCATGATGAATGACTTGTGATCAAAGCCACGCCGTGCAGGGCGGCCTTTCCTGACCACTTCATCAAAAGCAGAAAAGTTCTGCCACATGGTAGAAGCATGTTTGACGATATCTCCCTGGAAAAAATGGGAACCTTTTACCAAATAGCGATTGCTTACGGGAGAATTCCGGTAACTGCCCATCCTGCTCTTACTGAGAAGTCCGATGCCTGTAAGAGCATCAAGCAGTATTTCTGTTGCCCGTGGGTCAATTTTCAGCTTTCTTGCAATCTCCGTTGCAGATGATGCTTTTTTAAGGTTGTCAAATACCCTGAGGTTATTTGCTGTTAATATAACCCTTGATGAGATGAATCCCAGATAGAGCTTTCTCAGTCCTGCCAAATCATCCGGCACCATTTTTGTCCCTCCCATGTGATCAGTTATCCTTTGTATCCTATTATAAATAATCCGGCACAACGATTCTATAAGTCTCCGGTAGGTGGCAGGAATATTCCGGAAGTCCCCTCTTGACTTAATTATGGGCATATGCCTATAATTAACCTATGCCAAGACCGAAGAAATACCGCTGTATCAAATGCAAGCCTGATGCTAACTATTTTAAGCCGAGAGGCATTCCGCTAGTCGACCTTGAGGAGATATCATTGACCCCTGATGAAATCGAGGCTATCAGTCTTGCCGACTATGAAGAGCTTTATCATGAAGAAGCAGCGATGAAAATGAAGATATCAAGGCAGACGTTCGGAAGAATTTTGAATGGTGCACACAAAAAAGTTGCTGAATGCCTTTTAAAAGGGAAGGCATTGAAAATAGAGACTCAAAAAAAGGAGGAGTAAAGATGAAGATATGTTTCCCGGTATCAAAAGTCAATGGCATGGAGAGCGAGGTTTACGGTCATTTCGGATCCGCACCCGCATTTCTCGTTATCGAGACGGACAGTAACACCATAACAACGATTAATAACAGGGATCAGCATCATGTACATGGAGCGTGCAATCCGATGAAAGCCCTGAACAATCAAAATGTCGATGCAATAGTGGTTGGCGGAATCGGTGCAGGTGCATTGAGCAGGCTGAATCAACTGGGGATTAAGGTTTTTCAGGCCCAGGCACCAACTGTAAAAGAGAATATAGAAATGTTGAAAGCTCAAATCCTATCCGAATTCACACTGTCACACTGTTGCTCCGGACATGCTCATATCGGTGGGTGTGGACATTAATGTAAACGATTCGAATTTGCTCGTTTTCTCCCCCTTTGGAAAAGGGGGATGAAGGGGGATTTTAAGAAAAAATGTCTTAATGAATTATTCAGAAAATCTCCCATAACCCCTCTTTGCCAAAGAGGGGAATTTTCAAGTCAATGAGAATATTGAAAACAAATATGCGATAAATTTACAAAGGAGGATTTTATGGCAAAGAAAAGAATTGCAATTATTGCATGTAAAAACATCAAGGGTATCAGTTGCGTTGGCGGCTGTCTGAAGTGTTTTAAAGGAATAGCTGAGAAAGCTGGAGAGTATGAGCGCTGGAAGGATTATGACATTGAAGTTGTCGGCATGGATGACTGTGGCGGCTGCCCAGGTATACTCATGCCGAAGGTTGCTTTGATGATGGATATGGGGAAATTGTATGAAAGGGATTTTGATGCTATTCACCTTGGGACTTGTATAATGAAGGCTACACAAACTGCAAAATGCCCGATTGATGTTGAAGACATCAAAAAGAAGATCGAAACAAAGTTTAACAAAGAGGTAATCTTAGGCACGCATCCTTATGCGTAGTTGATTGATTAACTTTGTTAAATACTTAATACGGTGAGAGTAATCATCCTCGGAATAGGGAATTTACTGCGCTCTGACGATGGGGTAGGGTTGCATGTAATCGAGATGCTCAGAAATGAGCATTTAGGTGATAATGTTCATCTTATAGAAGGGTTATCCAATCTTGACATCCTTGAAGCACTAAAGGGATATGAAAAGATAATCATTGTTGACGCAATGCTGAGCAGCGGCAAGCCGGGGACAATTTATCAACTTTCCCTGGAAGATTTCAAAGAAAAACAGACTGTCCATTCTTTCTCAACCCATCTGAATATGGATTTCCATACCATGCTTGAATTCGGTAAAAAACTATTCCCTGAAAAAACTCCTGAGGATATTATAATTATCGCAGTTGAGGCAGAAGACATAACAACTATTTCCGATAAGTGCACGCCGAAGGTCGAACAAGCAATACCAAAGGCTGTTGATATAATTAAGGGATTGCTGCAACCAGTTTAAACAATTCCGGATATTCATTTTTTGTGAGGAACACATCTTCCTTTAAAAGCCGTAGTCCCTCCGGAATATATTTTAAAAAATATTTCTTGCCTTTAGTCATGGACAAAAAACCGTATGCTCCAAGGGCCTGCATGTGGCGCTGAAGGCGGCAGGGAAGTACGGTTTCCCCAAAATTATTTACACTGAACCATCGGGCATTTTCTGACATTTTATTTATGTAATAATCCAACAGCCTTGCTCTTGTATTATCATTAAGACGATAGTAAGGATCCCATAACAGGGATACGACATCATAGGTAGACGGGCCTATCCTTGCTCCCTGATAATCCAGAACCCTCGGTATCCCCCCTTTTGTAATCATGATATTCTGTGACTGAAAATCGCGGTGGATTATCGTCTTAGAAAAAGAGTTAACCTTTACAGCCAGTCTGTGAAACTCATCACTTAGAGATGAAAGATTATTTAGGCTGATATTTCTGACACCTTCAACAAATCTTTCAATAAAATAGTTCGTTTCCCATCGGAGATATTCATAATCAAAAATCCTGTTTTGAAGCAGTGGACATTCCGATATATGTTCGGTCACGCCAGTATGGAATGAAATCAGGATATCAATAGCTTTCCTGTACACGTTTTCTATTTGAACCTGTTCACGCGGACATTTCAACCAGCTGTATAGAGACAGGTCACCGAGGTCTTCGAATAATGCACTTTTGTTGTCAGGTTTCACTTCCAGTAATTCAGGAACAGGGACGGAATATTGCTGGAAAAAGCGCGTGTATTCAATATGCCTATAGAAATCAGGGTCATCCTGGAGACACTGCATGAGTACTGCCGGGTTATTTTCTCTTTTAACCCTGTAGTATTTCCTGTCCGATCCGCCTGTGCCGATGAGGATAGCACTTCCTTCGGTTACACAGAATATTTCTGATTCATCGAGGTCTATTTTGAAATCAGGGCCGAGTATGCAATTTTCGAATGACCATCCCACCATCCCCCCCTTACTAAGGGAGAATTCAGTTACTTTATCTTCTATGTCTTCAATTTCTATCTTAGTTCCTGGCAGCACAATACAATTTTTTAGAGTGATATTTTGCTTGAGCACATTTTCACCAGAAAATACCCTCCTCCCCCCCTGACTAAAGGGAGGTAAGGTGGGATTACTTTCACTTTCAATCACAACATATCCATCCATCTCAATACGGTTACAGCCAGTTACTGATGGATGTATATAAACCGATTCCCCATTTTTTCTTAACTTATGTATGACAGCTTTAGCATAAGAAGCCGGTGTACCGATGTCACTCCAGTAACATCCGCTTACATCGAATATCCCGATTTTATGACCTGCAGCGATGGCTTTCCACCAGGCATCAACGACACTGGAAATACTTGAAGGTAAAAAAGAGAGGAATTCAGGCTGATACACTGCAATGCCGGTAAAGGCTAAATTTTTTGATGTTTCTGATTGTATTTCTGTGACTGTCCTGATGCCTTTGAGAAAACCTTCTTCGTCTACAATAAGACTGTTGAATTCAGGATAGTCATGCACTGCAAGGGTTGCAACATTTTGGGATGAAAGATGATAATCGAGTAATTTTTTTAGATCTATATCAGATATAATATCCGAATTGTGGACGAGGAAAGTGCTGTTTTTGAGAATAGACTCCGCATTTTTCAGAGCACCACCGGTACCAAGAATAGGATCTTCGGAAAAGAGTTTAACCCTATTGCTGAAAGCAGACTGTTTGATCCAGGTCTCTATCATAATTTTTTTATGATGGAGATTTATTCCTATTGTATCAACAGGTAAAGCTGATACCTTTTCAAGGACGGATTCCAAGACAGGTTTTCCAAGAACGGGGATGAGAGGCTTAGGGATATGATTTGTGATCGGCCTTAATCTTTCTCCAAGGCCGGCAGCAAGGATGAATATTGATAATTGCATCTACCCTTTTAATTCCACCCTTGGTAAGGGGGGATACAGAGGGGCGGATTTTCCCTTGATAAGGGAGGACAAAGAGGGGTGGTCTTTATATTTAGAATTAAGATCATTAATACCTCAAATACCTTTTTCTGAACTTCTTATTAAATTCTAAACACTGCTCCTGCCACCACTCTTCCATATGATCGAGATCCTCTCCATTGTCGATACCTTTTCTTAACCTGTCTGTCCCTGCAATGATATCAATCGGCATCTTCTCTGTTTCGTACTCATATGGAGGCTGTTTCCATGCGAAATGTTCAGGATAAAGATCATGTACCGTTTTAAGTATGGCAACTCCTGTCTTGAAGGGTTTGAATTTCTCCCTATTAATAATATGTATCTGTGCACCTCCGCAAAGTTTGCCTGCATGTTTTTGAAAAGTTGGCTGGAAATACATAGGTCTGAAAACAACACCGGAGAGTTTGAATTCCCTGAGGTGATATGCCAATCTGTCGGGTGCTATGAACGGAGCACCGAATATTTCAAACGGACGTGTTGTCCCCCTTCCTTCACTGATATTCGTACCCTCAAGCAGGCACATGCCCGGATAAACAATAGCGGTATCCAGCGTCGGCATATTCGGAGAAGGCATAATCCATGGCAAATTTGTTTCGTCAAACCATATCTTCCTTTTCCAGCCTTGCATCGGGATAACATGAAAATCCAGAGAAGGATAAAATTCATTCCATAAATAATTGCCTATCTCTCCAATGGTCATGCCATGACGTATTGGCAGAGGACGTAGTCCCACAAACGAAGCAAAAGCCATATCCAGGACAGGGCCTTCAGTAATATGGCCACCAATAGGATTGGGTCTGTCGAGAATAACTGCTGATTTATCCAATTCCATACACGCCTGCATGCAGAGATCCATCGTCCAGATAAAGGTATAATAACGGGAACCCATATCCTGCAAGTCTATTATCAACACATCGATATCTTTCACCATCGAAGGTTTGGGTTTCCTGGTATTTCCGTAAAGACTGAAAACCGGAAGCCGTGTGCGTGTGTCCAAAAACCCTTCCCACTCAACCATATTATCCTGCGTCTCACCACGGATTCCATGCTGCGGGCCAAATAAAACTCTTAATTCGAATTTTTTTGATTTAACCTGAAAATCCCCCCTCCCCCCCTTTGCTAAAGGGGGGTAAGGGGGGATTATGTTCATTGCATTTTTTGCTGATGTGTGACATAAATATTTCAAAAAAATATCGACTGCATGTTTGAGTCTTTTATTCACAGATGCAGGATGTACAAGGAGGCCAACCCTCGAGCCTTTTAATTTTTGGGGCCAGTGTTTTTCTATTAAATCAAGTCCGACTCGAATTGGCTGATCAATCATCTTCTTCAATAACGTAACTTACCTTAATATCCATATCTTTTCGCAAGGAATGGTGAACAGAACAGTATTTTTCCTGAGAAAGGGAGATTGCCCTGTCAAGCTTTTTCGGGGTAAGACCTTTCCCTGCAATTCGGATTTTCATATGAACTGTTTTAAAATATTTAGGGGGGACAGGGTTTCTTTCGCCAATGGTTTCAATATCAAACCTCTTTATATCTACCTTCATCTTCTTCAGGAATAATACTACATCTATAGCCAGACAACCCGGTAGGCTCATCAAAAGGCTGTCGGTCGGTATGCAACCTTCTTTTGCGTCAGCATCAAAATCAATTGCATATCCACGAATCCTTGCAGTAAAAACCAGATCTTTTTCCCAGGTTAAAATTCCCCTGCTTGTATTGGCTACGGTTTCTTTGTAACCCTCTTCTTCTAATGATTTTTTTAAATCAGTGACAGAACCATCGGAGTTTTTTACTTCCATATTGTTTATTCTCCTTTAAAAAGTGGTTATAAAATAATACATATTATAACGAATGATGCAATCGTACTTCTGTTTAAGTGGATTCCTCAGTCTTTCAGATAAAGCTTTAGCCATATTATGAAAATCTGAAGTTAGCCTCAAATCTATATGGATAAGGAGTCCTTTATTTATAGGTTTAGAAAAGGAAAACAGATTTTAGATTATGTTATCATAACGTACGCTTTGAGAAAGAATTATTTAATGATATAAAATAGCTTTAAATACTTTATTAGGAGTGCCAAGCAAAGATGTCGTTGGTTAAATTAGACACAACTGGTCTCAGATGTCCTCAGCCAGTACTGAAAATTGCTGAAAAATCAACTGATATGCAGTCCGGCGATATTCTTGAAGTAATAGGGGATTGTCTAACCTTTGAGAGAGATATCCGTGCCTGGTGTAAGAGGTTGAAGAAAACGCTTATATTTATTAGGAATGAAGGCGCCAGCAGAATCAGGTGTCAGATACAGTTTTAGATGATTATTCGGTTTCTTGACTCCGGAAAGGAGGATGTCCTCATTTCCTTCTCCCTTATGGGATGGTATCAACCGAGGCGAATTGAGGCTCATGCAATGGGAGTAAAATATCAGCAATTTCTTTGACTTTCAGCACGATATCATATGCCTCATAAACATTGACGTGGGTTCCGGGAGGTATTACTTCCATTTCCATTGCCCTGATTTTTGGCGGGGGATTAAAATTTTCCATGAGTAAGCAAAATCCTATTATAGCTGCTTTCCCCTGGGCTGTATCTACGATTACCGTCATCCCTCCCTCGGTATGCGCAGGAGTATGAATGACCTTGATGCCGGGAAGAATTTCTGTATCTCCAGTGAGAGGTTTTATCTGACCTTTTTTCTCCACGTCCAGAATAAAATCTTCATTGTAACGGAAGTCCAGCGGATGGGTATTATGTATTCTCTCCAGTTCTTTTTCATGGACATAAAATGTAGCGTTTATACATTTATCGTCATTCTCACAATGATCGTTATGTAAATGGGTATGAATGACGATATCAATATCTTCTGGCTTTAACCCCCAGCGAGCCAGTCCTTCCTCAAATGTATATACCTTCCCGCCGATTGCCTCTTCTCTTTCCTTGGATTTCAAAGGTGCCATTTCTCCTGTATCCACCAGTATCTTCTTGTCCCCACCCTCAAGATACCAGCAGTAGATGGGAATAGTATAAGGTTTTCCGTAATCATGCTGGTACGTCATCATGCCTTTATCAAAAGCCTTTGTCCCCATCACAATAGGGTGAATTTTATACTGATTCGTGTTCTCCATAAAAAGAATCCTCCTCCGGTATTATTCTTACAACAAGATTCAAAAAAATATTTTTTCTTTCTGTACTTTTTATATTATATAAAAACTAATTCTTCTTTTTTGTATTTTTGAAAAATTCTCGTTTCTGATCCTCATGAAACTGTCACCAATTCGTTTTGTCAATGTTATCAAATTCTGAATATGAAGAAATATACAAGTTGAAATATTAGGCGCAATTTTTTTATAAAAAGCTATTGACTTTTAACAGAAACTATGATAATTTTGCTAACCAGTAAAAAAATTAAGTCTCTTTATTAAAGATAAAGAAAAGCCTGTTTTTGACAGGAGGCATAATTTCAAATTGACATTTAAACTCATATCTAGTTCAATATGTAATCCAGCATAGCTAAAGGGAAGGGGAACGCCATATGAGCGAATCGGCAAATTGGGATTGGGATACAAAAGAAAAATTAGTTGCAAATATAAATGATTGGAAAAAGAAGTTTATTGACATCCGTGAATTAACCCCCTCTGATGACGGTGAGAAAATAGCTGCCGTAGTCCAGCCGGAAAAAGGAAGATTTACCACCTGTGTAAATAGTGACGTCTGGGGGGAGACGTTTGAGAGAGTATACTCGCTTAAATTCAATCCTGATAATCAGCTTATATCATCAACATACAGGGATTATATATGGGCATTAGCTGTTGATCATGAAATGTGGGAGGAAACGTTCGATTTTATATGGAACCTAACATTAACCCAGGATGGCAAAGGTATCGCCGTGAACATCAAACGGGATCCACACCTTGGAGCTGCATTAAATGGACAAGTGTGGGAAAACCTATATATAGATGCAAGACATCTTGCCGTAAGCCCAGATGGACAGAAGACGGCATCCTGTATTCAGATACAACCCATGAAAACATTAGATATTTTTACCTATCAGAAAGGTATCTGGACTGTTGCAGTAGATGGAACTCCCTGGGATAAAAAATTCTGGAGTATCTGGGGGCCTGTCTTTAGCCCTGATAGCAATCATGTAGCTGCATGTGTCAGGACAGGCTTTGCTCAATACAATATTGCTGTAGATGGAAATACATGGGAAGGCCCATTCGGGTTAGTCTGGGAGCCGATTTTCAAACCGAACAGCAATGATGTGATTGCGCCTATCAGAACTCCGAAGGGCACTACACTCGCAATGAACGGAAAGCCGATCTGGGGTTTTTTCTTCAATGTATGGCGTCAGAGATTCAGTCCCGATGGTCAAAAGTTAGCTGCAGTTGTTGTCCCCGCATTTTCTCGATGGACAATTGCGGTTGATGGTACACCCTGGGGTACTACATTCAGCGATGCAGTTCTCTCTCCGGTATTCAGCCCGAATAACAAACGGGTCGCTGCAGTAGTAAAAGATAACAACAGGTGGTTAGTTGCCATTGATGGTACACCATGGGCAGAAAAATTCGATAACGTATGGGACCCTGTCTTTAGCCCTGATAGCAATACAGTGATAGCAAAGGCTGAAAGAAACGGTAAGTTTTATATAGTTGTCGACGGTAAGGTTGGCAAAAAAGGGTACGAATATCTATGGAATCCTGTTTTTAGCTCGGACGGAAAGAAATTGTTAATCCGCTGTGTTGATGGTGGAAAGTATTACCGGAAAGTAATTCCAATCAATGAAATATAATGCAGGAGTGAGAAATGTATGACTTTATAAAAGACCCGTCATTATATAATTTCGTGAGGGGACCATTAGTTTGGATTGCATTTTTTGTATTCATTGGTGGCAGTATCTATAAAATAAGGGAACTGCTTTTACTCGCCAAGAAAGAGAAAGTTGTTTACCCCTACATGAGTTTAAAATTTACCCTCCGTTCCCTTTTACACTGGTTCGTGCCATTTGCCAGTGTCAACTGGAGAAGGCGCCCTGTTATTACGATAGTGACTTTTCTCTTCCATATTGGTCTTGTTCTGCTCCCCATATTCCTTCTATCACATAACTTGCTTATCTACGAATCCTGGAGGATAAGTTGGTGGACCGTTCCCGAAGGATTGGCTGATATCATGACTATGATCGTCATGGGTTGCTGCATTTTCTTTTTCCTGCGAAGAATTTTTGCCTCTGAAGTAAGATTTGTTACTTATGCTGATGATTATCTTATCCTTGCCATTGCGTTTTTACCTTTCATTACCGGTTTCCTTGCTTATCATCAGTGGTTATTGCCACATAAAATTATGGTGATACTTCATATGATCTTTGGCTCGCTTATGTTGATAGCTATTCCTTTTACAAGGCTGGGTCATATGCTTTACTTCTTCCTCACAAGAGCTTATATGGGTTCTGATCAAGGGTATCGTCATTCACAGGACTGGTAAATTAAACTATGGAGGTTTACATAAATGGCTGAAGTAGGCATCAAAGAAAGCGTCAAGACAAAGGATTGGATTGAGCTGAAAAGAAAACCAGTTGCTGATCCGGGCTTTGATGAAACTGTCAAAAATCTCACACCGGAAAAGATAGAAAAAGCAGTAAATGCTGTTTTAAATATTGGAAAAAATGCAGGACGATTCATGGCACCCTTAGAGACGTGCATTCACTGTGCGCTCTGTTCTGATGCATGTCATTGGTATCTCTCCCATGACAAAGACCCTACTTATGCACCTGTTGCCAAAGTTAAAATGACTCTTTGGGAGCTGATCAAGAGAAAAGGGAAGGTAAGCCCTGAGTTCATGAAGCAGGTTGCGAGGATTGTCTTTTGTGAATGCAATCTCTGCCGTCGTTGCAGCATGTACTGTCCTTTTGGGCTGGATATAGCATATCAAATTGGCATGGTCCGCCGCATTTGTTTTATTCTTGGGTTAGTTCCTCAAAACATACTGGATCAGACCCATAGCCTTTCAGCCACATTAACCCAGTTGTGGATTACCCAGGGTGACTGGATTGACACCATGCAATGGCAGGAGGAGGAGGTAAGGGCTGAGATAAAAAATGTTCGCATCCCTGTTGATAAAGAAGGAGCAGATGTTATGTGGTGCCCTCTCGGCACCGAACCGAAAGTGGC
>Ga0256868_10000223_pt1 | contig 34095 bp, 31 predicted proteins | sample RVTome_13_FD_187341 | JGI IMG/M metagenome (GOLD analysis project Ga0256868, IMG submission 187341) | Soil microbial communities from uranium-contaminated site in the Upper Colorado River Basin, Wyoming, United States - RVT92D227 HiSeq ...
TTAAAGGGCTTTGCCGCATTGATGAACCATTCCATCTCTTTCATCTGCTGAGCCTTGGTCAACGTCGACGGTTGAAACTCGTTGTCGACCCACTTCTTTGCTGCTGCCATGTCCGCACTCGCAGAACTTGCGAAGAATGCGAACATTACAGCTACCACTCCCCCGAAGAACATCATCATGGTTCTCTTCGTGCGCGTCATTTTTCTCATCTGATCTTCTCCTTTTAGGCCTTCAATGGTTGTTTTTCTGTTTTTCCGGCCTACATCGTCGGCTGAAGGCCATGGACGCCGAACGATATAAACCTCGTCCTATTTATGTTTCTGCTCTCCCCCCCTCCTTATGGCCTTCAATGGTTGGCTTTCCACGCGGTCTCTATAGTCGGCGTGAAGGCCATGGACGCCGAACTACATAAACCTCGTCTCATCCTTGTTCACCCCCAACGCATGACAACAATGACCCATCCCACCGAAAAAAGAAGTGCGATCCACAGACTTAGATCGGTCAATCCGAGCCAGGCGAGATGGATGTAGGCAGCAGATAGCAACCCTATAAAGAGCCTATCACCAGGCGTAGTAGGTATCGGCAGAAAACCGCGACGCTCGATGGAAGGTGACACTGTTTGCCATATGGTCATGGCAGTCAGGATCAGGAAAATGACGATGAAGAAAATTGCCGTTGGTAGTGTCCAATACATCCATTCGAAAGTCATTGTTGGTCCTCTTGGCCGGGGCAGTCACTCACGAACCATGAAAATTAAAAGGTATTATCCTCCCCCTTTACACCCGGCCCAGGGCAAAGCCCTTGGCCATATAGTTTCGTACGAACCAGATTACCAAAGCACCCGGAACAATGGTGAGCACACCCGCGGCGGCCAGCAAGCCCCAGTCAAGACCCGTCGCGCTGATCGTGCGCGTCATGGTGGCGACAATCGGCTTCGCATTGGTTACCGTCAGCGTCCGGGCTAAGAGCAGCTCGACCCAACTGAACATGAAACAGAAAAACGCGGTCACCCCCACTCCAGATCGAATCAGAGGAATAAAGATGGTGATAAAGAAGCGTGGGAAGCTATACCCGTCGATAAAAGCGGTCTCATCAATTTCACGGGGAATACCGGACATGAAGCCCTCGAGTATCCACACCGCCAACGGCACGTTGAAGAGGCAGTGGGCCAGTGCCACCGCAATATGGGTATCGATCAGGTGTAATGCCGAGTAGAGTTGAAAAAAGGGTAACGCGAAAACAGCCGCCGGCGCCATCCGGTTGGTGAGCAGCCAGAAAAAGAGATGTTTGTCACCCATGAACTGATAACGTGAAAAGGCGTAGGCGGCCGGCAGCGCCGTTGCCAACGAGATCAGGGTGTTGATGCTGACGTAGATCATGGAATTGATATAACCGGAATACCAGGATGCATCCGTAAAGATCTTTATGTAATTGGCAAATGTCATATCGATCGGGAACAGGGCGAAGGATGCGAGGATGTCGGCGTTGGTACGCAAGGACATGTTGATCATCCAGTAGATCGGAAGAAACAGCAGTCCAAAATAGATGGCCAGGCCGATCGTTTTTTTCTTTCCTTTCATACCTTCTCTCCTTTTCCGACTCTCTGGAGCACCTGGTAGAAAATAAAACTGAGCAGCAGTACGATTAAAAAGTAGATGAGCGAGAGCGCTGCGGCCGGTCCAAGGTCGAATTGGCCGAGGGCCAGCTTTACCACATAAATCGACAGGAATGTGGTCGAATTGCCGGGCCCGCCTCCGGTGAGCACGAAGGGTTCAGCGTAGATCAGGAAACTGTCCATAAAGCGCAGCAACAGAGCAATGGTGAGCACGCCACGCATCTTCGGCAGCTGGATGTAATAAAACGTCGCCCAGGGCGAGGCGCCGTCAATTTTGGCGGCCTGGTAGTAAACTTCTGGGATCGCCCGCAGCCCCGCATAGGCCAACAGGGCAACCAGCGGGGTCCAATGCCAGACCTCCATCAGCACCAGGGTGACCCAGGCATCCAACGGCCTCCTCGTATGATCGAAGGCTACGCCCAGGTTGTTGATCGCGGAACCGAACAACCCGATATCCGGCCGGGTAAAGATCATCCAGATCGTCCCGATCGTATTCCAGGGGATGAGCAGTGGCAGGGCCAGTGTCACCAGGCTGAAAGAGACGCCCCAACCGCGTTTCGGCATCGCCAGCGCGATGAGGATACCGAGCGGTATCTCTATCAACAGCACGAGCCCGGAAAAGAGGAATTGACGCCACAAGGCGTCATGCAGGCGATAGTCATGCAACATCTTCTTGAACCAATCGGTTCCGACGAAGACGCTCGCGCCCGGCCCTATGATGTCCTGAACCGAATAGTTGACAACGGTCATCAGTGGGATGATGGCGCTAAAGGCGACAACCGCACAGACCGGTATCACCAGAAACCAGGCTCTATTATTGTCCCACTTAGCCATCACAACGCTCCTTCTACTTAACCAGTCGCCCGTCGGCAAACAGCCTGGTCCATTGCAGCGGGAAGACAACCCAGGCCTTGCCCTCGGGAACCGGTTTACCTTCTAGAAGCTTGGCTCGTAAGGTTTTATCGGCCAGCGTCAGTGTCACAATCTTGTAGCTGCCCTGATCTTCAACCGCCTTCACTTCAGCCGGCACGCCGTTTTCAACTGGCACTGAGCTCACCTCCAGATACATGGGCCTAATCCCCACTTCCAGCTTTCCCCGTGCCTGGCGTCCCAGGGCTGCTGTTTTTTTGTCCAAGGTTATCCTGGCACCATCGACATGCGCCACATTTCCATCCAGAGTACATGGTAAGAAGTTCATCCCGGGACTGCCGATGAAATATCCCACGAACGTATGCTCCGGATTTTCAAAAAGATCCTGGGGGGTCCCGATTTGCACGATTTCACCCTCGAGCATGACCACCACTTTGTCGGCAAAGGTCAGGGCTTCCATCTGATCGTGGGTGACGTAAATCATGGTGAGTTTCAGTTGTTCATGGATTTCTTTGAGTTTTCTCCTCAGGTCCCATTTCAGGTGCGGATCGATTACCGTCAACGGCTCATCGAAAAGAATGGCCGCCACATCACTTCGCACCAACCCCCGTCCTAATGAGATTTTCTGCTTGGCATCGGCTGTCAATCCGGCGGCTTTCTTTTTAAGAAAAGGGACCAAGTCAAGAATTTCTGCCACCTCGTGCACCCGTTTGGTGACTTCCATTTTCTCAATGCCTCGATTGCGTAAGGGAAAGGCCAGATTGTCGAACACCGTCAGGGTATCGTACAGAACCGGAAACTGAAAAACTTGAGCGATGTTGCGCTTTTCCGCCGATAACCCGGTGACATCATTACCGTTGTATAGGACCCGCCCTCTGCTGGGGGTAAGCAGGCCGGAAATGATGTTCAGCAAGGTGGTTTTGCCACAACCCGAAGGGCCCAGCAGGGCATAGGCGCCCCCATCATCCCAGACAGTGTGGATCCGCTTGATGGCGTAATCCGACTCCCTTTTGGGGTTGCGGAGATAGCTGTGGGCAATTTCCTTGAGTTCGATACGTGCCGTACCGGCCCCCTATCTGACCCGTTTTTGAATGCTCACCCGGGATGGTGACGCAATTAGAGCCCCTGTTTTATCGTACACAAAAAAACAAGACGGATTGACATAAATCGTTATTTCGGAACCGATCCTTCGAGGGTGAATTCCGTCTTCCTGAACCACGAGCCGCGAGTTGCCATGGTTGACATGAATGAATGTTTCCGATCCGTTTATTTCCGCCAATTCGACCTTCGACCGGATTTCAGCGTCCTTTTTGCCGACCTTGGACAGAAAAAGATGATTGGAACGCACGCCGAATATATAGTTTCCGGGCGGCACGGATCTCAGATGACCGTCTAATGGAATTTCGATGTCTTTCGCCAGTCGTGCCGTCTTCGCTTGGACCGTGCCGTTAAGGTAGTTAATAGGCGGATCACTAAATACTTGAGCCACTTTGAGGGTTGCCGGATTGTGGTATACTTCCGGGGTAGGGCCGGTTTGCAAGATGTGCCCTTCATCAATAACCACGATATGGCCCCCCAATATCAACGCCTCTGCCGGCTCCGTGGTAGTATAGACCACGATTGCCTCGCGCTGCTTGAAAATATCCTGCAGATCAACTTGAAGTTCTTCGCGCAGTTTGTAGTCCAGGTTAACCAGCGGCTCGTCCAGCAAGAGCAGATCAGCGTCTTTGACCAAGGACCGGGCGATGGCTGTGCGCTGCTGCTGGCCGCCGCTGAGCTCCGATGGCAGGCGGTCAAGTAAATCTTCGATATGCAGCATGGCTGCAGTTTTGCGGACTTTTCGATCAATCTCGCTCTTGCTCATGCCGCTCATCTTAAGGGGTGAGGCGATGTTTTTGTATACGGTCAGGGAAGGATAGTTCACGAACTGCTGATATACCATGGCAATGCTTCGTTTGCGAACAGACAGGCCGGTTACGTCCCTTCCGTCCACCAGGATACGACCGGAAGTCGGCCGGTCGAGGCCGGCCATTAAACGGAGAAGCGAGGTCTTGCCCGCCAGGGTATGACCAAGCACCACATTGGTAGTGCCACTTTCAAGCTCTAGGCTGATGTTGTCGAGGTAGGTTTCGCCGCCAACTTTTTTTGTAACAGAGTCAAGAACGATGGCCATACTGATTTCTCCTAACTTAGAACGATGGCATTTGCTCCATAAAATCGACCACCTGTATTTTTTGAGCGGCCCTGTTTCTTCCTATAATCAAGACATGAGTCTTTAAACTCCTCCCCCATCGAGCAGTCGTGAAGGCCCTCGAACAACAAAAACAGCCCTCATAGAAATGACCACTACAATCGTGTAGTTATCATCTCTCATGGTTTTCTTTTGTTCTCCCCCTAAGTTGCGCAAAGAGATAAGGATGTGTTTTGCAGCTATGATAGCTATATCGAAATTACGCTTTCATGTCAATGACTAATTCCCCCGGAGTTTCCTGATTTTTAACAAATCGATATTGCGTAACAAAAAAGTTTTTTTTAAAATCAGGAAACCCCAATTAATTTCGGCACCATACGGGAATATGGGCATTGCTCGGCGACTGCGGCTTAAGACCCCGGCTCGTCGACCCAGTTGAGGGTCCTATCCACGGCCTTTTTCCATCCCCGATAACCCTTTTCCCTGATCGCCGGTGCCATAGATGGCATCCAGGTATAGTCCTCGGCCCAGTTTTCGCACAATTGCTCAAGATCGGACCAAAACCCGACTGCCAGTCCCGCTGCATAGGCCGCTCCCAGGGCAGTGGTTTCCGTCACCTTGGGCCGTATGACCGGTACGTTCAGCGTGTCTGCCAGAAACTGCATGAGCAGGTTGTTATAGACCATGCCCCCGTCCACCTTGAGTTTGCTGAGCTTCACGCCGGAGTCCTGGTCCATAGCCTCGACGATGTCTCGGGTCTGATAGGCGTTGGCCTCCAATACCGCCCGGGCGAGGTGGCCTTTGTTGACGTAGCGGGTAAGGCCGACGATTGCCCCGCGTGCATCGGAACGCCAGTAAGGGGCAAAGAGCCCGGAAAAGGCGGGAACAAAATAGATGCCACCATTATCCTCAACTGTTCGAGCCAAGCCCTCAATCTCCCGCGACTCTTTTATCAACCCCAGGTTGTCCCGCAACCACTGCACCAGGGCACCGGCAATGGCGATGGACCCTTCGAGGCAGTACATCGCCGGTTGGCCGCTTGCTTGATAGGCCAGGGTGGTGATCAGACCATGCGTTGATGGAGTCGGTTTCGTGCCGGTATTGAGCAGGAGAAAACATCCGGTGCCGTACGTACTTTTCGCTTCTCCTATTTCATAGCACGTTTGCCCTACCAGGGCTGCCTGCTGGTCCCCCAAAGCACCACAGACCGGGACGCGGGCATTGACAGGACCGTCTTCAGGTGTTACGCCCCACGGGTTTTGATCACTTGAGGGGACGATTTCAGGCAGGATGTGTCGCGGGATCCCCATAATCTCCAGGATGTCATGATCCCATTGCAGCGTATGCAGGTTCATGAGCATGGTGCGGCTGGCATTGGTTACATCGGTGACATGAGCACCGCCCTTCGGCCCGCCGGTGAGCCACCAGATGACCCAGGTATCCATGGTACCGAAGAGGGCATCCCCTTTATGCACCGCCTTACGAGTCTCCGGTACATTGTTCAAGATCCATTTAATCTTCGGCCCGGAGAAATAGGTGGCGATGGGCAGGCCGGTCTTTGCCCGGAACCTGTCTTGACCCCCTTCTTTGGAAAGCTCAGTACAGATATCATGGGTACGGGTGCACTGCCAGACGATGGCATTGGTGAAGGGCCTGCCCGTATTTTTGTCCCAGAGCACGGTGGTTTCCCGCTGATTGGTAATGCCGATGGCAGCCAGCTCCGATCCGGCGATTTTTCCCCTTGCTAGTGCGCCGCGGATCACGGCCTGCGTATTCTGCCAGATTTCAAGGGGGTCATGTTCCACCCAGCCCGGCTTCGGGTATATCTGTTTATGTTCTTTCTGGTCCGCACTGATGATTTGGCCGCGATTGCCAAAAATGATAAACCGGGTGCTGGTCGTGCCCTGATCTAAGGCTCCCACATAGTTGGCCATGGTTCTTCCTCCTTTCCGGCACATTGGTCGGGCTTACATAGCACATCATAATGACCTTACCATTATTCTATGTTGAGATCAAAGATAAACAATTGCAGTAAGACCGGGGATTACCTGATTGACAAACCTCTCTGCTGTATGTATGAATAAATAAAGTAATGCGTGCGAAGAATCGGTAATGGAATCCAACAGGGCCTTGATAATTGCGCATCGCGGAGAGTCGCATGACGCCCCGGAAAATACGCTGGCTGCTGTGCGCCTGGCGTGGGAGAGAGGTGACGATGCTGCGGAAATCGATGTGCATCTGACCAAAGACGGCAGAATCGTTGTGATCCACGATGACAACACGTTGAGAACGGCCCATAGATATGGGGAAGTTTCCAAGTTGACGCTGGAGCAGCTCAGGCAGCTGGATGTCGGCAGATTCAAGGGTAAAAGATGGGCAAAGGAAAAGATACCGATGCTGGAGGAGGTGCTTGATACCGTTCCCGCGGGAAAGAAGCTGTTTATCGAAATCAAGGTTGATGCCGGCATCCTGGCGGAGCTCAAGGGCGTTCTAAAAAGATCATCCCGTTCGCCTGATCAGGTGGTGCTCGTCGGCATGGATTTGCATACTATGGAAATCCTAAAGATAGCCCTTCCCGGATATCACGTATACTGGGTCTGCTCGATGAAGGATGAGAAGAAGCTGGCCGCCAAAGGCAATCCAGGGGAAGGGCTCATTGCCCGTGTGCACCAAACGGGTCTAGACGGCCTGGACATAGAGGCAAGCAAGGAGGTGGACGAGGATTTTATCGCACGGGTCAAGCGCGCCGGGATGAAACTCTATGTCTGGACCGTAGATGATCCTGAAGAGGCGCGTCGGCTGTTCGCAGAGGGTGTGGATGGGATAGCGACTAATCGCGCCCAATGGTTAAAGACTAGGCTCGGAGACGACCTGGATAATGTGATCAAAGGATCACTGGCCAAAGGGCCACCTTCGGCTCCGGCTTCAGCAACGGAGAAAAAACTTAAAAAAAAGAAGAGGGCAGAAAGGTAGGTTAGTCAATGAATCGCGATCACATGCGCACACGGATTAAGGACTCCTCTCAGGTATGGGATTGTATCATCATCGGAGGGGGTGCGACGGGATTGGGTTGCGCCATTGATGCGGCTTCCAGAGGTTACCAGACGCTTCTTGTCGAGCAGAAGGATTTTGCGCAGGGAACATCGAGCCGCAGCACGAAACTTATCCACGGGGGTGTACGTTATCTCCAGCAGGGAAACATCTCCCTCGTCCTTGAGGCCCTGAAGGAGCGGGGCCTGCTCCTTAGAAATGCCCCACACCTGGTGAGCGATCTTGCCTTCATCGTACCTCTCTATGGCTGGTGGGAGGGTCCGTACTATGGCATTGGTCTCAAGCTGTATGATGTCCTTGCCGGGAAATACGGATTTGGCCCTTCAAAAATGGTATCCAAAAGAGATACGCTTCGGTGCATCCCCACCGTTGAGACAAAAGGACTGCGGGGAGGGGTGAGATACCACGATGGCCAGTTTGACGATACACGCCTGGCGATCAATATGGCACAGACCGCTGCCGAGCAGGGAGCAACGATACTCAACTATATGAAGGTGAAGTCCCTTATCAAGGATCGAGATCATACCAGGGGCGTTATAGCGCAAGACGAGGAGACCGGCAATGAATATGAACTGAGGGCCAAGGTCGTCGTTAATGCAACCGGGGTGTTCGCCGATGCCATACGGAAGATGGATGACCCTCGGTCACGGGCAATGATCAGGCCCAGCCAGGGTTCACATATCGTTCTGGATAAGTCCTTTTTACCCGGTGACTGTGCCATTATGGTGCCCCGTACCGCTGATGGTCGCGTCCTCTTTGCCATACCGTGGCATAATCGTGTCGTGGTGGGGACAACCGACATGTCGATAGACCATACCGTTCTGGAGCCCATTCCCCTGCCGCAGGAAATCGCATTTTTGCTCGACCATACTGCCCGTTACCTGACCAAAGACCCGACCCCTGATGACGTGCTCAGTACTTTTGCGGGGCTGAGGCCCCTGGTCAGTTCCGGAGGTGAGGAAAAGACGGCGGCGATTTCCCGTGAGCATAGTCTACAGGTTTCCCCAAGTGGTCTGGTGACTATTACAGGCGGCAAATGGACTACCTACCGCAAGATGGCGGAGGATACCATCGACCGCGCTGCGTCCGTCGCGCAATTAGAGGAGAAGCCGTCGATTACCAAAGAGCTGCACATTCACGGATTCCATAACAACCCCGAGGAATTCGGGATGTTTGCCTTCTACGGGTCTGACGCACCAGCCCTGCAGGACCTCATTCGTGAAAACAAGACATACGGCAAACAGCTCCATTCCGCCATGACGACGGTGGCCGGCGAGGTTATCTGGGCTGCTCGTCACGAGATGGCGCGCACCATCGAAGATTTTCTCTCCCGGCGCACGCGCGCCCTGGTACTGGATGCAAGGGCCAGTATGGAGATGGCCCCTAAGGTTGCCGAGCTTATGGCCCAAGAACTGGGGAGGGATAAGACCTGGCAGGATCACCAGATCAGCGCTTATAAAAAGCTGGCCAAAGGATATTTGCTGACCTAGGGGTCACCTCCGGCTTCGGCTCCAGTTGCGGATGTCGCTGCTCCTCTTTTCAGCTTATAGATTTTTTCGGCAATTATCGCGAGGGCACCTTACCGCGGCGTGAGGGTAAGCACCTCGCGCAAATGCGGCACGTAGGCATCAAGGCCGAATCGTTCCTTGATCGCTGCTGCCAGCGCCTCGCTGGCTGTCGGCTCGCCGTGGATGACGAAGCAACGGGGCCTCGACTTTTTTGCAAAATGACCGACCCAGGCGAGGAGATCTGTCTGATCGGCATGGGCAGAGAATCCGCCGATGGTGAACACCTTTGCTTTCACGGCAACCTTCTCCCCAAAGATGGTGATGGTCTTCGCACCATCGACGATCTGACGGCCCGTCGTCCCCTGGGCCTGAAATCCCACGATGATGATACTTGCTCCCGGACGCCACAGATTGTGTTTCAGGTGATGCTTGATTCGGCCTGCGGTGCACATGCCGTTGGCCGAGATAATGATCGCCGATCCTTGCTGCTTGTTGATCTGTATGGATTCCTCTACAGTCGGCGTGAGTTTGAGGTTGGGCATGGCGAATGGGTCGAAACCTTGCTCCGCGATTACCCGGGCAGCGTCGTCATAGTATTTCTTATTCTTCCGAAAGATCTTTGTAGCCTTGATGGCAAGCGGGCTGTCCAGGTAAACGGGAATATCGGGGAGCTTGCCCGATCGGGAAAATTCGCCGAGCAGATAGAGGATTTCCTGGGTCCTCTCGAGGGCGAAGGCCGGTATGATCACCTTTTCGTTGTGGGAAACGGCGTGCCGAATCGCCTCAAGCAGCTCCGCCTTGCTCTCCTCGAACGTGCGGTGCAGACGATCGCCGTAGGTCGACTCGATAAAGAGATAATCTGCCTCGATAATTTCGAAGGGATCCTTCACGATCGGCTGGTCGTGCCTTCCTAAGTCGCCGGAAAAAACGATCTTTGTTTCCCGGCCTCCATCCTCGACCCACAGCTCAGCAACGGAAGATCCGAGGATATGCCCTGCTTCTCGAAGCCTGGTCTTGATGCCCGGCTCAACAGCGAGGATCTGATCACACTCTACGGGAGATAAATACTGCAGGCTCTCCTCGGCATCTTCCGTCGTATAGAGCGGCTTTATATCTTTTTTGCCTCGCCGCCGGCTTTTCCGTGTCTGCCATTCCGATTCCGTCTCCTGTACGTGGGCGGAATCGAGAAGCATTACCTCGCACAGCTCGGCGGTCGGCGGCGAGGTGATGATCCTGCCGCGAAAGCCGTCCTTCACCAGTTTGGGGATCCGTCCGCTGTGATCGATATGGGCGTGCGTCAGGATGAGGTTTTTGATCTCTCTCGGTTCGTACCCCCAATCCTCCCAATTGTGGAGTTCAATCTGCTTGCCGCCCTGGAAAAGACCGCAATCCACCAGGACCTTGGCTCCCGATGAGGCCTCGATAAGATAATTGGAGCCGGTTACCGTTCCCGCGGCCCCGAAACAGGTCACCTTGATCATAGCTTTTCTTCCTCTGGCCTCGTTATCTGCCTGCAACTTATTCATTGCCTGTTTATCTATGGCTTGTCAATACCTTTGACAAAAGGGTCACCTCCGGAAACCCTCATGCCGTTAGATATGCTTGATTTTCGAGATTAAAAAAATCCGTCCTCATATAATCCTTAAGGACGTCGCCGTGCCAATGTCCCTTGCTGATGAATCCTTTTGTCAAAAAAAGACTTGACAAACTATTTCAGACTGGTTATATATATCAGCATATTCAGATATATCAGTATAATTCAATTATATTGAAAATTTGCAGGAGGTGAAAAAATGGTTAAAAAGCCAGTAAAAACTGCTTGTTGCGACTCCGCTTGCGGGCAAATGAGCTGCTGTAAGGTTGAGGCCTTGATAAGCGTGGATGAACGCGGGCAGATGGTGCTTCCCAAGGAGATGCGGGATAAGGCGGATATCCATGCCGGGGACAAGCTGGCCCTGGTGAGTTGGGAAAAGGAGGGCAAGGTATGTTGTTTTATCCTGATTAAAGCCGGTGAGTTCGGAGACATGGTAAAAGGACTGCTCGGCCCCCTAATGAAGGAGATGACGGCAGCGGATACTGCCAAATAATCCGGGAGGTGATGGGAAATGGGTAATGAAGACATAAGAAAGGTTGTCAGAGAAGGGTATGCCAAGGTCGTAAAACAGGAAAGCTCCTGTTGCACTCCCGTCAAATCGTGCTGTGGCGGAACCGAGCTGATACAAGATATTAGTAAAAAGATAGGCTACACGGATGCGGAGCTTGAGGCAGTGCCCGAGGGGGCAAACCTGGGATTGGGGTGCGGCAACCCTGTCGCCCTTGCCTCGTTGAAGCAGGGAGAGATCGTGCTCGATCTTGGCGCAGGCGCCGGATTCGATTGTTTTCTGGCTGCCGGCAGGGTAGGCGAGAAAGGTCGGGTCATCGGCGTTGATATGACGCCGGAGATGATCGAGAAGGCCAGGGATAATGCCAGGAAGGGCAATTATGCGAATGTAGAGTTCAGGCTCGGCGAGATTGAACATCTACCGGTTGCGGATAATGCCGTCGATGCGGTGATCTCAAACTGCGTGATCAATCTTTCTCCGGACAAAAAAGGGGTATTTGCCGAGGCCTTCAGGGTGCTACGACCCGGGGGCAGGCTGATGATCTCGGATATCGTCCTGCTCAAGGAGCTGCCTGCATTCATCAAGAATTCCCTTGAGGCCTATATCGGGTGCGTGTCCGGGGCGATGTTGAAGGATGAATACCTGAAGGCCGTAAGGAAGGCAGGCTTTCAGGATGTCAAGATACTTGGCGAGACGGCCTTCCCCATGGAGTTTATGGCTAACGATCCGATGGTGAAAGGGCTTGTCGAACATTTAAGGATACTGCCGGAAAAAATAGGAGAGGTGGCAGAATCGATCAGGAGCATAAAGGTTTCTGGTGTGAAGCCTGTATCAATAACATCGTGACCATATCGGTAAATTGGGAGCTAGACGAACGAGCTTGTTGCACCCAACTCAACCCCCATGTGGGGCGACATCCCGGCCCAAAGTTGGCTGCCGGGATAAAAAAGGAGAAAAAAAATGAAAAAGATGTTCAACACAATGATGGAGGGATTCACGAAGGGTATGTCGGAGGAAGACAAGAAAAAAATGAGGGACTTTGGAGAGAAGATGGCCGGGATGTGCTCGTGCATGAATGGCAAAGAGATGTCTGCGGAAGAAAAAAAGGCGATGGCAGAGCGGATGATGGGGTGCTGCGGCGACAAGATGGAGATGATGTCAAGCTTCTTTAAAAAGATGGGTTCGCAGCCTGACAAAGCAGAGAAGCCGGAAAAAGCGTAGCATAAAAATATGCACGATTTCCCGGGGGCCGGCTGTGCGAGCCGGCTCCTGGAGCAGAGAGGAATGGAAATGGGACAGAGAAAAGAGCGTAAGAAAGTCTCTTGCCGCGACTGGAAAAGATGGTGGCATGGAGAGGGGCGACGGAGATCCAGGATCGGGATTTTTCTTATTATCATCGGCGGGCTCTGGCTGGGTGCAAAACTAGGGCTTTTTGATCCGGCCATTTTCTGGCCCTTGGCCTTCATTGCCGTAGGGATCTGGATAATCATATCTGGCCAAACCTACGGTGATCCTTTGGTCAGGGCCACTGGCCAAAGGGCCACCTTCGGCTCCGGCTCTGTGTTGAGAGATAAAAAATCAAAGTAAACGCCAATTTTTAGAATAATCTGCCCTTAGCAAGACTTTCATCAAGGGCTAACTTAACGAGAATGAGCTTGAGGGTATCCCCTCAGGCTTTTTTCGTCACCTCGTAATAGACGCGCTGGTTAAAGACGCGGTAGGTAACCTTTCCCTCCTTGGCAAGTTTATCCAGTATCTTTACGATCTCCAGATCGTGAAGGCCGAGGGCCTTGGCAAGGTCGTCAGGGGTCTCGGGCCTACGCTGGATAATGCGGATCACTTGCTCCTCTATGTGCGTCGGCGGCATACGATGTCTATCCCCCTCAAACTCCGCGATGATTTCCGCCTGTGCGCCCAGGGCATTCTTGATCTCCTCCATGCGATCAGGAGGGAGGGCGGCGGCGTAATCCTCCACACCCGGCCTCACCACGGTGTTGAGTTGAACTTTGTCAGGCTGAATGATGCGGATGGCCTCTTTTATCCTCTCGATTTCCTCCCCTGCGTCGTTCACCCCCCGGCAGAGGAGGATCTCCAGCCAGATCTGACCTTTATATTCCTGGCGGAATGCCGCCAGCCCTTGGATGATCTGGTCGATTTCAAGGAAGGGAAGGGGCCTGTTGATGGTCTGAAAGACAGAGGGGGTGACGGCATCCAGGGAGGGCATGACCACATCAGCTGCTCGCAGGGCCTTGCGCACCTCCTCAAGATGCAGCAGGGAGCTGTTGGTGATGACGGCCACGGGGGTCGTTGTCAACTTTTTTATCCCCTGGATGACCTCGCCGATCGCGGTGTTGAGGCACGGCTCCCCTGAGCCGGAGATGGCGATGTAGTCTATTTTATCACCCCATTCGTGGAGGGCTTCCCGGACATCCCGCAGGATGGCGCGGGCGGGCACGTATTCCTTGCGCTCAACAGTCTGGAGCGTAGGCCTGCCGATCTGGCAGTAGATGCAGTCATAGGTGCAGATCTTCTTCGGGACCAGATCCACCCCCAGGGAAAGCCCGAGACGACGCGAGGGAACGGGGCCGTAGGTATACTTCATCTTTTTCTCCGCGCCATGGCATCGATAAGTGCCTGGTGTGAGTCGAAGGCGAGGGGCGGAAGACCTCTCAGGGGGAAGTACTTTACCTCTCCGGCGTCGTCTCCCGCCTTGAGCCTTCCCTTGTGGGCTGATACCTCATAGCCGATAATGATCAAAGGGCCGTAGAGAGGGCTCTCCTCTGGGACCACGCCGATCAAGTGATCCACCGTTCCTTCCAAACCGGTTTCTTCACGAAGCTCTCTCAGCACCCCTTGTTCAGGGGTTTCGTCCAGCTCCACAAATCCTCCGGGAAGGCACCATTCGCCTCTAGCCGGTTCCGTTGCCCTCTTGACCAGGAGGAGGTTATCCTCATCATGGCGGACCGCGGCGGCTGTCGCCGGCAGGGGGTTTTCATAGAGGATCCTGTCGCACTGACCGCAATAGAGCCGCATCCGGCCGTCGCGGGTGATCCTTTCCAATCGCCCGCCGCACAGCGGGCAAAAGCGCTTCTGGTTTCTCACCCCTTAACGCTTCCCATAAACTTCTTGATAGAGGAATTCCTCGATCTCTTTCCTCCGCGGGGGCGCGGGGACCTTCTCCGGGAAGCCGACGGGGGTGATGATCACCACAGCCTTGCCCTCGGGGACCTGCAGGACCTTGGCTGCCTTGACGGCGTCGAACAGGCCGACGATCACCGTGCCGAGCCCTTCGGCATGGGCTGCCAGGCAGAGGTTCTGGGCTGCCAAGCCGCAGTCGAACATATACCAGTCACCCTTGTCGGTAGCAGCCGCTCCCTTATAGAAGCCCGCCCTTCCCTTGATGCCGATCACGGCCAGCGTGACGGGGGCCTGTACGATCGCCTCACGGGAGGGGTTGCCGGGCGGCAAGGTCTCGGCCAACTGCTTTTTGATCGCTGCATCCTTGACAACGATCACCTCCCAGCACTGGGTATTGGCCCAGGAGGGCGCCCAGCGAACGGCCTCCAATACCTTGCGCAGCTTCTCTTCGGGGATGGGATCGGGCTTATACGATCTTACCGACCGCCTTTCCTTGATGGCTTCCATACTATCCATGATCACCTCCGGAACGAATTATTCGTTTGTAAGACTTCAGATTCTGAGGGTTTTAGTGAAACGCTCCCCCTGAATTATCTCAATTTTGCTCAGAAAAATGGATGCCCTCGATAAGTATAGCGACGAAGCCTCACAGAAGCGAGCGCAAGGTTTTCGCGGAGCCTTTAATCCTTGTAGACGAGCTGGGTCACCAGGGTGAGCCTGCCCCTCTGATCCATCAATGTCCGGCAGCGGCGCCCGATATCGCGCATGGCGCCGGCAATAACCGATTGGGGAAGAGAGATGATGAACGGCTCCCCGCTATTGCCACACGCAGACACCGCGGGGTCGATCGGTATCCTCCCGACAAAGGGTATGTTCAGGTCCTCGGCCACTTTCTCTCCGCCGCCCTCGCCAAATGGGGCTAAGGGCCCCCCACAATGGGGGCATGCCACCTCGACCATGTTTTCCACAAGCCCGATAATGGGGACCTGGTGATGGCGGAAGAAGGCGGCTGTCCTGCGGGCCTCAAGCAAGGACAATGCCTGGGGGGTGGTGATAATCAAGGCACCCATCGCCCCCTTGAGGAAATGTACGGCGCTCATGGCCTCATCACCCGTACCAGGGGGCAGATCGACGATGAGGCAATCCAATTCCCCCCAATGGGCATCGGAGATAAACTGTTTGATTACCCCCTGCTTGATGGGGCCGCGCCAGGTTATGGAGATATCCTGGTTGTGCAGAAAGAGGGCTAAAGAGACGACCTTGAGCCCCTTCATAGGCGAGGCAGGCTCTATCCCCTCCACCAACCCCTCGACCCCCTGGGGATGAATACCCAACAAACGGGGGATATTGGGGGAGTGGATGTCGGCATCGAGGAGGCCCACCTCCCACTGTTCCCGGGCCCAGAGTACCGCCATATTGACGGCGATGGTGGTCTTCCCTACCCCTCCTTTTCCGGCTATGATCAGTGTCTTTTGCGCCTTCATTTGGTTCCGAGCTCGATGCTTGCCCCTCCTGTACAGAAGCGGAAGTATCGATATCTCTCCCGTTCCTTTTTCAATTTAATCAACTATAGAGGGCGCTGTCAAGTAAAGCTCGATTTGACAAGGGGAAAAGGGCTCTGTTATTCTTACATGATGCAGCATGCCAGAGGTGAGAAAGAGCAGATGGGCGCCATAACCGATGTCCCCGGCATCCGCGTCGGCCATGCGAGTAACCGCGATGCCATGACTGGCTGCACGGTGGTCCTCTGTGAAGAGGGAGCAGTAGGAGGGGTGGAGATACGCGGGTCGGCGAGCGGGACCCGCCAGCTCGACGCCCTCTATCCCGTGCATGTGGTCCAGCAGGTGCATGCTGTCCTCCTCACCGGTGGAAGCTCCTTTGGCCTCGATGCAGCCGGGGGGGTGATGCGCTACCTGGAAGAGAAGGGCAAGGGATTCGATGTCGGGGTCACCAGAGTCCCCATCGTCCCGGCAGCGGTGATCTTTGACCTTTCCATTGGCGACTCTCGGGTCCGCCCTGATGCTGCCATGGCCTACCAAGCCTGCCTCCATGCCTCAGCCGGTGCCATGGAGGAGGGGAGTGTCGGGGTAGGGACCGGCGCCACGGTGGGGAAGCTCTTCGGGCAGGCAAGGGCATGCAAAGGAGGCGTCGGAACGGCGAGCCTCAAGGGAAAGGCAGGGGTGATAGTGGGTGCCGTCGCTGCGGTGAATGCGCTGGGTGATGTGGTGGATGAGCGAACAGGGGAGATCCTCGCCGGACTCAGGGATGAGGAGGGAAAGCGCTTGGTGAGCACCACAGAACTGCTGCGCCAGGGGGTCTGGCAGGGGCGCTTCGGTCAGCCGTACAGGGGAAACACCACCATCGGGGTGATTGCCACCAACGTTGCCCTCACCAGGGAGGATGCCATCAAGGTGGCCCAGATGACGCATAACGGCTTGGCTCGGGTCATCTCTCCAATCAATACTACCTTTGACGGCGACATCGTCTTCTCACTCTCCTTAGGCCAGTACGAAGGAGATGTGAACCACGTGGGGTCGCTGGCCGAGGCCGCCGTCATCGAGGCGGTGAAGCGGGCAATCATGAAGGCCGACGGCTTCGGCATTATCCCTGCCTATCGGGATCTGAAAGGTCGCTCGGAATCTCCATAACATGATCAAGGTGTTGCTTAAACGGGGGAGAGAGGAGGCGCCTTCCCGCGGACATCCCTGGGTCTTTTCCGGGGCTATTGAGAGGGTGGAGGGGGAGATAGAGGCGGGTGGGATCGTGGACCTCTTTTCCCATGCTGGGGAATTCCTGGGCAGAGGTTACTACAACCCTCGCTCCCAGATTGCAGTAAGACTGCTTGCGCGCCAACCTGTGGCGATAGACAAGGCCTTTTTCCGAGGGCGAATGGAAGCGGCCCTCGCCATCCGCAAGCCCATCCTCTCGCCTGAGACTGACGCTGGCGCAAGGGCCACCTCCAGTGGCGCGGGGGCCACTACTAATAGCTGTCGGCTGATCCACGCTGAGGGCGATTTGCTGCCCGGTCTGATCTGCGACAGGTATGGCGACTATCTGGTGCTCCAGCTCAATACCGCCGGCATGGAGCAGTTCCGGGATTGGATCATCTCCCTGCTCAAGGACCTCCTCGCGCCTTCCATGATATATGACCGCAGCGATGCCGCGACGCGCGCCCAGGAAGGCCTGCCTGACTCCACTGGCCCGATTGTCGAAGATGGCTCTTCAGCCACCGGAGCTGCGTTTCCCGACCTTATCGAGATCCGGGAGAACGGCGTTCGGTTTTTAGTTGATGTCAAACAAGGGCAGAAGACCGGTTTCTATCTGGATCAGCGCGATAATCGCTCGCTGATCAGCGGGTTGGCCCTAGGGAAAAGGGTGCTCAATTGCTTCTCATATACCGGCGGGTTCTCCATCTATGCCGCCCTCGGGGGCGCTGCCGGCGTAACCTCTGTCGAGGCCTCGGCAGATGCCTTGGCGTTATGCAAAGAGAACCTCATCCTTAATAATATACCCTTCGATGGTCAGCGATTAATCAAGGCGGATGTCTTTCAGTTTCTCAGGGATGACCAGGGTGAATATGATCTCATCATCCTCGATCCCCCTGCCTTTGCCAAACGCAAGGGGCAGGTGAAGGGGGCCATCCGGGGATACAAGGACATAAACCTCTTTGCCATGAAGCGGCTCAAAAAGGGTGGGATGATCCTCACGTGCTCCTGCTCGCAGCACATCGATGCCAATCTCTTCCAAAAGATCTTGTCCTACGCCGCTGCCGATGCCTCTTGCCAGCTGCAGGTCCTCGGCTCTTGGGGGGCGCCGCCGGACCATCCTGTTGCCTTGCATCACCCCGAAGGAGCATATCTCAAGGCCTTTTTGCTGCGGGTGGTGGAGTAGCTGCTCATGACTTCTTAGTCACCCAACAGCCATGAAAATATCATTAGCTCCCTCTCCCGCAAGCGGGAGAGGGTCGGGGTGAGGGGCTCAACTAAAAAGCATTTAAAATATTGTTTTTATTGTAACCCCTCATCTGTGTCGCAGGGCGACAGATCTGGCCAAAGGGCCACCTTCGGCCGTATTCCTTATTTCTATATTGAAGAGCGGGAGCGACATCTGGCCAAAGGGCCACCTTCGGCTGCTTCCCTTAGACTTAAAATTTAAGGAGCAGGAGTAGGGGGCCCCAAAGCGGGAGCACAAAAATGAGAAAATTTTTTCGTAATTACTCGGTATCAGGCATTCAAAGATGATTCAAGTCTATTCACAAGACATAGCAATTATAATCCCGCAAGATGTGACAAGTTTTAAGAACTTCTTGAAAAAGTGATTCTCCGCAGGCTGTTCAAAAATGCCCAGATGCAAGGCCTTCGAAATCCCGAGGAGTGAGGCGTACTTGGACGTACTCCGCAACGACGAAGGATGAGAAAAACGCAGCAGATGGATGTTTTTCAACAGCCTGTCAAGACCTTACACCGACACACCTATTCGTATCGCAGTGCCTCGATAGGATTGAGCCGTGACGCCTGGCGGGCCGGCCAGAGGCCGAAGCCAATGCCGACAAAGAGGGAAAAGGTCGTGGCGAGCGCTATCGCAAATATCGAGACCTTTGTCGCCCAACCTGCCAGGAAAGCGAGGAGAAAGGACATTCCGATGCCGCAGACGATCCCGACTATCCCACCGCTCATGGTCATCAGCGCGGACTCGATGAGGAATTGAACCATGATGTCCATCTTGCGCGCCCCGAGCGCCTTGCGAAGCCCGATTTCCCTGGTGCGCTCCGATACCGAGACCAGCATGATATTCATGATGCCTATTCCCCCGACGAGAAGAGAGATGGCGGCAATGGAGCCGAGCAGCCACGTCATGGTCTTGGTGGTGCTCTGGAGGGTGGCTTGTATGTCGGCCATGTTGCGGATGTTGAACGTATCTTGTCTGTCTTTGGTAAGATTGTGGCGTTTTATAACGAGCTCGCTGATGGCATCTTGGGCCTGATCAATCAAACTGGGGTCTCGCACCTCAGCATCGATACTATCGACATACTGTTTTCCCAGCACCCGGTACATAGCGGTCGTAACGGGGATAACCGCAATGTCATCCTGGTCGCGAAAGGCGGTTGCCCCCTTTTTCGGCATGACGCCGATGACCTTAAAGTTTATGCGATTTATCTTTATGGTGGCATTGATGGGATTGGCGTTGCCGAAGAGGTTGTCAACGACCGTGGTGCCCAGTACGACGAGCTTATCCCGCTTGCGCAATTCTTCCTCGGTAAAGAACCTGCCGACGGCCGGCACCGATGCCCGCATCAGTGCGTAATTGATCCCCGTGCCGAGGATCTGCGAATTCCAGTTATTGCTGCCGTAGACGAGTTGCCCCCGGCCGCTGACCGCGGGGGATACCATCCTGATCTCGGGAAGCTTGGCAAGTGCATCCGCATCCTGTAAGGTAAAACGGGTGACTGCCCCGGCCTCCAAGGCAACCCCGCCCATCTGGCTGGCGCCCGGCCTTACTATCAAGAGATTAGAACCGAGCGAGGCCAATTGTTTCGTGATGGATTCCTTCGCCCCTTGTCCCAAGGCCAGCATGGCAATGACCGAGGCAATGCCGATCAAAATGCCGACCATGGAGAGGAAGGAACGCATCTTGTGGGAAATGATGGCATGGAGGGCCTGGCGGAAGTGGTCTATAAACGCCGCCTGGCCTAACGTTTGCCGTGATTCGGATAAAATAGCATCTATAGAAAGTTCCTGCGAGATTGCTGCAGGCTTTTTCCGCTTCGGCTTCTTTCTCTCATCAGCGACGATCTCGCCATCGCGCATACGGATGATCCTCTGTGCGCGCACCGCTATCTCCTGTTCATGGGTGACCATGACGATGGTCTTGCCTTTTTTATTGAGATCTTCCAGCAGGGCAATAATCTCCTCCTCGCTCTTTGTGTCAAGGTTGCCGGTCGGCTCATCCGCGAAGATAATAAAGGGCTCGTTTACCAAGGATCTGGCAATGGCAACCCGCTGTTGTTCGCCCCCTGATAGTTCATTGGGGTGATGGGATTCTCTCAGAGCAAGGCCGACTTCTTTCATCTTTTCATGGGCCTTTTCCTTGAGAGAACGCCTTCCGGCGTAGATCAAGGGGAGCTCGGCATTTTCTACGGCGCTGATGCGGGGAAGGAGATGAAATTGCTGGAAGACAAAGCCAGCCAGCCGGTTTCGCAATATAGCCAATTCATCGTCGCCGAGCTCGGTTATGTCTCTGCCGCCCAAAAGGTACGAGCCTGAATCGGGTCTGTCTAAAAAGCCGACGATATGCATCAGGGTCGATTTTCCCGAGCCGGAAGGTCCCATGATGGCGACAAATTCCCCGGCGTCGATCTTTAAGGAAACATCGCGCAACGCTTGTACCTCTACGGCGCCCATCTTGTAAGTCTTGGTTATATGTTTTAATTCGATCATCTGTCTTTCCTATTGGTTGCTACGACTCAATAAAGATCATGCGAAGACGGTTATGGTTTGCGTGATGGTTGCGATGGCCGCCTGCTCGGCATGAAAGGATTTGATCCCGACCCTTGATCTTTTGAGGGTTGATAGGTTTGGGTTGCAATGACTACTTTGTCTTGAGTTTCCAGCCCTGAAACGACCTCTACATTCTTATCATCTGAAATGCCGAGCTGAACCCTGCGTTTAACGGGTTTTTCGCCGCTCGCGGAGTTTATAAGGACAAAACTCCCTTCCTCGTCCTGCTTCACCGCCTCAAGTGGTACGAGGAGGGCATTTTCTTTGCTTTGTTCTACGATGTTTATGGTAGCGCTCATGCCTGAGCGAAATATTGGTGGTACTTTTTCAGGGAGGATGTCGACTTTATAAATGGTAACATTATTTACAATCGTCGATTCATAGGCTATATGGTCGACCGTTGCCTTTACCTTAGTTTCCGGATAGGCATCCAAGCTGATAACTGCTGCCTGCTTGAGCCTTACCTTGCCGATATCGGTTTCGTCCACCTGCGCCTGAACAATAAGGCGATCAGACAACACAATGATTGCATCGCCGGAAGTCACCGTTTGACCGGGCTCTACTGCCCGCACTATCACTTCGCCCTTGATGGGTGCGATAAGCGGCGTGGGCTTGTACACCTCCTCCCAATACGCCAACTGCTCCTTGTTCTGTGCCCTGGCGGCATCTAACAGGGCGGCCCTTTCCGTAGAACTCATCAATGCCAAGGTCTGGCCGACCGTTACCCGATCGCCCTCTTGGACCAAGACCTTTTCAATCCTGCCGCTGATCGGAGGTTTTATCTCTAAACGGTTTTGAGGCTGAACAGTGCCCGTGGTCGATATGCCGGTTTGGATTGCACCGTATACGGGGTTTATCAGTTTGACGCTCTCTTGCGGAGACTGTCTGTGTTTCAAAAAGATGACGAAGATCACCCCTAAACCGACGGCGATCAGCAAGATGAGAACGATCCTCCATTTTTTATTCCGCATACTCTAATGTCCCTCCTTGTGCCTGGATCCACTGGGCTTCGGCAATGACTGCAGCGGCCTCGGCATCCAAAAAGGCCTTTTGTGCCTGCACCAAATTATCTTCGATGATGGTCCAGTTATCAAACGAGATAAGGCCGTTGGCATACTGGGCTCGGGTTATCTTCGCCCGTTCTTCCGTTGCCTGGAGGAATTTTTTTAGCACCTCAACGGTATCCATGGCATTCTGCCACGCAGTCCAGGCTTGTTCTAAGGTCAGGATGACGCCGTCGCGATTGCTCCTCTCATCTGCCTGCGCCTGGTTCAAGACGGCCCTGGCCTTAGAAACATCTGCCCACCGGCGGCCGCCTTCGAAGATGGGCAAGGTAAGGGTTACGCCAAGCGACCATTCGTCATGATTCGGCGGCCAGCCAGAATCGGTCCTGCCGGCACTGGCATTGGCGTAGATCTGGGGAAAGAACTCCGCCTTCGCAGATTTTAAGCTAAACCGCGCCGCCTCTTTCTTGGCAGCCAGGGCTTCTAGAAAAGGGTTGCTTGTCGCCAAGGCTTCAAAACGTGGCCTCTCTCGTTTCGGGTCAATACTCTCAAGATTCCCCGTTACCCGTATTGGTCTTAATTCCGCTCGCCCCAGTTCCTTGCTTAATTGTCTCTGAGCTACGTCGATAGTACGTCTTGCCTGCGTCACATCAGATTCCGCCTGAGCTAAATTTGCCTGGGCTGTCAATAACGAACCCCTGTGTTCCCTCCCTCCCTCATAAAGCAATCCTACCAACTCCGCATTCTGCTTTCGCCGCGTGAGGATATCTTCTGTGATGGTCAAGAGTTCCTGGGTCTTTAAAAGTTCGGCAAAGGCGGTGCGCAATCTCAACCTGATATCGGCAGAAGTTACATCATAGTTATATTGTGACGATTTTACATTCTTTGCCGCGGCCGCGATATCATAGGGGGTTTTGAGTCCATCGAATAGCAACTGTTGGGCGGTGATGCCATATGATGACGTATTGGTAGTATTGTTTAGGGATGACTTGGAGGTTCTTTGACTTACTTCGGTAGAGACCTGAGGCAACATAGTGCTTATAGCAATTCCCTTGTCTGCTTTAGACTGATTTACGACTTCTTTGGCAGAAATCAAATCAGGATGATTCTGCCGTGCCTCGTTGAGGCAGTCTTGCCAGGTCAGTTCCTCCTGAGCTCCTGCGCCAGTAAGGGAAAGGCAGAGACAGGAAACCACTAACGAGAGGACCACTATATACCTTCGCATTTTATCCTCCCTTTTTTTTATTTCCGGTGGTCGGCTACGAGCTTTTTCCCAAGCGTCGAAACCACCCCTGTTATAGACACCACAGAGACAAAAAGGTTGCATTAGTTACTTCGTACGTAGCCCTGCGGGGTTCGTTCACCGCGCAGCACGTCAAAGGAGGCAAATATCCACACTATCTCCCTCTCTCGCTGTCGAAGATCCCACCGTCTTTGGGTGGGGGCGGGAGAGGGTAGGGGTGAGGCCGAAGCCGAAGGTGACCCCTTGGCCAGTGGCCCTTTGGCCAGTGGATATGATCTCAGGTTTTTCCCCCTCACTGCCGCTTGGCGGCATCTCCCGCTTGCGGGACCCCGCATCCCTTATTCTGTGTTGTGGAGTGGGGCCGTATTCCCTAATTTATGCAAAGCGTCCCGCTCCGCTTTCATAGAAATCTTAATGATGGGATGTCGCTGTGCGACAGAGCGGGACTTCATCCTCTCCCCTCTGGGGAGAGGAAATCGAGAAGTTCTATTCTCTGAATAATTCTTACACAAAGCTGGCAAGAAAGACAAGGCAAACTCCCTGTGTTTTCATGGGATGAAAGGGTACTATGGCAATAAAATGCCCTTTCCCCGCATTTGGGGAAAGGGCATCGGAAGAGCATAGGCAGGTACGGTTAATCCCACAAGAGGCAGATGATGCCCATAATGAAGCCCAAGACGCTCCAAGACAGATATTGGACCACTTCCCAGACAGGAAGGCCCGAGACGGCGAAGTAGGCCATGCTCATATCGCCCAGGGTGACACACATTACGCTGAGGGCGCCGGCAGTCCACCGCACGCCGAGACTACTTCCCAGGTAGACCTGGACGACGGCTAGAACTTCAAGCATAATGAAGACTGACATATAGACCAAGATGCTCATCAGCGTCGTTGCACCGGCGTAGAGGGTGTAGAAAAACCAGAGGCCGGTTGCCGCCAAGGCGGCAAAGAGCACCAGCGCGACGACCCAGTCTCCCGCGGAAAGGGTATATCCCTGCTTCATGAGGCCGACGAACATCAGGGCCACGGACACGATGAATATAAACCGCGCGAGGTAGTGCAAACCGAAGATCTGCCATGTTGTTGTGGATACCAGACCCACGACTATGGCAGCACAAAAGATCAAGGCCCCTATACTGAGTATCAAATGGAACTTTCCTCTGAGGGTATCCAGTTTCAGATGAAAAGCCTTGCCCACTCCAGCTACGCCGAAGCATAGCGCAATGATTGCTGCGCCCCACTTCCAGAGAGGGTCGCCAAGGGCCAACAACGCCAAGCTTCCTATAGCAGAGAGTATCATCACTATCCATATGAGAACCCGAAATGCCTTCATGTCAGCCTCCTTTTTTAGAGAACAGCTCGATTAAGGACAACCTTGCAATAACGTCACCATTCCTCTCAAAGAACTCTTGCAGCTGATCGTTGAGCCAGTGTCTGCCGACGATGACCTCCATCTCTTTCAGTACATCGGGGGCTTTTCCCCTGAAGACCCTCAAGGCATCGGCGGCGCCCTGACTTCCCCCACCAGCCAACTGCAATCTGATTCCTTCCACACGGTAGAAGGGCAGGTCTCCGAAGGTCTTTTTCAGGGATTTTTCTACGGGTTTTTTACCCAGCTTTTTCGCGATCCCCTCTACCAGATCGTTCCACACGGCGAGGAATTCCCCGAAGTCCTTGGATGAGAGCGTCGTCGCGGCGGTCGAGGCAAAGGATTCTATCTTCCCGGAGAGGTAATAATCCACCTGCTGCGCATCTTCCCACATTGTGGAGATGTCCACCGGGCTCCAGTGCCTTTCGAGGTCATAAACGCCGAGGGGTGCGCCCTGAAAGAAAAAGCAGTAGTGCCGATCTCCTTTCCCTTTATGTATGCAGAGGTGGCCGGTGGGGTTCTTCTCCATGAGTTTGCCGAGCATCTTGTCGACGTGAAAGACGCTGACGGAAAGCCCCTGCCACACCTTTTCTCCCTGAAAGACGGATAAAAAAGCGTGTGCCAATTCGTCACCAAGGAGGTAAAAGTTCAGCGCGGCTTCTGGATCATCCATCATCGCGCGGACCTCCCCCATAGTAGGGCCCCTTCGATCTGTGGAGAGGAGCGGCATGCCCTGATAGAAGAGCACCTGGTTGCGTCCTTTCGACGTGATGACCCTGGCCTCACCGGAGTACTTCTTCTCCCGGACTTCGGCGAGGAAGGCATCGAGATCGAGGGTTTTGCGTTTGAGGTCCCGCAGCAAGGCTTGTACCTTGACGGAGTGGTCCAGGTGGATCGCGGCCTTTGTCTCTTTCTTGACCGCATCGAGGATAACGGGCCGTTGCCATTTTGTTTCGAGGATCTTTCTTTCCTCGGGCGTGAGGTCTCTGATAACGCTGGTTCCGGTTTCCCAATCGTATATCCGCTGGAGCTCATCATTGCCCGTTCCCCAGGTCGACTCCACGAGGAGGATCTCTCCTTCTATGAAGGTCACGGTGACAGACCCTTCCTCGGGCCCGCGAAACTCTATCCTGCCCTCAGGTATCTCGATCAATGTCTTCTTGAGTATCTCTACAAAGTTTCCCTGTGCCGTCATTTCCATGGATTTGCCGTTCCTCTTGTCGTGAAATAATAAAGAAAAGGTGGTTATTTGTCAAGCATAATTTACATGGCACTATAAAGAAATTCAGCACAATTCCCCGCTAAAAGTAGCGGAGAGTCTTGGTTATCGTTCTGGTCTGCGAAGAAAACCCTTACCTAAAAAAGTTCAATCCCGCGTGTCGCAGAAAAGGCAGTGAAGGATTCTGCAAAGAAATTTAGACGGTTTTCACTAGAACCCTAGAACCCTCCCGCTTTGGGGGATCCCGCAGTCCATAAAATCTAAATTAAGGAGCGGGATAGCATCCTTGACCCCTACAGCCCCGCCGTTGGCGGGGTAGTTTACTTTGCTACCGCCGGCTGCTGATCTTTGCCAGGAGCCTGAGGATCTCCAGGTAGAGCCAGATCAAGGTTACCATAAGACCGAAGGCCGCATACCACTCCATAAACTTGGGCGCTCCGGACGCAGCCCCGTTTTCGATGAAATCGAAATCGAGCACCAGATTGAGGGCAGCGATAGTCACTACGAAGCAACTGAACCCGATGCCGATAATTCCGCTGTCGTGGATATAGGGCATGCGGATCCCGAAGAACCCCAGCACGATCGTGATGACATAGATTATGGCGATGCCGCCGGTGGCAGCGACGACCCCCAGTCTAAAATTGGCCGTCACCTTGATTATTCTTGATTTATACACCAGCAAGAGGCACAGCAAGGTCCCAAAGGTCAAGGCAACCGCCTGGATGACGATTCCGGGAAATCGCGCCTCAAAAAAGGCCGAAATCCCGCCGATGGCAAGCCCTTCCAGGACGGCGTAGAGGGGCGCCGTTATTGGCGACCATTGTCTTTTGAATATGGTGACCATGGCAACGACAAGGCCGCCGAAGATCCCGACGTAGAGCCAGGGCATGATCGCCTGAGGGGTTCCCGTGGCAAAGTACTGCCGCCACACCCAGGCAGCGGGTATCAGCAGGAGCACCAGCATCAGGAGTGTCTTGTTCACGGTCCCCTGAATGGTCATGGCGCCGGACGAATCGGCTATTCGGGGGAGAGCGGTGAATGTCTTGGTATTCAATGCAGGATTTGCTGTGCGCATGGTATCCTCCTTATTTTTGGGAATGGTAGCAGGCTATGCCCGCTTATACAAGCCGACAAGCTGACCTTCAGCGAGGATATGCCCCGTCATGACGTTTTCCAGATCGGACTTGTGGGCATCCGGGCTTGTGTCGAGCATCGTGTTCAGGGCATGTACCTTTACGTGCTGGGGATATAGCCGTTATTTTGGAAGGCAGGGCTTGTTATTTTTAACGCAGCCATCCTAACCGCTTCCTCAAGCTTTAGGCGAAGCAAACTATGCTTGTTGCTCTCTCCTTTTCATCTTCCAGGTAAAGGTAAAACGGGCAACCTCCTCTCCTTCCTGTGAGTATCCAATTGTCCTGCACAATACCTCCTGAGGCTCCCCTGTTTTTATCGCCTTTTTTACCGTTGCGGCAATGCGTCTGCCGTCCTTGCAGACAAAGGTTGTCAGATCCGTGGCCTTGGCCACGAACTCTCCGGTGCAGTCGCCGACGATGATGGCAATTGACGGCTCGAGTTTATAGGTGTACATCTTGACGAGGGCGCCGGTGCTCAACTCAGCTGCCATGCCCAACACGGCCCAAAAGGTTGACTTAAAAGGATTCTTATTACGCCATCTATAGGGGACAGTGACCTGGCACGAGTCTTCATTCAATTCCCTGAGTCGCATGCCTGTGACGAAGTTCAAGGGCACCTGGAAAAACATCGCGATCTTGAAAAACAGGCGGTTGCCCAGGAGCCGTTGAAAATGCTGCAGCTTCTTTTTATCGAATTGGAAATCCATTGTCCTTTTCTTTCTTATTGCCCAAGAAATTATTCCTTTGTCATCGTGAATCCGCCGACTGCATTGCCATAAGCCAGGTATTTACCGACGATGAGTTTACCGTCTAATGAAGCATAGCCTTCCATTTCGATACCCCATTTCGGGCATGCAATTCGTAGCGTAACCTGTCTCGTAGCTGCAACAAATTCGCCGGAGACTGGACATTGATCTTTTGCATCATTTATGTAGGTTCCTGTTAATTTCCCGGAGGTTTGGCTTAAGGTCATGGGATTACGCGAATCGTTGGAAAGCCACCTTACTTGCCATTTACCGGAAAAATCCGTCACCGCCTGTTCGGAATGAGGCAGCGCACTCGACATCATGAGAGAAGCAATGAGAATTGCCGTAACCAAAAGCAGATTTTTAATCATTTCTATATACTCCCTCCCTGAGATCTTATGGATGTCTTCTCGTGTTCCCGAGATTCGATCAGATCGATTCTCTCTTTGGTTGCCTTGATCTCGACGACAAGCTGGGAAAAGGTCCATCGCCCTGCAGCTTTTGAGGCCCTGGCGTAGATCGTCCCTTTGCCGTTGGGGCCGGAGATGGGAATGGCCAAGTCGGCCTGACCTGACGGGCCGCTGACGTTGATGCTCCCCATGACGAAGATCCCCGCCTCAATCGGGGATCCCAAGACCTTGACAACTGCCGGATGGGATCTGGCAGTGGCCAGGGCATCTTTGTACACGTCGGATGATTTTACCATGCCGAAGACGATAGTGATAATAAGCATGATAAAGGCGGCGAAGAGGGCCAGGAACCCCAGGCCAGCGACAGGGACGAACCATTTCCAGTTTCTCTGCCACCATGTTCGCGATTTTTCTTGGGGTACTGGAGGATGTGTCTTTGGTTCCATATAGGTTAGCTCAACACTGGATATCGGCGGCGGATATTACCGCGTCCGCGGGAAAGAATGGTTATGACGCCAATTCTGAATAAAGATTCCACCCTACTGCTTCCGTACATCGCAAAGAAATCAATTCTTTTTTTGAAGCTTTTCTATTTCCGGTTTGATCTTTTTCAGCTCTTCCTCGGCTATCTTGTCGCCGATTTTTTGTAACTGCGGAGCATATTTCTCATTCATTATTGTTGCGGATTCTTGCATGACAGTTGGTGTTGTGGAAATGAATTTCTGGCCGGTTGGAGTCTCATAAAATGCTGTTATCTCCTTTATTTCTTCGATAGTAAAGTGTTTTGAAAACGCAGGATAGTAAACATTATTAATAAGTTCATTTAACGGCATTACTTCGGCTATTTTTACTTTCATTCTTTTAACATAACTTCCCATAGACTGTTCAAACAGCTGTTGCAATTTTTCTTTTTGCTCCGGTGTGATATCGCCTATGTTTTTTATGGCTTCCCTGAATGATACGACAAAGCCTTGCTGAAGCTGGACAATCATTACGTTGAGTATTTGGTTGTACTGAGCTTCGATATTTGTTGCCTTAAAAAATTTTTGATACACTTTAAGTTCGTCTTTTTTATCTTGGGCCTGGGCACATGGGTATGTTGCTAAGAAAACAAGAAAAGACAAACAAACAATTATCATAGTTTTAGGTAATTTTTTTGCCATTGTATTATCTCCTTTAGGTTTTATAAAATTTCAGGCGCTTTGCCGCCTCCGCTGGAAAGAGCGGTTACGCCGTTACGCCTACATTGTCAAGATAAAGATGCAACCACATGCATTGAACGTAGAAGCAACACGTACTACATCTTTGGCTTTGACTTGTGGAAGAGAGGGGCTCATGCAGCTACATGCACAGGTTTGATGATAACATCCTCTGAAGGTATGGGTTCCGAATAGGCCTTGAGGCTTTCAATATACAGCGCGATAGCCTCCTGGATATTCTGGATGGTTTCTTCGTAGGTGTCCCCTTGTGAATGACACCCCCGAAGTGCAGGACAAAAGGCGTGATAGCCGCCATCCTCCTCGCGCTCTATAATCACGGTGTAATTATACTCGGCCATGGTATTCTCCTAGCCTTATATTATAGCCCGTCGTATATTGATGCGCAATGGCTTTGTTGACTAACAGTTTGAACTCAACGATACGGCTTTCCGCTTCCGCTGGAGAGTGTAAGTATGCTGTTAATTCAGAATTGTCACGAATAAGATTTAGCCCCATTCCTTTTTTCGGGAATTAGGGCGTGCTATCCCCTCTTATACAAGCCGATAAGCTGGCCTTCGCCAAGGATATGCCCTTTCATGGCCTTTTCCAGGTCCGCCTTGGAAGCATTGGGGCTGATGTTGAGCATGGTGTCCAGGGCATAGACTTTAAAGAAGTAGCGGTGGGTGCCGGATGGCGGGCACGGCCCCCCATAGGCGTGTTTTCTAAAGTCATTCATACCCTCTACGGCTCCTTGCGGAACGGTATTCTCTTTGATCTCTTTCACGCCCGGATCGATATTCCAGATCACCCAGTGGACCCATATCCCCACCGGCGCATCGGGGTCGTCGCAGATCAGGGCAATGGACCTTGTCCCCTGCGGGCAGTTGGCAATCATAAGGGGCGGATTGATATCCTTCCCATCGCAGGTGTACTGCCTGGGGATATGGCCGTTGTTCTGAAAAGCCGTGCTTGTAATTTGTAATGCAGCCGTGGCACTCACCTCCTTGACCAATGATCCGGAAAAAAGCAAAACCAGAACCATGAGCGGTATGATTAGTAATTTATAACCCATCTTTCCCCTCCTTTCACGTTAAGTTGTCCTCAATCAAGGCCTGCCCCCATCTTCTTCTGTATCTGATGATTTTATAATTTTACGGACGACCCCTTTCTTATTCCGTCCAACGATAAACGCCACGAGGCCTATGTTCTGGTAGTGGCCATTCATCAAATACTCTTAAAAAATGTTTTTTTGTTGCTTCTTTAAGGTTCAAATGCTTTGGAAAAATTTTAGGTCCAAAGAATCTTCCCGTTAGCTCATGCGCAATTTTAAGCTTTAATTTCTCCACAACGCTCAGAGGTATGTGTGATTTGCATTTCATTAAAATATCCGTAAGACGACTATCAGTTGAAATAATGCATACGTTATCTCTACCGTGAATGTACGCTAAATGTATTCCCATACTAATAAGTAAATGATCAAATGTTCCCATCGGCACAATCTGTTTTCTCCTGCGGGATATTTTGTAATAATGATCAATTGGTGCAACCAAGTTAATTCCAAGTATATGATATCTTGATAACTCATAGTGATATATAAAATGACCATTATGAATATCTTTCTGAAACTGTTTTACTAAACTCGTGTATACACGAGTATCTATAGTGCCTTCCCTCACCTGTTGGTTCCAAGTACCAAAACTATGTTTCATGAATACCGAGAATACTTCTGCAACACAAAAATTAGGCATGTATAAAAAAAATTCGTCAGGCTTAGCTCGGACATAATTAAAAATAAGTCGAATGTTTTCTCGAGCCTTTTTGGAAGTTAGACTTCTTGGTAGGTAGTATCCGGCTACGACATTAGCATCAAGCAGAAAATATTTCATGATTTATCCTTAATCATGAGGGGCCATAAATCGCAAGATATGGGGTCAGGTCTTGACATTGGACATCTTTGCCATGCTTTCTTAGAACAAAATCCCTAACTTTCTGCTAGTTAACATAGTAAACAACGTCCCTAAGTCTTCCTCCTTATTTTTTAATCAGGAAAAAACTTTTTTCTTCTTACTCTTTTCTTTTCTGTATTCATCGGCTTTCTGACGATATTTTTTCTTAATCTCTTTGAATGTTCGAATCTCTTCTTCCAAAATATCAGTACTTAACGGAGCTTCATGAAGTTCTGCGGAATGAGAGTGTGCTTCTATATACCGAGATAATTTTTCGTAGTGTTCAACTACGCTATCATTTATTTCTGGGTCAAAATAGACTTGGGATAATGAAGTAGCTCTAATTGGCTCTCTCCAACGTTTAACTATATCATTGAATATTTGCTCCTGTATAAAATGTTCATATGCTGCTCGTAATGCACCGCACCCCAACACTAATTTTTCTTTCTGGGTCTGACCCGCCTGTTCTTTTGCTTCTGCTAAATATGTTTCTGCAAGTTTAGTGGTTTCTTGCTCATAATGAACATGTGGAAAAACCGTTTTGCCCACGTAACCCGGAGCCGCATCTGAACCTACCGAGATGGTACAAGCCTTAAATTGAATCTTATCCGTACCTAATTTTACAGCTTCCTCAGCCAAATGATGAGTAAAGATAATGTCGTGCGTGAAGATAATGACTTGCCTTTTGCAAGCTTCTGCAGCAAGTCTTTTCGCTATTCTCTCTTTTCTAAGGTGGTCCATGGAATTTACAGGATCATCGAACACTATGCCGACAGTTGTCTTATTTAAACCGATTTCTGTTATAAAATCAGCCATTGCTACAGCTGTCTGCTCACCTTCGCTCAATACCTGTGATGGGTCTAGTGGAAGCGCGTCGTCTTGCCCTACTGCAATATTTCTTCTGGTTATTGCGTCTGAGCCAGTTATATTTATCTTAATAGATGGAATAACTAACCCTAGAATATCACATTCTTTCATAAACTGTTCCATAAAACCTTTTCCTACAAGCTCTGTTGCTAAAGCTTTCTGCTTGAGTGTAACGCGCTGTGGGTTAAGATTACGTTTGGGTTCTTGAGCTTTGTCTATCCATCTTAGATTAAGCACTGCTTCCTCCGCAGAAGGCAATCGTTGAGTCAAATGTTGCCTATCCCTAAGCAACTGGAGCTCCTCTTCCAGTTGCTTTTTTTGCTTAGAAATATCTTTTGTACGTAGCAACTTAATTTCCTTGGCAAGTTTATTGCGCAAATCTCTGCATAAACTTTTTGGGCTCTCAGGAAGTACCGAAAGCTCTTCCCATTTTTCACTCTTCAAATTCTTTATAATTTTACTGCGGATTGCCTTGGCCGACTCGATGTATGCCGTTATGTGCTGAATCAGCGATCTATCGTAGCTCTCAATTACACGATACCCTGAAGTATCTGAGTGAAAGAACTCAAACTCCATGACTTGCACTTCTTTTTCTATCTCCCGTATATGCTCTAACCCTTTTCTAAGATTATTTTCTGCACTGCTTCTAATAAATTCATAAAACCTTGAAAGCCTTTCTTTAGCATCTTTATCAAGTAGCTGATGACACAAAAGGCATCGAGCGATTTCTTCGTCTACCGGAAATGGCTTTCCAGGAAAAACCTCGGCGTTATATTTAATTGCAGCCTCAATGAGGCTGCGCCAAGCTTCTGTACCAATCGGCTGCACCGGTTCTTTGCCAAATTGAGCAGCCGATGCCGCAGAAGCTATCTCTCGTAGTTTTTTAATATCTTGGAGCGCAGCATCCCCACTAACGTAGCCTTTCGCTGAAACCAAAGCTCCTACATTTTCTAGTTTGCGAATAACTAGCTTTATATCTCGACCATTGGTTCTTTTCTCTTTTAGTAAATTACTTGGGTCTTTCTTAATTAAATCATCGAGTTGGGCAGTTATTTCAGCGAGACGCTTTTCTTCCTTAGACCCAAATTTGCCAAGCGCTTTTATTTTCGACAAATCCGTGTCTTTGTTTAAATTATTTAGTAAGAGAGCTACTTGAGTGGAACTATTATTTATTTGGAAATTCATAATATTGGGCTTTCGTTTCTCAATTTCTGTTTCCAATAATCCCTTGACTTTTGCTATTACGTCAACCAGTCCCTGAAATATATCGAATCCATATGGGTTAACCATAAAATCATTTTTTGAGTCTACACAAACCCTTATACAGGAAGTATCAAATACGGCAAAATTATCTCTTAATTGTGGACACGGTATTCCTTGACAAAATAAAGCAGATGAGTTGTCGGAAAAAACGAATGTAGCTGACGCCTGCCCTCGTTGTGTAGAAGGAAGATTTACGTTACCAAGAATAGCTGTATCGGGCGACCTCGTAAAACATGCTGATTTTAATAAGCGCGCATATCCCGATTTGCCTGAACCATTTGGTCCATATATAACGGTTAAGCTGGGCCCACAATAAAGAATTTGACCTTCAGTAATTGCATTAACACCCTTAACATCTTTTATCTGAGACAAGGATAAAGTTTGTGCTTGCTGAGATGGTTGCGGGATAAACGAGTTATTTAAATCGTAGGTTACGCGTGTTGTTGGTGGTTGACTTAGGTCTTTGTCTATCTTAAATTCTTCATAGATTAATGCTATATCCTGCTCATCAACAGTACTTTTTTGTAACAACTGTAGAAGGGCGAATCGCTGCCAATTATCTAATTCAGCACTCCATTCACGTAACTTTTCGAATATATTGAAAGAATCGCCGTTATTCATATTTTAAGAATGCTGTGGACTGGCTTGGGGCCGTTGTGACTTGGGTTGCATTGCTCTTCCCCCCCCTAAATACCCCCACTTGTTCTTGGGTGACTATATACGC
>Ga0256868_10000226_pt1 | contig 33777 bp, 34 predicted proteins | sample RVTome_13_FD_187341 | JGI IMG/M metagenome (GOLD analysis project Ga0256868, IMG submission 187341) | Soil microbial communities from uranium-contaminated site in the Upper Colorado River Basin, Wyoming, United States - RVT92D227 HiSeq ...
AGTTTGAGGCAGGCTTTTCTTGATCGTGTACTGAAACCAAATGTACCCTCCCCCAGCCACCAGCAACATAAGACCTACCAATATTAGCCCGATTATTGAGATCCATTTTTTCATCATTCACCCTCTTCCTTGCGTCTTTTCACTAAGGGGTTTGCAGATACCGCAGGCGTTTCACCCCAGAGAAGAAATTAACCCTCCAAAAACCCTGCATGCAAAACAATCATCTCAAAATGATTCCTTGTTATTTCTTAAACCTTTACAACTTTTCTCCTGTCTGCCTCTTCAGCCAGATCGACAAGCCTCCAAAACCCCGATTTTCCATCCTTCTCTATGATATCCAGTTTAATTATTAAATTTCAATCATGGAACTACAATTATTGCAATACAATAATAAATAAAAAATCATCCCTGTCAAGCAAAACAAGGGTGAAGGGGAAATGGCACATGTGCCACTAAAGCTTCTCCTTCAGGGCTTTAATCAAAGATATCCAATTCTCAGATCAGAATCTGCGCCCTTTCCTCATTTAAAAAGGATTACGCAATATTTTTGATAAATCGATCCGCCATCTATCGCCTTCAAATTCAATTCGATATGTTTCTGTACGAAATTTAGTATCTCCCCCCACCTTGCTTCGGTAGCCAATTTTGGCTCTCACATAGACTAATTTATGAGAGGCAACTTCAGCTTCGATATCTCGAATCGTCTCCCAGGACGATGCTAATTCATAAGACTTGTTTCTCATTTTAATCACAAAATTCTCCTTCGAAATAGAGGCCTGACTTCTTCGATATCCATATTCGTAAAGATCTTCATATTTCCCATCCTTCCAAAGGCGGAAGATTATGTTGAAAACATCAATTGCATCCGACTCTATTGTCCTTTTCTCTGTGGGCGTCAAACCTCCGGAAAAGGCCAAACTCGGGATTAAACTCACAAGAACAATTAATAAAAGGATTCTTTTTCTCATGGCTCCTCCCTTTCTGCTTGAATATTCGTCCTTATACTCTCCCTTCTATCTGCATTCGGGGGCGGATGTAGTTATGCCTTAATATATAAAAAAAATATGGTGGTAACTTAGTAATTCCCTCCTGACCTTCCTTTTCCAAGGGGAGGAATAAAAAAGTGATTCCTTTCATTGTGGGGCGGGTTTAATTTTGCTTTGATGGATCGACCTCAAAGTCACAATTGCTTTGGCCACCAATACTTCTCCGTCAGGTCTCTGGTCAAATACTTCGGATTCTCCTACCAGAATCTGTCCTCCTTCCCTTAGGATTCGGGATCTACAAACAAGTGCATGACTAAAGGCAGGGTTTAAAAAATTAATTTTAAATTCAATAGTCAAAATACGATGATCTTCCGGCACAAGGCTGAAGGCGGCATAGCCTGCCGTATGGTCCGCCATGGTGGCAATGACTCCAGCATGAATGTAATTGTCTTGCTGTCTATGGCGGTTCTGGATCTTCAATCGTGATTCAAGACGTCCCTTATTGAAATTTATCGCCTCATAACCGACATCTGCAATAAATCCGCGGGAATAATCTTTCTTTAAAAATTGTATTCTTTTAAAGGTCAGCTCCTTTTCCATCAGAAAAAAATCCTCCTAACTTCCCCTGCCTGCCGACTCCAGTCCCGACCGAGGACGGGGTAGGCCGGTTTTTCTAAAGGGAGTAAATTTGTTGGGTTTTAAATTCATTGAGTCCACTATATAGAAAAAAGGTGCTCACGTCAAGGAAAGTGGGAAGATGGGGAGGTGGTTACTTCTGGAGGAATAGTGATTCAGAGGCAATAGATTGCTTATCCAAAACCTCACGAACTTTTATTGCGAGATCCATAAGAGAGAAAGGCTTTTGCAAGAATTGGGCTTCATTGCTTAACACAACATGATGCCTAACAACCTTATCTGTGTAACCTGAGATGAATAGTATTCTCAAGTTTGGGTAAAGGGCTTTAAAACGGTTAGCCAATTCATTTCCACCCATTCGGGGCATGACCACATCGGTCACCAGGAGGTGAATCTCCTTTACAACGAGGTCTTGAGCTATGTACATCGCCTCTTCTCCATTGGCTGCTTCCAATACGGTGTAACCCTGGGTACGAAGAACCCGGGCGGCTAAGGCCCTTACTGAGGGATCATCTTCCACGAGGAGCACGACTTCATTCCCTCGTGGTAATTTACCAATCTCATCTTTTTCGGGAAGGTTAACCACCTCCTCTTCAGCCCTGGGCAGATAGATTTTAAACGTCGTCCCCCGACCTGGCTCACTATAAACCCAGATATTACCTCTGCTCTGCTTGATAATCCCATAAACAGTGGACAGCCCGAGCCCCGTCCCTTTGTCTTTTCCCTTCGTCGTAAAAAATGGATCAAAGATCCTTTCTTTAACCTCAGCGGACATACCGCACCCTGTATCACTTACCGCAAGCAGAACATAGCGACCAGGCTTTACACTAATATGCATTCGAGCATAATCCTCATCCAATTCAACATTATTCGTTTCAAGAAAGAGTTTTCCCCCATTTGGCATCGCATCCTTGGCATTAACCACCAGGTTGAGAAGAACTTGTTCGATCTGGCTGGAGTCTGTCTTCACCCTTCCCACGTCTTCAGCTAAATGGGTGAGCAGTTCGATATCCTCACCAATGAGACGATACAACATCTTTTCGAGCCCTCGTACAATGGTGTTGAGATCCAAAACCTTCAGGTCCAAAACTTCACTACGGCTAAAAGCAAGAAGTTGACCAGTCAATCGGGCTGCCCGTTCGGTAGCTCTTTCGATTTCCTTTAAGTTTTCTTTCAACGGATCATCTTCTTCGATTCCGAGAAGGGAGAGTTGGCTGTACCCGTTTATAACTGTAAGAAGGTTGTTTAAGTCATGAGCGATACCACTCACCAGCCTGCCGACTGTCTCCATTTTCTGAGACTGAAGAAACTGGGTTTCCAATCGCTTCCATTCGTTGATATTCGCCACCATATGGATGGTGTATTGGGGTTTGCCTTCACCATTCCGGACGAGAGATACATTCACACGACCCCAAACTACTTTTCGATCTTTATGAACATAACGCTTCTCCACCTGATAATGATCTTGTTCCCCTGAGAGCAACTTTTTGTATAAATTCAAATCCCCTGCTTCATCTTCTGGATGAGCTACTTCAGAAAAGATTCTGGTGAGAAGTTCCTCTTTTCTATATCCCAGCATCTGATGGAGTGCGGGATTGCACTCCATGAGCCGCCCCTCCATATCGACAAGGGCAATACCGATCGCTGTCCTGTCAAAGATGGTCTGAAATTTTTCTTCACTTCTTTGCAGGACGTCTCTTACCCGAATAAGATCAGAAATATCAAACAGAAAGCCTTGGAGAAAACAGGGTTTACCTGCCTCGTCGCACACCACCACGGCCTCATCATGCACCCATACGACATGACCATCATGGGCTATCAAACGATACTCGGAGCGAAAGGGTATCTGGTTCTTGCAACTGTTGTAAATGGCTGTCAGGACACGCTGTCGGTCATCGAGATGAAGTCGCTGAATCCAGAGATCACGTTCGACCAACCATCCGGAGGCGGAGAAACCTAACATCGTCTCAATTTGAGGACTGATGTATAATCGATTTCCAAATTCCTTGAGGGCAGTAATGTATGTCACAGCGGGAATCTGTTCAATCAGGGTCTGGTAATTGATTTCAGACTTTATGAACTTTTCCCCTTGTTTATCAACTTTCTCTGATATTTTACTGATGTTACCCTTTCTATTGCGTGAGTGTCGTATTGCCATCTTGATGATAAGCAGGCTTATGTTTCGCTTCCCCTACCCCCTTATATTTCAGGAGAAAATGTTGGAAGCAATCCTCTCGATCTCAAAGATATCGAAAGGTTTCTTTAAATAATCGATGACTCCTAAAGATTTTGCCTCCCTCTCTGTTTCCTCCTGATTGGTTGCAGTGATGACGACTACCTCAACATTTTTTTGATCCCTCTTAATTTTTTTTAAGACATCTATACCATCAAGACCAGGCATTTTGATATCTAAAAACACTAACTGGGGTGGATCATCTTCAAGGATCCGGAGGGCTTCATAACCATTTTCTGCTTTGACAAGATCATAGCGGTCACCCAAGAGAACTTCAAAAGAGTCTAAGATGCCTTGGTCATTGTCTACCACTAAAATGCGTTTAATAAAGTTACTCATATTTTTTCTACTGAATTGATGTTTTTATAGATAGATCTTTCCCTTCATCCCATCTAAAGGAAAGGATAAAACTCTTTATCTTCTGATTTACAAAGCAAATAGAATGCCAACAGGATACATTTATGGCAAAAAAGAAATTCTATTAAAATTCAATAAATTATAATACGGTAGATAGAGGTCGGGTTTCTGGAGAGTTCACGTTGAATGCCTATATTTATAGGCAACTTTAAACTTTTACAACAGAGAGGGTTAACACAAATGTGGTTCCTATTCCCTTTTTACTCATAACCTCGATCACCCCTCGGTGATCCTCAATAATCTTTTGGGTGAGTGCCATTCCAAGACCGACACCTTTGTCCTTGGTTGTAAAGAATGGATTGAAAAGGTTCTTCGATGTCTCTTCATCCATCCCAATTCCTGTATCCCCGAAGGAGATTTTTAATACGGAAGAAACGTGATCCCACTCAGACAAAAGGAAGAGTGATCCACCGTTGGGCATCGCCTGAATGGCATTGATCACAAGGTTGGAGAAGGCACGGTAAAGCGCCTCTGAATCTCCACGGATAGTAGGAAGGGCCTTATCCAGATGATCTTCAAAAATGATGTGCTTCTTCTCCATCTCTTCTCTGAGAAGATCAACGGCCTGAAGAATTAAGCGGTTCGCATCGACATCCACCAGGGGTCTGACCCTCTTTCTGGTTAATTCTAACAGGTCCTCCACCAGTTGATTGATTCGCTCGATCTCCCGGGGAACCGTGATATTAAACTTTTCCATAAAAGATGGGTTCTCAACCTTTTTGGGAAGGAGTTGGACAAAAGTTTTAATGGCAGAAAGGGGGTTCCGAATCTCATGGGCAAGTCCAGCAGAGAGAGTTCCTAGGGCGGCCAGGCGGTCCGCCTGCCTCAGTTTTTCCTCGAGGGCTTTGATCTCGGTGATGTCCTGAAAAACCGCTAATGCTCCTATTTTCTTACCATCTCCATCGGTCAATAAGGAAGTGCTCGCAATCACCCACAGGTCTTCTCCATCTCTTTTCAAATCCATTTCGGAATGAAATATTCCTTTTTCCAGAAGGAGTGTTTCAAACATTATTTTGTAGATGGGATGTTCAGGACTCAAAGCTCTATCCAATGGCAGATCCATCATCTCTTCTTTCCTCTTTTTTAAGATCCTCTCAGCCATTTGGTTGAGGGTGACAATATTCTGATTTAGATCGATGGTGATTAGCCCATTGGTCATCGAAGATAAAATATTATCGGTATAGGCCTTCAGGGAGGTGATCTCCCGAAGGCGATTCTCCAGTTCATTACGATGGAGCTGGATCTGCTGGATCATATGGCTAAAATTCCTCCCCAGTTCCTCAATTTCATCTCTGGTGTGGATATCAATTACCTGATTGAGGTTTCCTTGGGCAGCAGAGATAGTCGTCTGCACCAACTTTGAAATGGGTTGAGTAATCCGTCTGGCATAAATAATCGATCCAAGCATCCCCAGGACAAGAGCAAACAGACTCAATAGGAGGAGGTTGAGACGGGTCTTCAAAATTTGGCTGGACATTCTCTCTAAGGAGAGGCCGATTCGAACGGTCCCCCATTTCTCCTTTGATTCTTTGATGTAAACAGGGATCGAGATATCCAATACCCTGGCCTTCTTTTCTCCATTGAAAGCAGATTGGATTAAAGGTTCTTTGGCCATTACAGATCTCTGACTTACCTCATCTGTCAGGACCATTCCCTGCTTCTCATCGTGTTGACTGAAGGCAGCCACCTTATCTTCTTTATCGTGAATGACGACATAGACGATATCTTCTTCAAGGGCAACCTTCTCCGCGTTCTGCTCCAAAGACACATAATTATAGGTAAGAAGGGCATTCATGCTGACAGCGGCCAAATTCTTGGCAATGGCCACTCCTCGCTTTTTAGCCTCCTCCTGAATGATTTCAGATTGGCGCTTTTCTACAAAAAAGATGACAAAAACCATAAGAAGGATGATGAGAAGAGTAGAGTAGAGTATGAGTCTGGTTTGAAGCCGAAAGGATGGGTACTCTTTCTTAGAATCCATCTGAATTTAAAGGTTAGGGAATCTTCATTACTTCTTTAACCAGATCTTTTTCATCGGGATATAGGGTCCACCAAGAGCGCTTACCTCAACGCCTCGGACATAGGATTGATAAACCATTTGAAATAAATTGTTTACCATGGGAACAATCGGCGCATCGTCCAAAATCTTTTCTTCAATCTTTCGATACATCTCCATTCGCTTTAGGTAATCGCGTTCGGTTCTTGTCAAATCGAGGAGACGGTCTATTTCCAGATTATGATAATTTGTGAAATTACTTCTCGATTTGGAGTGGAAAAGGGTTCCCAAATAATTATCAGGATCCGGGAAATCTGCGTACCAAACATAAATAAAAATTGGGGCCTTATTTGTCCTAAGCATCGATTCAAAACTGGGCCAGTTTGTTTCAAAATTAATTTTTGTGGTAATGCCAACTTTTTTCAATTGAGATTGAATTTCATTCAATTCCTTTTGTGCTGCTTCTGACTTCGATGCACTCCAAATCTCCAGGGGGGGAATCGTTTTCCCCTTTCCGTAGCCAGCCTCATTTAGATATTTTCTGGCACGGTTTTCATCGAAAGGATAAGCCTCTTTGGTAGGATCATATCCTGGCATTCCTGGCGGAAGAATTCGTTTGGCTAAGTTGAATTGATTCCTATGAATCGAAGAAACAATATATTTTTTATCGATTGCGAAATTGACGGCCTTTCTAAGATTTTTGTTATTGAGGGGTTCTAAATTTGAATTAAATCCATAGAAGCGCAAAGAAAGAATAGGTTTTTGTAAAAAGAGATGGTCTTTTCCTTTTGCCATCTCTTCTATTTCTTCAGGAGGAAGAAAAGATTCTTCAAGACCTCCTTCCTTAAATTCTTGAAGGATTTTTTCCCTAGGAGCTCCATCAAAGATCTTAATAAGAATTTTATTCAGATAGGGCCTTCCTTCAAAATAACCTGGATTGGCTTCTATAATAATTTCCTTTCTTTCTTTCATTGAAACCAATTTAAATGGGCCTGTCCCTATGGGGCTCAAAGGAAAGTTTGTGGTTGACTTTTCAATCTCTTCCCTTGGCACCACTTTAAAATTAATAATTCCTAAGACAGAAATGAAGGGGTAGAATGGCTCATACAACTTAATTTGGAAAGTGTATTTGCCTACAGATCGGAATCCCTCTACATAATTTACCTTACCTTCTTGGAATTCTTTGGCGCCTAAAACTTTTTCAAATAAATGAGCGGCAGGAGAATCAGTTTTTGGATTAATGATTCTTGAGAAGGAGTAAACAAAATCCTCAGCAGTCACTTCCCTTCCATTATGGAATTTGATCCCTTCCCGTAAATTAAAAGTGTATGTGAGACCATCGCGGGATATCTGCCAGGATTTGGAAATAGCAGGGATGATATTGAGGTTTTGATCGAACTGAACCAGACCATCAAACAATTGCTGGATGACTGTTACAGAATAAATATCGGCCACCAAGGCTGGGTCTAATGTCCGGGGCATAAATTCTAATGGCCTTCGGTACTCTCCCCCTTGAATGGGACCTTCCTTTTCTTTTATTTCAGCCAAGCTCTTTTGAGATATCGGATTAAGAAAAAACAGTCCTTCAAAAGGAATAAGGATGAGGAAAAAGAAAATCAATTTGTATCTCTTCATTTTGCTTGTCATCTGATTTTTTTAAGGACATGAAAATACTATTATATAGGAAGAAATAGAGAGGATGTCAAAGGTTATTTAAAAAAGAAAAGCACAACCGTAAGGTTATGCTTTTTCTTTGTTAACCAATCTGGAGATTCAAAGTTAGATTACCATCCGCCGCCCCAAGCAAAAACAGGCAGCACAGAGGCCATCACAGTAACTGCAATAATGAGCAACTCAATCGCGATCTTCCTCATAGTATCACCTCCTTTTAGATAGATTCATTATGAAAAAGAAAAAGGAACGATTTTTATAAAGAGCAAGATGGGTGCCAGAGGATAAGGAGAGATATGTTTGTGGGGAGTGGCTTTTAATTTGTTGTTTTCAAAGAATTTTTAAGACTGGCTCCTTTTAATTGTGGGAAATATTTTTTCGGATCACTGCCTATTTTTATGGGCAGGGAAATAAAAACGAGAAGGAGGAGAGGGCTAAACTACTTGATCTGATTAAGAGAGTTGAGACTGCACATGGTTATAGGCAATCTACAAAAAACTGGGCGATATCCTTCAATCCATTTTCTTTAACCGGATGCCCAATTGTTTGGCCTTTTGGAGGAGGGTGTTGCGGTTCACCTTGAGGATCTTTGCCGTTTCCGTTTGATTCCACTTACTGGTTTCCAGCACATTGAGAATGATCCGTTTTTCAACGGCTTCCCTGATTCTAATAAGTCCTCCTTTTTTCATTTCTACATCTTGGATGTATTGATCCGAATCCATCAGGATTTCAATAGGGATATTCTTTAAATCAATCTTATCGTCAGCCGGAGAGAGGACGACGATCCGCTCGATCAGGTTCTCCAATTCCCTGATATTTCCTGGCCAATGATATCGGGTGAGGGCAACCAATGCCTTTTCAGAAAATCCTGGGATCTTTTTATTAAAGGCTATGTTGAACTTATTGAGAAAGTGTTTGGCCAGAAGCGGGATATCCTCCCTTCTCTCCCGAAGGGGAGGAATGGGAATGGGAACGACATTCAGCCGAAAGTAGAGGTCCCGTCTAAACTGCCCCTGAGCGACGGCATTCTCCAGATTAGTATTTGTGGCTGAGATAACTCGAATATCCACTTTGATGGGTTTATTCGAACCGATTCGTTCGATCTCTCTCTCTTGAAGAACCCGGAGAAGTTTTGCCTGAAGGTCCGATCTCAGCATAGAGATTTCATCGAGGAAAAGCGTCCCTCCATTGGCATGTTCAAACCTTCCAATAGTTCGAGTGTGGGCGCCCGTGAAGGCCCCTTTTTCGTGGCCAAACATCTCACTTTCCATTAATTCAGAAGGAATGGCAGCGCAATTAATGGCCACAAAGGGAGCGGACTCTCGATTCCCCCGGCGGTGAATGGAGCGGGCAATCAACTCCTTTCCCGTCCCGCTTTCCCCAGTGATCAAAACATTGGTTGAGGTGATGGCAACCTTTTTGACCAGCTCAAAGATCTCAAGCATCGTCTTATTTTCGCTGATGATCTGGTCAAAGCCTCGAAAAGCTTCCACCTCTTTACGCAGAAAATTTAATTCCTTATGGAGATTCCGTTTATGGATGACCCGAGCCACCGTGGAAAGGATGTCCTCTGTTTCATAAGGCTTGGTGATGTAATCATAAGCACCCAATTGAATGGCATCCACAGCCTTTCGAGCCAAGTTGAGTGCAGAGATCATGATCACATCGATCTCTTCATCCCTTTCTTTTATCTTTCGAAGGACCTCCAGTCCATCCATTTCAGGCATATGGATATCTAAGAGGACGAGATCAACATGTTCTTTTTGAACTATCTCCAGAGCTTCATGACCACTTTCAGCAGTCAAAGCATGAAAATCATCTTCAAGAATCACTTCAAGGGATTGTCTTGCCCCTGGTTCATCGTCTACAATTAATATGGTTGGTTTTATCACCATCGCTTGCCAATATAAAGAAAATAAACTCACTCGTCAAGAAGGATTAGCTGATAGTTGTTAGCCAATAAAGTTCAAATCAGATATTACAGGCGGAGGAAATAATGGAAACGGTTTGCTGCCCCTGCTTAGCTATGTCACCTTTCATATACCCCTCCTTATATCTGAAATGCAGTATGAAAAGTATTTTATGAAAAGATGAAGATTGCAAAATTAGGGAAATTAGTATAGGATTTTTATATATGACCTAAATTGAGCGATTTTTATAAATTTAATCGTAGCGCAACCCTTTAGGGTTGCTTCTAATGCCTGCCTGCGGTAGGCAGGCAAGGCTGAAGCCTTGCCCTACGAATCACCCAATGGGTGATTTTAAAACGCAGGCTGAAGACTGCGGCTATAGGGTATTTTAAAAAGAATCACTCAACTTAGGTATGATTAAAGGAGGCCATCATGAAGAAAAAGATTCTTAACTGGAAATGGATTCCTGTACCTTTACTTTTGTTACTCCTTCTTCCTCTTTTCAATGTGGAGGCTGCAAAAAAAGTAGAATTAACAGGTCAAGAAACCCACAATTTTACTCTTCCTTCCACCTATGATCAGGTGATCAACTACGGGGAGGAATATTATGGGAAGCATCATCTGATCATCACCTTCTTTCCAGCGGCCTTCACACCCATCTGAACGGGCGAGATGGAGGGCCATCAGAGGAATCTCTACCTCTATGAGCGCTTCAACGCCCGGGTCGTGGGCGTCAGTGTGGATGATGTGATCATTTTAAAATATTGGACAAAAAGCTTGGATTTAACCTTCCCTCTTCTCTCCAATGTGAGTGGCTTTTTAGGCGCTGCTTTTGGTGTCCAGCCTTCTCTTGAGATCAAAGGTTATCCGGTCTTTTCAAGGCGGACAGTGATTATCGATAAAACGGGGATCATTCGTTATGTCAGAGACGGCTCGCCTCACTACAAAGACATCCTTCTCTTTCTCAAAAAAATGAACCAGGAAGGAGGGAATCCATGAAAAGGAAAGGAATGATGATTCTATGGTCTTTATCCATCCTTCTATGTTTTCTTTCTGGATGCGCTACCATGGGAACAGGAACTTCCCCAAAACCCTATGAAGTGACATCGAAAGGAACGGTCATCTATGGAGGTGAATTCGAATTCGAACTTCCTCCCTTAGGATGGAAACTCTTCTGGCCGGAAGGAGAAGGAGATGGTGAATTTGCCTTTGGATTCATGAAAATGGATCCTGGTCCTTTTCCATCCCAGTCTATCTTTGCATATGACGAGGAACCCTTTGGATGCTCAACAAGATTTGAGGATCGGGAAAAGGAGTTTTTTAAAAGATTCCTGTTTAATGCTATTCTCCAGTTTCAGATCTTAGAGAAGAAAAAGGTTCAGGTCATTGGAGGAGAAGGATTATCAGTAACGGTGGAAGGGAAGGACCCTGTTAAAAAAGAGAAGGCGAAGGCCAAAGTGATCTTTGGGAAACGAGGGGAGCGTATCGTGGCCTTCTATATTACCCAGTGGAGGCCCATCGATGGGACTTACGATCCTTCCGCCTTTGAGGTCTTTGATAAATTTGTTAATTCTTTAAAATTTTTAAAAAAATCTTTCTACGAAACTCTCTGATGAAGAGTGATTGGGTTATTGAATCAATCAATATAAGAAGGAGAATGCCATCATGAAATTAAATAGTAATCAATCCTAATTGGAAATTGTCCAGGGAGATATTATACAGGTAAAACAGAATCCATTATATACGTTAATATTTTTTTTGCGAGTTAGGAGGAATAAAAATCCAACTATACTCTTTATACAAGCTTCGAGGGGCAAGGAGGAAGGGATGCTTTTTTCTATTCAGAAAGAATTATTTGATATCCTTCCTAATCTTACCATTGGGGTAGTACTGGCTAAGGATGTGAACAACACCCAGCTCTCCAAAGAGATTGACGATCTTCTTATTCAGGCTATTGGAGAGATGAAAAAGAATTTTATTGGTGATAAAGCCCAGGAACATCCAAGGATCAAACCCTGGAGAACTGCATTTTCGAGATTGGGTATTTCAGGCAGTAAATTCCAAAGCTCCATCGAATCCATGACAAGGAGGGTTCTGAAAGGAGATCCATTCCCGAAGATCAATCCCCTTGTTGATCTCTACAACAGTGTCTCTTTGAGATTTTTAGTTCCGATGGGAGGCCATGACCTGGATACTATTAAAGGAAATATTTATCTGCGATTTGCAGAAGGATGGGAACCCTTCACTCCAATGGGAGGCGGAGAGACAATCAGAGTGCCAAAAGGAGAGCTGGTCTATTGTGATGATCGGGAGGTACTGACCCGAAATTGGGTATGGCGTCAATGTGAGAAAGATAAGGCCACAGAAAAAACAAAAAATATCTTCATCCCCATTGATGTATTGGGTGAAGTGGGAAGAGAACGGACCGACGAAATCATCCTGGAGCTCTCTAAACTGATACCAAGATATTTAGGGGGCACTCTTTTTTCGTCAATCCTTAACAGTAATAACCTTCACGTTGAGTTTTATCTTTAAAACTTAATTCAAAAAGTAAAGAGTCTGAATAAAAATAGAAAGGGGAAGAGTCTTCCTCTTCCCCTTATAAATTATTCTCTTTTCTCCAGTGGACAGCCCAATTTCCTTATCGAGAAAATCAGGAGATATGCTTTTGCATTTCAGCTAGCCCGACATCCACTGCAAATACTGATATGCCCTCCCTACTCTTAAGGAGCAGGCATTCTTTTAATCTGCTCTAAGCCTTCCTCCACTGTGAAAACAGCACCACATTTGGGGCATTTAATCTTTGCATCTTTTTGTACCCCACACCCAAAAGAAAGAACTGCTAAAATCGCCAACGCCATGATGATGCTTACCCATTTCCTCATTAACCCTCACCTCCTTTCATCGTATTTTAGGAAAATCGCAATGAAAAATCTAATATTTGAAATTGATAACAAAAATCCAATTCCATGTCAAGCAAAAAATAAAGAATTTCCTGATTCTCCCAGGATATCCTTCCTCTTACTTCTTTTTCTTCGATGGAGCCTTTTTCGTCGTTTTCTTCGCCTTAGGGTGTTTCATCCCACATGCCATATTTCTGCCACCTCCTTTACCTTGTTATAATATTGATTTATTTATCCCTTTTAAATTAAAATTTGTCAAGGAATTTTTAAGAGAGCTCTGAAAAACTACTTTTCGCTCTCTTGATTACCCAGATTCAAAAAAAAGATTACACAGAGAGTTCTGGACTTTTTCAGAAATCTCTTTAATTTAATTCATCGGTCTGATAGGATCCAAAATGGTGATGGTCGTTGATGGAACAGAAATTGAACTCAAGGCGGATACACTCTGTGTCCATGGTAATCATCCCGCTCCCGTCGAGATGGTGAAGAGGATGCGATAGGAATTGAGGGAGGAGTGTGTAAATAAATCTTAAAAGAGGAGGCCATGTCAAAAAACAACTTTCTCCTTCAGGTTCAAGACTTAAAAAAATATTTCTATAAGGAAGGTCTTTTCTCTATAGATAAGAGACCCATCCTTGCAGTCAATGGGATCTCCTTTTCCATTCAACGGGGAGAGACACTGGGATTGGTGGGAGAAAGTGGCTGTGGAAAGACCACAGCAGGCAAATCCATCTTAAGATTGATCGAACCGACTTCTGGCCAGATTTTCTTTAAAAACCAGGACATCCTCCGTCTTAATCGAGAAACCATGAGAAAATTAAGGCCCCAAATGCAATTCATCTTCCAGGATCCTTATGAATCCCTCAACCCAAGGATGAAGGTGGGAGAAATCGTAGGGGAAGGCCTGGAGGTACATGGATTAGCTTCAGGGAAAGAAAAGATTCGAAGGGTTTCAGAACTACTTGAAAAGGTGGGGCTTCATCCTCAAGATGCCATTCGTTATGCCCACGAGTTCAGCGGTGGACAGCGCCAGAGGATTGGAATTGCCAGGACTATCTCTCTCAATCCTGAATTGATTGTTGCGGATGAACCCGTCTCTGCCCTGGATGTCTCTATCCAAGCTCAGATTCTAAATCTTCTAATGGACTTGCGAGACCATTTGGGTCTTACTTATCTTTTCATCTCTCATGACCTTCGAATTGTTAAACATATCAGCGATCGAATCGCTGTGATGTATATGGGAAAGATTGTGGAGATGGCTAATAGCGAGGATCTTTTCCAACGTCCCTTACATCCCTATACCCAACTTTTACTCATGGCCATTCCCAAATTGGATCCCTCCAAGAAAAGGGAGGAAAACCTTGTAAAAGAGGAGCATCGCCCATTGCCTTCGGGTCAGGAATGTTTATTTCGGCCAAGATGCCCTCATTCAAGAGAAAAGTGCAAAACTGAAGAACCCCTGCTCTTGGATGAAGGAAAAGGCCATCTTGTCGCCTGCCATTTTGTTTCCTAAGCAGACCAGAAGCCACGTTTTAAAATTTGATTTTTTTTTAAGAGATATATTAATATAAGTAGACCCTGTTAGAAATTCCAGCGGGGCATTATTTCTAACGGGGTAAATTAAATTCCAAATATCTCCTTCTTTTAAGGAGTCTGAGTCACCCTTAAGGGGAGTCTAAATGGATCAAGAAAAGCTTCTCTATTTTAAAGGACTGCTTGAAGGAATGCTCCATGAACTGCTGGTAGAAGCTGGAAAGACATGTACCGATATGCGCCAAGATAACGATGGGGACTTCCCCGATCCAACCGATCGAGCTTCTTTAGAATCGGATCGGAATTTCCTTCTGAGGATTAAGGACCGTGAGAGGAAGTTGATCACGAAAGTTAAAGAGGCATTGGATCGGATTGACCATGGGGAGTTTGGGATTTGCGAGTCCTGTGGGAAATCTATATCTGAAAAGAGGCTCATGGCCAGACCAGTAACCACCTTGTGCATTGAATGCAAAACCGAAGGAGAGAACCGAGAGCGATTAGAGAGGCAAAGAGGGACAAAGGTTAGAAGAAGTTTTCCCTCTTAACCATGAGCCTCCTTCAGAAGAAAAACCATCTATGCCCGAATTAAGAAAAGACCCCATCCATGGAAGATGGGTAATCATTTCCACAGAGAGGAGTCGAAGGCCCTCTGATTTTGCACCAGAGGAGCGAAAATTAATAGGTGGATTCTGTCCCCTCTGTGAAGGCAATGAAGATCGAACTCCCCCAGAGATTATCGCATTTCGAGACAATGGAACCCTTCCTAACTCCCCTGGTTGGACCCTCCGCGTCGTTCCCAATAAATTCCCTGCACTCAGAATAGAGGGAGAGTTGAACCGAGAAGGCGAAGGGATTTATGATAAGATGAATGGCATTGGTGCTCATGAGGTGGTCATCGAAACGCCTCGGCATGAAGAGACCTTAGCCACCTTGCCATTAAAAGCTGTAAAGGACGTCCTGTTAGCCTACCGCGATCGGATCATCGATCTGAGGCGTGACCAGCGTCTTCGCTATATCCTTGTTTTCAAAAACCATGGCCTTGCAGCAGGAGCCTCTCTCGAACATTCCCATTCTCAAATCATCGCCCTTCCTATCGTCCCGAGAAGATTGAGCGAGGAGATTGAGGGAGCCAAATCCTATTTTAATTATAAAGACCGGTGCGTCTTCTGTGATATTATTCGACAAGAGTTCCAGCAGAAACATCGGGTGATCACAGAAAATAAAGCCTTCCTTTCCATCGCCCCCTTTGCCTCACGATTTCCATTTGAAACATGGATTCTCCCCAAAACCCATCATCCCAGTTTTGAGCACTTAGAACTCTCCCAATATGAACTGGTAGCCCAAATTCTCTCCGACACCCTCCAGAGAATGAATCAGGTGCTCGCAGATCCTCCATATAACTATGTTATTCACACTTCCTCCTTCCCAGAGGCGGACGCTGAACACTATCATTGGCATATTGAGATCATGCCGAAATTGACCAAGGTGGCTGGATTCGAGTGGGGAACAGGATTTTATATCAACCCCACCCCTCCCGAGGAAGCAGCAGAGTATATGAGAGAGGCAAAGTAATTCTTTATGTCCACTCCGATCAATCCGTATGATCTTCTAAAATCGATTGTCCAACTTTCCACTTCATCTATCCCCGTTGAGATTAAACAGGATCGGATGCTTCAATCGATCTCCAGAGCCTTTGAAACGGATCGCTGTCTTCTTTTAAGGCCAGAAAAAATCATTCCTAATGGATTTCTTTCCCGTCTGGTCTCAGAAAAAAAACCATTATGGGTTGAAGAGGGATCATCCTTTCCGAATGAAAATGTACCCCCAGAAGAGAAAGAGTTCCTTTGCCCAACCTTTGCTTGTATTCCCATGTTTGATGAAGTCTCCTTTCAAGGAATCCTCTTTATTAGTTTTTCAAAGAACCACCGGTTTTCCCCTCAGGAAATCGACCTCCTCCTTCAGATTGGGGAGACCATAGGAGCGGTGATTCGAAATGACGATCTCCGTCAAAAGGCAGAAGAGACCATCTCAGAATTGACTGCTCTCTATGAAATGGGAAAAGCGGTGACCTCAACATTGCAACTGAAGAACCTTTTTGAATTAATCGTCGCAACCGGTTTAAAGATTCTGAAGGCCAAGGGAGGGGTGTTAAGAGTTGAGGGCAGAAGGACGGGAGCGTTGGAGATCAAATGCAGTAAGGGAGATTATCATCAAAATCCCCTCGATGAAAAGATCGCCAAAAGGGTCTTCTATACACGAACCCCTCTCGCTTTCAATCACTCCGGTGAAGAAAAACCTTCTCTCTCCATCCTCTGTGCTCCCTTTCTCTCAAAGGGGAAAAGTTTTGGAACCCTGGCTTTCTATGATAAGGATTCCAATGCTTCAAAATTCGACGAGAGGGATTTGCAATTGTTATTGATGATGGCGAATCAGATGTCCTGTGCCATTGAAAATGCCTTGATTCATTATGAAACTTCTGAAATATCTCAGAGGCATGAAAAAAGGGCAAAAGAGCTTTCCACCCTTTGGGAGCTCAATAAAGCACTTCTGACCACAGTGAATTTTGAGCGGATCCTTCACTTAACCTTAACCGCCATCACGATCGGAGAAGGACTGAAGTTCAATCGAGCCATGCTCTTTCTGGTCAATGAAAAAAAACGTATTTTAGAAGGAACGATGGCTGTAGGGCCAGACAGCGCTGAAGAGGTGGGAAGGGTTTGGGCTTCCCTCTCGCAGAGACAAGGACCCCTTTCAGATTTGATCACTCAACTCTCCCCTCAAAGCACTTCTACCTTAAACTCCCTTGTGAAAAAGATTCAAATCCCTCTTGAACAGGAACAGTGTATTCTTTCTCGAACCGTTCTCGAGGGAAAGCCATTCAATATCCAATTTCCCCAATCCAAAGAAGGGTGGATACAAACCCGATGCGAAAGGGGTTGCCATTTAAGCTCTGAGGTGGGATGTTATGTCGGTGAACATCTCAGTCGCGATCCAAAAGTCTATTCTTTTGCTACCGTCCCTCTCATGGGGACAGGAAAGGTCATCGGTGTAATTCTGGTGGATAATCTTTACAACCAAAATCCTATTACAGAGGAGGACATTCACTTCCTCAACATGTTTGCCAACCAAGCAGGATTGGCCATTGAGAATACTATCCTCTATCGAAATTTGGAGGAGGTCCATCAGGAATTCAAAGAAACCCAGACCTTCTTAGTCCATTTAGAAAAAATGATCGCTTTGGGCGAAATGTCCACCACCATTGCTCACGAAATTAAAAATCCCCTCACCTCCATTGGCGGTTTTGCACGTCGTTTGGACCGGACCATCCCTGAGGAATCCCAGGAGAAGAAATATTCCCAGACAATCATAAAAGAGGTCAGCCGTCTTGAAAAGATTCTTAATGACCTCCTCAACTATACCCGAGATGAATCTTTGGTTTTTAAAGAAGTGGATCTCCGAGGTATTTTAGAGGAAAACCTTTCCATGGTCACCCAAAGGATCCATCCGGGAGGGATTCAACTCATCAAGGAGTATGCAGAAGAAATCCACAGGGTCATGGGAGATCCTCATCAATTAAAACAGGCCTTCTTTAACCTGATCAATAATGCCTGTCAAGCGATGAAGGGGAATGGAATTCTTTTCCTACGAGTTCATCCCTTTTCAAAGAATGGCTCACATTATATTAAGGTGGAAGTGGAAGATACTGGGAAGGGGATCAATCCTGAAAATCTGCATAATATCTTCAATCCCTTTTATTCTACCAAAGAATCCAGCCTGGGCTTGGGCTTGCCCATCGTCCACAAAATTATCACCTCTCATCGGGGCAAAATCGAAGTAGATAACCACCCAGGCAAGGGAGTAAATTTTATCATTACTCTCCCGGCACAGAGGGAATAGAAAAAAATATTGTAAAAGAGGGGGAGAATGAATAGACTTTAAGTTAAAAGTTATCATTGCAGTGAACGGTTTGAGCAAAGTCCATCCAGGAGTCAGAACCATGAAAAAGATTTTAGTCGTAGACGACGAAGAAAGCATTCGTTTCCTCTACAAGGAGGAATTAGAGGAAGATGGATATATTGTGGAGTGCGCCAAGAACGGGGAAGAGGCACTCGAAATGCTCTCTATCTTTAAACCCGACCTCATCTCTCTCGATATCAAAATGCCTGTGATGGACGGCATTGAAGCCCTGAAACGAATCCGTGAGAAGGAGAGACGACTTCCTATCATCCTTTGTTCTGCCTATGGGGAGTACAAACAGGACTTTACCACTTGGGCTTCGGATGCCTATGTCGTTAAGTGTGCTGATTTAACCCAGTTCAAATCCACGATCCGAAAATTATTGGGATTATTATGAAAATATTGACTAATGAACTAAAAAAGCTAATTAAGATTCCCTTGTTCGGGCACGAATTCTTTAATGATTTAACCTTAAACCTCAAGCCTCAAACCTCAAACATAATCACGGGGCAGTAGCTCAGTTGGGAGAGCGCCAGAATCGCACTCTGGAGGTCGGGGGTTCAACTCCCCTCTGCTCCACCAAAGATTTCAAGGGGTTGGATATCAATAGGGTGTCTGACCTCTTGGTCTTTTTGGCCGTTTTTCACTATTTTTTCACTATTTTCCTCCGAACCCTTTAAAATCCCTTCACAAAGACCATTGAGGAGTTGGATTGATCCCCTTTGGAATTCAGGGGAAAGGTGGGAATATCTCATTGTCATCTTAATTGAAGAATGTCCTGCATGACCCTGAACTGCTTGAATGGGAGCTCCTCTCATCGTCAGATAGGAGCAGGAGGTATGTCTAAGGTCATGGAATCGGAAATCTTCTATTCCAGCCCTTCTGAGGGCTGTTTGAAACGATCTTTTGACGTCTCCGAGAGGATTTCCTTCCTCATCATGAAACAGGTTTTCTCCTTTGACCGGAAGTTTCATAAATAAGTTGATAAGGTCATCATTTGCCATCTTGACCTGAAGATGATTCTGTTTATTCTCCCTCACATAAATCAGACCCCTTTCCAAATCCACATCCTTCCATTTGAGATTGAGAACCTCTCCCTTTCTGAGGCCGGTATAAATCGCAGTGGCAATAATCGGTTTGAGATACTTAGGGCATCCCTCATAATCCACCGCAAGAAGATTCTTAATTTCCTCCTCAGTCAAGAATCGGGTCCTCTGGTTATTCTCCTTGAAAAAAAGCCTTCTAATCTTCCTGAAAGGGCTTTCCTCCATCATCTCCCATTCCACCGCTTTGCTGAAAAGATGTGAGAGACAGGCCAATTCACGATTAACTGACGCATCGCTTCGTATTCTACCAGTGTCCACATTGACCCAAATATCCCCTTTTCTTCTCATAACAGTAATGGAAGTTTCCTTTCTCAACCTTTTGTACGATTCAATGTCATAAGGGGTGATCTGTGAAAGGAGTTTTCCTGAAAAATACTTCTCTATCGATTTGAGGGCGAATTTTTTACCCCTCTCGAAACATTTCTGATCCTTAAAAATCTCCTGATACTTCTGGATTAGTTCATCAAAAGTGGTGGTATATTTTTTTCTCTCGGCAAAGTATTTGCCCTTTCTTACCTGGTCCTTGATCTCCTCCTTTCTACTTACGGCAACCTCTAAGAGGGTGCCTGCAACTTCTCTGTGTCTCTTGCCGTTCGGATCGTAATAGTCTATGTAATATTTTTTCCCGATCCGATAGATTCCTGAATGCCTCTTGACCTTGATAGGTTTCATAAGTCCCCCTTTCGCCCTCTTGACCTGGAGGGCTTAGATTTTCTGGGTTTCACCTCCTTTCTTTGAGAGTTCCCTATAGTGCCTCATTATCCTATCCTTATCCTCGTTCTCCTTATCACCTTTGTAATAGATTTCAATGAAATCAATTCTATCTTCCTTTTCAAAGTACCCATAAATAACCCTGATACCTGAATGCACTCCTTTCCCTTTGAGAGAGCGACAAGCGAATTTCTTAGCTTTGTAAATTTTAGGCCTTTCGACTCCCAATCCTGGAATTGGAAATATCCCTTTATTATCTTTTTTCAGTTTGTGATAAAGCACCAGTTCGGCTTTTACGAATACATCCAGGTCGTCTTCAAGGGTTCTGAATTTCTTGAGAAGTTTTTTTACATCTTTATCGAACTCAGGGAGGCGATGGATTTCGTTAAATGTCGCCACTGTATTCTCTTACCGAATAGGGAGCAGTCCTATAAAAAACAGATTCATATTCAATCTCTTTTTCGTTCTCTGTGGTCAACCATGGTACATCGCCATGGGAGTGGACGCTGATTTCAGTGGCATTTTTTTCAGAGAGTCTACACAAAACATCGTCAATCAACTCCAGTTCATTAGCCTTTAATTTAGAGAGGTTGGGCCTTCTCAAAGGTAAGTATTTTGTCTGTGGGAAAGCGAAATATGTACTTTTAACCTTTTCGATATCCCTATCTTTAATCATTTTTTCAACTATTTTTTTGAATTCTATCGGAGTGGGGCCATATTTATTTTTAATGTAAGTTGCTCCGATCAATTGTTCCTCATACTTTTCATAATAATCAAAGTCAATAAAGTAAAGGAGCTTGTAAATAACGGTTTCCCCAATATTAGGTTTCGAGCCCACCTTCCCTAAAATATAGAGGAGAATCTCTTTGAACTTCTCCAAATTTTTTGCAGGAACACTAATTCTCACTTGAGGCTTGGTCATCTTTTCCCTCCTTTCCTGCAGAACAACCTCGGGCTGGTCTTCTAAACCTATTAAATACTGCATAGAAGTGTTCAGGATTTCAGACAACTTTATTAGTTCTTCAATCGTGATTTTCCTCTCCCCATTCTCCATCTGAGAGATTGTCGGGCGTAAAATATCTAATCTGGCCGCAAGATCTTGCTGGCTGATTCCAATTTCTTCTCTCAATTTTTTAATTCTCTGACCAATTTTCTTACTGTTTTCAGTCATTGGAATTTCACCTATTTTATGTGTAATATTTTCTTTCATATTTATGTTAGAATAAATTACAAACACTTGTCAAGTTATTTCTTTTTAGTGAAGTCAATGTTTAATTGTCCCAATTTGAGGAGTTTTTAATGGTGAAGAATTAGTGAAAAGGCTTCCTCAGCCCTTTTAATTTCAGTATGTTAAGGTAGGTCATCTGATTGACCATCATGTTCTCTATCCCTTGGAAATCCTCCTTGATTCGAGAAATACCCTTAAATCATCCTTGGAAAATCGAACACACTTCTCAACCTTGTAATGGGGAATAATACCCCTCTTAGCCCATTGATAGACACAAACTTCAGTGACAGCCAATAACTTTGCAACCTGCCTAGGTGTTAAGAGTTGAAGATCTTCCAATCTGTTCTATTCCCTTTTTCATCTCACCCTCCAACGCTTCAAGGGGAACCCCCATTTTATATATTATTAACTCGCAACTAATGACTCCCCCTATAAAGCCTTGGATTCCGTTTCACCCAGTATGGCTCATCGTCATCATCCTCTTCCCGTCTGAAGCACCATCTTAAAAACGCCTGAGTAGTTGGGTCAGGTTCTACAGGTGGGGGTTGGGGCTTAGTGTGCTCTGAAGCCAGGGTTTTCCGTGGTGGAGGAGGTGAGGCTTGTAGTACGGACTGCCTTCTCAGTTCGATCTCTTGTTGAAGTTCCTGACTCATCTTTACCTCCCTTTCTTTATCTGCTTTCGCCTTACGCCTGCGTTCCGAAAGCCCATCAAAAAACTTTTTCGCTCTGTCTTTCGCCGAAATAACCCTTTTTTCACTCTTGTCTGAAATCTTCATATTTCTCCTTTGATACAATGTTACTCTGTCATGTTGCTTATAAACGCTTTTGGTCTCTTTAATCCTGGCCAATAATCCTCAAGGAAATAGGTGAATATGAATAACCTCAAATCCTGTTCTACCACATAAAGTCTCTTTGTATTACATCTACCCAGATGGACATGAGCTTTGAGCTTACCTGCCCTTATATGCTGCCGCACCCTGTAGATCGATAGGTGCAGTATCTCCGCCACTTCCTTAACGGTGTAGAGTTTAAGGTCAGTTGGTATCATTCAGTAAAGCTTCCTTCAGTTAACCCATTCCTAACCTATCCTGGGGAACCCAGTACTCATCTTGTTCATCAATCCTAACAACCTTTCATACTCTATTAAAACCCCACTCAAGGGCACCATGTTCTCTTCTAAGGCACACCGATTTATTTCCTCCTCCAAAATAAGCAACTTTCTCCATTCTGTGGAATGGAATCTCTTCATCCGGACTAAGGTCCCGGTTCGATATTCTCGATTAATCCTCTCCAAGGTTTCATCAATAAGTGAGTTGGCCATCATCCATCACCTCATAGTCAGATGTTGGTCCCTTGTTGGTTGTCCCTTTGTTTTCCGTGGCATCGGAACAATGGGTAAATAATGTGTTTTCAATTAGTTCTGAAACTATTGTTTTATTGATTGAAGGAATAACAGACCTTGTTTTAGATTCGGTTGTCCCATTGTTCTGTCCATATATAGTAGGGGATAATGGGATAACCGAAATCGGGTCGTAAAGGATCGCCCGATTCTTAGGTTGTGGCAGGGGCTGCCATAACCGTCCCTCTCCTTTTCTAAGCAGTCGGAGAAGCCTTTTTCGGTTAATACCCAGGGCTTTTGCCAAGGTTATGATCTGGGTCTGATTAGGTGAAACGCTCTCCTTCGCCTTAAATTCTACAAGAAGAGAATGAATATTTTTTAGAGATTCATCATCTGGGTCGGGTGCCACTTCAAACCCCTTGCTTGGGTCGAATTGGAGGTAGATGCTGAATGGTTCGTATCGGGTCTTTCCCCTTACTCCCAACCGGAGAGGATGATCCCAGTCTTCCTCATCTCCGTCAACCTCTTGTTCGCTCCCGACACTCTTTACCCTGTCCAGACTCAATACATGGTCGCATTGGTCCTGGATGGCTGTGCTTCCTTTGTATGTTCGCTCATCTGATTTGGGAGTATGATGAATTAAGGCAGGAGTGAAACCGAGGTCTCGAAGAACCTTCAAACGCATCATGATGGTAGTCATGTCCCTGGATGAATTTTCATCAAGGAGTTGGGCTGCCCTCAGTGTGTCAAAGATCAAGAGTCCAGGGGATAGATCCTTGTATTGAACCCATTCATTTGAATCTAAGCGGGGAGGAGGTATTGAATTTGAAATGTGCCAAACTTGAAGACTGCTCCTACCCAAAACAACAGCCCTATCATGGAGGGTTGCCAGTGAGTTCTCAAAATCAATATAGTAGCAGGGCATTCTTTGCGTGGTGAGTCCACAAAAGGGGGCTCCTTCTGCTACACATGACCCCAGTTGTAACATCAACCACGTTTTCCCAATGCCGCCCTTGCCATGCAAAACGGTGACTGCCTGCTTTGGAATTAATTTTTCAACAACCCATTCAACTTTGATATCCAGATCATAAATATCACTCAGGGTAGGAAGAGTGATACTCTTCGCAGTCAAATCAGGTGTTTCATCTAGATGGTTCCTTTGATCAGTCTTTATCACTGAATCCATAACGGTCTCAATTTCCTTCAAATGGAGTGGAGGTTTGAATCGAGAATTAGCGTCCAAGAGGATAGGAAGAATCTCATTTTTTGAAAGTCCTTTTCCAAGATACCGGCCAGCCAAACGGGTGATGGCGATATTTCGTTGCCCTTCCTCGACTCCATCCAGTAGGTCCTTTTCCCATCCTTTGGAGAGCCGGGGTCTTTCTTCTCCGTTAGGAGTCTCCTTATCTTCGGGGAGGATATCAAAATCGTCAATGGCATATTGTCTCTCTGAATGGAATTCTTTAATAACCACCTGAGGGGTATGTTGGTATTTGTGGTTCAGACTCCCTGGCATCCTCAGGATTCGGCTTGCATCTGTAGCACTCATGTCCCCATGGAAAAAAGAGGCAAGTCTTTTAAGAAGGTTTTCTACTTTGGGAATTTCCTTTTTTGAAGCATGGTCTTTTAACACCCAGAGAAGGTAACGGCCTCCTCCAGAATCAATTATAAAGGTTGCCTTTAACGGGAACTCTCTATAACGTTGACGACTCGCCCCTTTTTCTTCGTCTGTGAGTTTGTAAAGGTCTAAGTCTATCCACAGGGCTGGGATTTGGATGATTCCGTCCTTTGACCCGTCATCATTCCTTCTTGCAGCCACTCCATAATATATATTTTGGACTTTATGAGCCTCCAAGATGGTAGAGATAGAGTCTGTCTCTGATAATGGGATGAAGAGGCTCTTTTTAGATGGTAAGAATCGAAGGTTGATAAAGCCTTCGTCACAATGCTGGTAAAGAGACCTCAGGAAGTTAATGGTTTGATGTTCATTTATTTTTCTCTCAAGAACCACTTTTTGTCTCCTTTATGTATTTCATGTTTCTCAATTCATTGATCCTGTTAATTTCAGAAAAAGGTATCATTCGGAAACCTCGGTAATTGCGATATGATTTTACCTTACCCTTCTTTGTCCATAAACGGAGAGTCGATTCTGATATGTTCAATTTTCTAATTGCTTCTTTGACCGATAAAAGTTTCTCTTCCATATATCATCTCCTCTAACCAAAATTCTAATTGAAGTTTATTTCGATTGTCAATTATAAGTAGTTGTAATTATTGAGGTTCTGAGAAATAATAAAGGGAAATTGTCAAAAAAGAGGGGATTTTTCTCAATAGAAGATTAATTTATAGACCGAGTAGTCCTCTGTACCTTGCTTGAAGACGAATTGCCACTTGATTTACTGTTCCTTCTTCAATCTCAGAAGCGATCAGAATACAAGCAATATAAAAGAATGCCATTCTTTCAGAATCAAGACTCTCTGTTTTTTCTTTAAGAATTTTATAAATCTTCTTAATTAGTTTTTTCTTTTCTTCTCTCTCATTAAAACCAATTTGTCTAAAGGCTTTTGCAACTGTTCTTCGCACGTTTTTTGCTCTTGAACCTATTCCTAATTTTTCTCTTTGTGTAATTGAATCCTCTGTTTTTTCCACTTCGATTTGTGGCACATAAAAACTTCTTATCTCTTTAGCTAAATCATATATGAAGTTATATGGAGATATTCCCTCTTTCAATTTAGCCTTTTTATTCGATGTGTATGATTTTAATTCAAGAGGAATTTTAGGTTCGCGTACATAAATTACCTTTGCAGATAGTTTATATCTTGGGATGAAAGTCCGGTCTTCTTGAAAGATATATCTTCCATTCCGAATTTTCCATTCATCCCCTTTTTTGATTTTCAACTCCTCAAGAGTTTCTTCTGTTTCTTTATACTTAGCCTCCAGTTCTTCTGGAGATTTTTTAGATACAAAGAGAATACAGAAAATTGAATCTTTAATTTCCTCTAAGCTTGGAGTCATTTTTCCTCTCCCGATTGAACCCATATAGTTATTATTTAGAAACTGACTTTAAAGTTTCCTCTATTATTCTTTAGAACGGAATACTTTCAATTGTTCTTTGCAATCCTCAACTTGCGTTGCGAGGAGTTCAATTCCATAGTCTTTGGCCTTGATCAAATCAACAAAATGTTTCTCAAAACTATCTTTGTGCTTAAAGAAATCTGTCTCTATTTCTATAATCTGATTTACAATCGATACTCCTTCCTTTCCAAATACACGTGTATTGGCCTGCATGATATTGAAAATCTGATCAAACCCATGCTTCAGTCTCCCCAAATCATAAAGTAATCTATACGAAAATAATAAATTATACATATTTTTTTGATTCCCGAGTCTATCAATATCTTCCTCAATATCCTTATCTAAAAGTATCTCCAAATTTCTACACGCAGAATCAAATAATTTTCCAAATTGATAATCAAGTTTACTACCAGTTCCTTTAATACTATTTAAGAAGAAATTTCGGGCATGTTTCGTTGAAAAACGAATATTATTTAATATTTCCTTTGTGTCTGCTTCGGATAATAAATTAGGAAACCTGTCTTCAGCGAAAAGGTCAGAATATTCAAGGACTCCACAGAAGAAAGAACTCAATATTAGAGCAATACCTATTATAACCCTCATGCTTATATCTCTCCTTTCAATTATTAAAATCCTTCCCTTTCTATGAATTATTTTTATAACCCTTTCCATGCCCATTTGTAGATAATTCCGGTGGAATCTACCCAAAACATCCTGGAAGCAATGCATCCGTTACCGACACGTTTATATTGTTCCCATATATAGACCATCCCTCCCCGTCCATCCGGTGTAACTCTTGTTGGAGGCCCCCATTGGTCAATTAATTCTGCTATAGGCTTTCCTTCCCAAGAAGACATTTTCTTATTTATTGAAGAACAGCCAATTAATATTAAGAGAATTATTGAACAGCAAATAATTTTTTTCATAAGGGACACCCCATTAAATAAAAAACCCCATTCCCTTTTCAGAAATGGGGTCTAAATTCAATCTTTACCCATATTCTCCCCTACATGGGTTTAAGGTTATGTTTTTAGGTTAACTCAATGAACTAACGGAGAGTCTCAATTCTGAGGATATTCTATAAAACTGGTAGGGAAAGTCAACTAGAATGTTAGGGAAAGGGGAGTGGGTAGGGTTGCGGACTTCACCTACCTATACAATGGGGAGATGATCTGAGAGTCGATGATTACCAAAGGAAATAAACAAAAAAGGCAGGACCAACACTGACCCTGCCTTTGCCCTCCTCAAATTAAAATATAGATTTAGTTTTTAAACATTTTTCTGGGGTATAGTGAATGGAACAGGTCGAAAAATTCTAACTGTTTTCTCATCTATCGTGACTTGAATGAAGAAAATATCTTTGGTATCGAAGTTGTTACCAAAAATATTTTCCCCCCATTGCATAATAGATTCTTTGGTTACCCTTGTAGGGTTCTTTCTCCTTCTAGGGAGAAGCCCAATTATTTGGTATCCCCCCTTTGGATCGAGTAAGTAAAATTCATAAGCCACCATACTACATACTCCCCTCATTTCTTAAACTTCTTTCTGAGCCCAGCAAGACCGAGTAGTCCAGACCCAAGAAGGAGCATGGTAGAAGGTTCTGGGACAGGAGTGACATCTCCATTAGGTAGAGGGTCAGTAATGTGAAGGGTTATGTCACCAAGGATCAAGCTACTGAAAAATTTTGGCTTCCCAACTAAATAAAGGTTAGCTTCCCCCTCCTTTAATTCCTCTAATAAAGCTTCCAGCTCGGCCTCGGGGATATCAAGCTCAAATAAATTAATATCAAAATCAATCGTTCCTCCATTTTTTAAGGCCTTTTTTAAGTCCTTTTTCTCGGATTTACTAAGTGAATTATAATATTCTCGGAAATCGATCAATAATGTATCATTGAGGTAAAGGTCTGATTTTAATATCTTATTAATATTTGTACTCCCCCATTCACCCGATATGGATGCCTGAGTGATGTCCGCATGCAATGGTAAATATGAATTATAATCAAAAGATGCTATTTCGATCTCTATGGATTTATTGGATGTCCCCCCTTTAATAACTGGTATATCGGGGGTCACAGTAACATCGAATGTTATCGTATCTCCGAATGCCACTTGTGAAGAAATAAAGAAAGCTACAAATAAAAAGCAATAGAATATTTTTTTCATAAAAGCCTCCCGATATGTTGTATTAAATTACTATGGTCAAGTTTATGATACGCAATTATAACGCCAAATTTTCAGTATCATTATAACCCTCCGTTACTACACATTTTTTCCATATTCCGACACGTTAATCGAACCCAAAAAATGGAAGGGATTTTTACAAAACTCCTGATTTAGTTCCTCCCAAAAGTGGTAAACACTTTCCTATTCTTATTGATTTCGGGATGTAATCTTGTATTTAAAATAAAACAGGTTTGATCTCGATTACAGGAAGGAATCTTCGGAGTGAGATTACCCCGAAAGTTTAAGGGAAATTTTCTCTGGCGTTAGGAGTCAAAGTTTTTGAACCACCCCCACCAGAGGGTGACGGCAACAGACCTTTACAATACTGGAAACCTTTTCACCATCTTTTCACTAAAACTAAGAAAACTGCCTCAAACTGCCTAAATTATTTATACACTCAAAAAATGTAACCCAAAGAAATCTTTAGATTCCCTGGGGTTACGAAATTGACCTCAGATGAATCGCACTCTGGAGGTCGGGGGTTCAACTCCCCTCTGCTCCACCAAAGATTAAAGGGGATAGGCAACTTTTAATGGTCGCCTTCCCTTTTTTTTAAAGCTAATGTCAATAATTTAACAACGTTTGATAAGTCCCCTCATGTGTCCTAAATATTGTTTCATCGTACCACAGGCCAATTTAGGTTCGAATGATGCATTGAGAAGATTTGGCGATAAGGATGGTATAGGGGCTCTTCAATTCTTTTACGCCAGGTGCGACTTTCGCAGCAGATCATCAATTGTCTTAACGGGATTGAACGTTTCAAGAGGAACTTCAATAAAAACAGTGTTCCAGAACGCCATCGATCCGTTCCACAGTCCCGGTAACTCCAGTGCCTTAAGCTCCCAATCTTCATATGGTTTCTTTGAGATTAAAACCTCATCCATGTTGACATACGAGTTTAGATTAAATTTTTCTCCCTTATAATCTCTGACTCCACATACCAGATCGACAGGATTGAAGTGTGTGGAGGATTTCCAAATATTTTTCTGCTCATTCGAATTCAAGTCTAATTGGTTCTGTTCCACAATCTGGAGAGACTGAGTTCCGTCCTCCTCCACCCAGAAAGGCCCCCCGCCTGGCTCACTCTCATTTTTAACCATGCCACAAACCCGGACCGGCCTATTCAGCATCCGGAAGACATACTCCTTCTTGGTAGGTAACAAATCATTCCAGAATCCGTCGGGAAAGAAAAGAAACAGCTTTTCCTGGCAGAAATGGATAACCCGTGACAACAGTTCATCATCCACTTGTTTCTTAGATAGGAGATCCAAATAACGGAAGATCTCATCTTGTAATCGGACAAGATACCCTCCAAGGATCTTCTTGTGAAGAACAGTGATATCTTTCAGGTGATCAGGAACGACATTGTCAATGTTCTTGATAAAGATAATATCACCATCAACGGCATTGAGATTTTTGAGCAGCGCACCATGGCCTCCCGGTCTAAATACGATTTTCCCATTCTTGTCCCGGAAAGGTTTGTTCTCCATATCCACGGCTATGGTGTCTGTAGAGGGATGTTGTATCGTCACACCAATCTCGTACTTTACGCTGAAGAGTCTTTCGAAATCCCCTTTGATTTGGAAAAGCAAGTCCCAAAGCTGAGATTCATGCTCTTCGGAAATGGTAAAATGAATCCTACAGATCTTCTGGGCATCCCGGATATAGAGGGCCGCTTCAACAAGATGCTCCTCCAAAGCTGTTCGAGACCGCCCGGGGTAGGTATGAAATTTTATGAATGCCTTGGGAAGCCAGGCATAGTTAAGGCCCCTTTGGGTAAGGACGAATTCAAGGATATCCATGCACCTTCCCTTGCGGATCAAACTCTCAACGTCTTCCCCCTTTGAAGTTATGACTTTCCTTAGGTCATCGTAGAAGGCGAACTTGACAACATCTTTAAGAAATTTAGTCGCCCTCTCATCTGATTCGAATCTTTCTTGCTGGTACCAACTATACCAATCTTTAAACATTCTGCTAGCGACCCCTGAGGCTGGAACAAACTTGAGCATCCGGCCTCTCTCAGCAGCCTGGTCGTGAAATGAAACCAACAGTTCCTTCTCATCTGGAAGTATCTGGACAATGCCATCTCCAGCACGCGCAGGTTTTATCAACCTGACTGGCTTTGTCCCCCGACGAAATGTTTCAAGCTGTCGTAAGACCTCCTGAACATCAATGCCTTTTGCAGCAATAGCCTTCAAATCCTCTTCCGAAAATAAACTTGAGTACATGATCCTACTTCCCTTTGACTGTGGTAGATGTCTTTCGCTCTAATATATAACAAGACATAGAGTGGAACAAGGGGTTCAAATCAGTGATGACTTTAAAAAAAGAACACAGCCTCAAAAGTCAGCAGTTTGAATTTGCCCTGCACAACCAAAGATATTAAAGGATAGGCTATATATAAAAAACCCTTAACATTTCAACCGGTCATAGAAAGCCGGTTCTAACTGTTTTAAACTTTTAGCTTTTTTCAACACTTCCAAATATTTTTTTTAAAATTTCCTAAAAAAATATTGACAAATGGAAAAAAATCTGATAAATTTTAGAAGTTTTTGGCTTAATTTTTTTCTTAAAAAATCTTGTCTTTTAACTCATTGAAATGATTAAATTTTGCTTAAATGAGGTAAATGGTGCCTACAATTAATCAACTGGTTCTCGAAGGAAGGAAAAGCATCAAGAGTAAGACTTCCGCCCCTGCTCTTATGGGATCCCCTCAAAAAAGGGGAGTTTGTATTCGAGTCTATACAACCACTCCCAAAAAACCCAATTCCGCTCTTCGAAAAGTGGCTCGAGTGAGATTAACCAATGGAATTGAGGTCACCACTTATATCCCTGGGGTTGGCCATAACCTCCAAGAACACTCCGTTGTTCTTATTCGGGGGGGTAGGGTGAAAGACCTTCCAGGTGTTCGTTATCATATCATTCGTGGCACCTTGGATTCCGTAGGCGTCCAGGACCGTAAACAGAGCCGTTCCAAATACGGAGCCAAAAAACCCAAATAATTAAATTTCTCTTCCATAAACACTACCCAGTAAGGAAGAAGGAACTATTATGCCCAGAAAAAGAGAGGTCAAGAAGAGGGAAATTCTGCCAGATCCAAAGTATCATGATACACTGAGTGCTAAATTTATCAATGGGATCATGCGTTGTGGGAAGAAGAGTTTGGCAGAAGGGATTTTCTATCGCGCTCTTGATATCATCAAAGATAAGACTCACTCAGAGCCGGTAAAAATTTTTAGTCAGGCTATGAATAATGTGAAACCCCTGATTGAGGTGAGACCAAGAAGAGTGGGAGGGGCGACTTACCAAGTTCCAGTGGAAGTGAGACCTGAGAGAAAAGTAGCTCTATCCATTCGATGGATCATCAGCTTTGCTAAGCAACGGTCTGAAAAGACGATGGAAGAAAAGCTTTCAGCAGAATTAATCGATGCAGCCAATAACAGAGGGGCCGCGATTAAAAAGAAAGAAGATACACATAAAATGGCCGAGGCCAATAAAGCCTTTGCCCATTACCGGTGGTAAAAAACAATAGGAATATTAGGAAGTTGGAATAATGGAATGGTGGATTAGAAAAAAGAGTATTCTTCTTTAATCATCTCACAATATTCCATCATTCCATAGAAGTAATAATGAGGAGTTTATTGTGTCCAACATGGTATTAAAGGAACGAACTCGTAATATTGGCATCATGGCTCACATCGACGCTGGCAAGACGACGACGACGGAGCGGATTCTCTATTATACTGGTGTCACTCACCGAATCGGAGAGGTGGATGAAGGTTCTGCGACTATGGATTGGATGGAGCAGGAAAAGGAGAGAGGGATTACTATCACCTCTGCAGCCACTACTTGTTTTTGGAAAGATCACCGTATCAATATCATCGATACTCCTGGTCACGTTGATTTCACCATTGAAGTTGAACGATCCCTTCGGGTGTTAGATGGAGCGGTTGCGGTCTTCTGCTCAGTCGGAGGAGTAGAACCTCAATCTGAAACCGTCTGGAGGCAGGCAGATAAATATCAAATCCCAAGGATTGCCTTTATCAATAAGATGGACCGGATGGGTGCAGACTTTCAAGGCTGCATCCAGATGATGAAGGATCGCTTAAAAATCGTCCCCATCCCCATTCAGATTCCCATTGGAAAAGAAGAGGATTTTCAGGGAGTCATCGATCTCATCACGATGAAGGCTATGATTTATGACCCCCACAGCCTTGGCGCCCATTATGAGGTTTTGGATATTCCAGGCCCTTACTTAAAGGAAGCCTCTAAGCAACGGGAAATTCTGATTGAAAGATTGGCGGAGTGGGATGAATCCCTGATGGGAAAATTTATCGAAGGTAAGGAAGTTACCGAATTGGAATTGAAAAGGGCGGTCAGGGAGGTAACCCTTCAATTAAAGGGAACGCCTGTGCTTTGCGGTGCTGCCTTCCGAAATAAAGGAGTTCAACCCCTCCTCGACGCCATCATTGATTATCTCCCCTCCCCCTTAGATATCCCTCTGGTGAAAGGGACAGACCTTCAAGGTCAGGAACTCACATTCTCTGCCAATAATGGACATCCCCTCTCTGCATTAGCCTTCAAAATTATGAATGATCCTTACACCGGGCAACTGACATTCTTCCGAATCTATTCTGGATCGCTCAAGTCCGGGGATTCTGTCTTCAATCCTATCAAAGGAAAACGAGAACGAATTGGACGTCTGGTTAAAATGCATGCCAACAAACGGGAGGAGATCCATGAAGTCTCTGCCGGTGATATCTTTGCTGCCGTTGGCCTCAAATATACTACCACCGGAGATACGATCTGCAGTGAAAAACAACCGATCATTCTCGAATCGATGAATTTCCCTGAACCAGTAATTTCCATTGCGATTGAACCTAAAACAAAGGGAGATTTTGAAAAGCTGGGAACCTCCCTCCAAAAATTAACCTTAGAAGACCCTTCATTCAAAGTGAAGACCGATGAAGAAACAGGACAAACAATACTTTCCGGTATGGGTGAACTTCATCTGGAGATTATCGTCGATCGACTTTTAAGGGAGTTCAATGTAGAGGCCGATGTGGGAGAACCCCAGGTGGCCTATCGGGAAACCATTACAAAAACGATCAAGACTGAAGGCCGATTTGTTCGTCAGTCAGGCGGAAGAGGCCAATATGGTCATGTCCGGTTGACTCTCGAACCCCAGGTGCCAGGGAAAGGCTTTGAATTTGTCAATCGGATCGTGGGAGGAGCTATTCCTCGAGAATATATTCCTGCTGTCGAAAAGGGCGTGATGGAAGCCATGGAGAAAGGGGTGCTTGCAGGTTATCCCATGGTGGACATCAAGGTGACCCTTATTGACGGGTCGTACCATGAAGTCGACTCCTCTGAAATGGCTTTCAAGATTGCAGGTTCTTTGGGTTTCAAGGAGGGGGCGCGCCAGGCCAAACCCATCCTTCTCGAACCATTGATGTCCATCGAAATTATTACCCCAGAGGAGTTCATGGGCCAGGTGGTAAGTAACCTGACCGCCAGGAGAGGAAAAACAACAAAAGTAGAATATCGTGGAGGCACTAATGTGATAGCTGGGGAGGTTCCCCTGGCTAAAATGTTTGGATATGCAACCGACCTTCGGTCCCTCACCCAGGGAAGGGCAACCTTTACACTTCAATTCTCTCATTATAGTCCAGTGCCATCATCCGTGAGTGAGGAAATCCTTTCCCAACTGAAAAGGGTCGCCTGAGTGCACCCCAAAACCTTAAGGAGGGTTTGAGCCATGTCGAAGCCGAAGTTTGAGAGGACGAAGCCGCATGTGAATGTGGGGACGATTGGTCATGTGGATCATGGGAAGACGACGTTGACTTCAGCGATC
>Ga0256868_10000227_pt1 | contig 33666 bp, 29 predicted proteins | sample RVTome_13_FD_187341 | JGI IMG/M metagenome (GOLD analysis project Ga0256868, IMG submission 187341) | Soil microbial communities from uranium-contaminated site in the Upper Colorado River Basin, Wyoming, United States - RVT92D227 HiSeq ...
GGCGGGGAGCAGCGTCGTGTTCTCGCCGCGACCCAGCAGGTGCCCGGTCCGGTCGTGGTCGGCGCGCTCATCGACCACAGACAGCGCGCGTGGATCGAGCTCGGCCTTCTCGAGCGAACCAGGCGCAACGAAGGTGCGGAGGGCCACATGCTGGACGCGGGGTTGCGCGAGGACCTCGCCCACCCCGAGGAGTCGTGGCCCACCGACCTGCTCGATCGGGTGCAGTCGGTCTGCGCCAACGCCACCCTCATCCTCGCGCCGGAAGAGGTTTACCGCACCGCGGTCGACCGGCTCCGTTCTCGGGGGCTCCAGGCAAGGGAGCTACGGGAGGGCGACCTCTCCATGTGGTTGATCCCCAGGCAGACGATCGGAACGCCGGCGACAAGCACCTCGGCGTCGACCCTCAGGTAGTCGGAGCCATGACGGGAAGAACGACCAGAGAAAGACGGAAACCTCTCGGGCGCCGTGCTTACGCTCGGCTGCGCTCCTGACGTCCGATAACCCAGCCTGCGGTACCATCGTAACAGTGCACGAGAAAGCAACACCACTCCTGATTCGCTGCCTGTTCGCAGCGCTTTTTCTCGCCATCGCAGGGACCTACCTCTGGCTGGCGACCTACGGAACGTGGTCGCTCGCAGGCACTGAGCTCAGAGGCGACGCCTTCGATTCCCTTGCCAAGCACCTTCTGAAACTCGACCCGAGCGTGGACTACGTGGCGATCGACTGGGAGGGGCTCACCGTCGGCTCGCGCACCGTCATGTACTTCGGCCCCTTTCCGGCATTGCTGCGGATCGTGCCAAACCTGCTCTTCCCGTCCATGTACGGACTCTGGTCGCGGTCCTCATGCCTGATCGCCGCTCTGCTATCGCTGGCCGCGGCCCTCGCCCTCGGCCGAGCGGCCCTCACCATCGAAGGACGGGCCCTGGACGGCCGCCGGTGGATCGGCCTGGTCACCGTGGCGGTAGGTTTCGGCCTGGGTACGCCGGTTGTGTATCTCGTGTCGTGCGGCCGCATCTACCACGAGGCAATCCTGTGGGCCCTGTGCGGCTCGCTCTGGGGCGTGCACTTCATCGTGCGTCTGCTCAACCGGAGTATCTCGACCCTTTGTGGCCTGTCCGGCCTGGCCATTTCGTTCTCCGTCGCGCTCCTCTCACGGGTCACCTTTGCCATTCCGATCGCCATTGCGCTGGCACTTCTCTTCGTGCGCGCGCTCGCCGAGAGGTTCCAGCCCGGGACCCAGAAGACCGGCCGCGCGAAGGCGGTGCTCTTGCTCGCTCTTGCCGTGAGTCCCGCGGTGGCCGGCGGCGCATTCCAGCTCTGGTACAACTACGCGCGATTCGGCTCGGTCCTCGATATCAGCAACATCAACACTTACGTTCAGCCCGCCGACGTCGGGGGGGTCTTCAACGTCCGGCGAATCCCTTCGGCCGTCTGCAACTACTTCGGCTTGACCTCCAGGTCACTTGTCAACGGCGCCCCTTACTTCCAGGTGGCGCGCGTGCAGTACGCAAACGACGCGCTCTTCCTCGGGTGGAAGGAGGAAACGCTCTCGCTTTCCCTCGGCTCGTCCTGGCTGGTCCTCGGCGCGGCCCTGGGCGTTCTTGCGCTCCTGCGCCGCCCCCGCTCCGCCCTAACGATCGCGGTCGCGGTTTTGTTCGGCGGACAGGCGCTTCTCATCTCCACGTACTACTTCGTGACTCAGCGATTCAGCGCCGAGTTTCTCCCCCTCCTCATGTTTCTCTTCTCGACCTACCTCGGAGTGTCGGCCGCGCCAACCCGCTCGGCTCGTGTCCTCGGATGGCTCCTCCCCGTACTCGCTCTGGGTTCGGCCGTTGTGACCGTTGCGAGCACGCTGCAGTGGAACCAGGCGATCAACGACGACGTTCCGCTTGAGTACAAGGTCCGCCTGACGAAGCTGCTCGATCGGGAGGGGTCGGTGCCGCGATGCCGCGGCACGGTTGTCAGGCTGGCCGATCTGGAACCGATCGCCGAGCAAGCTCTATTCGCACCAATGCGGAGGAACGCGACCTGGAACGGTGTGCCTTTGATCATGGACCGGACCTACTACCCAAGCGCCCTCGGGATGCACGCCAACGGAAGCGTGACCTACTCTGTGCCGGGCGGAGCGGTCGCGTTCTGCGCGGTGGTCGGCCTCCCCGACAGGTCGGTCAGCTGCCCGGGAGGTTCCGTCATCTTCGAGCTCCGCGACCAGGACGATCGTCTGCTGTACCGGAGTCGCACGATCCGCTCCGGCGAGGAACCCGAATCGGTGTTTGCCGACCTGCGCGGGGTTGATCGCCTAACCCTGGTGGTCACGGATGCCGGCGAAGGCAACAACTGCGACCACGGCTCCTGGGGCCTGCCGGTCTTCCTGATCGAACCCGCCGCCGCCAGCCCCGACTGAGCCTTTGCGAACGTGCCGCCGGACGTTGTTTCCTGTCCATCCAGCTGGCTAGGGGCAGCGCACGCAGAAACCGGCGACTGATCGAGCGCCCGCGAGGTTCATCGCCGATGTCAGGGTGTCGCGGCTCCCGCTCACCTCGGCAAGCCGCTCCAGGACCCCAAACTCGTTTTCGGTCAGGGCCCGACGCTGCACCCCGGCGACGACCAACGTCCCGGGTGCGAGGGTGTCGGCCGCCGGGAGGCTCGTCACGCCGACAATGCGCAGCCTCTTCGGATGAAGGAGCCAGATCATCTCGGTTTGCTCGGCCGGCGCCCAGCCATGACTCGCATCCGGGGTCCACAGCACCACGGTCTGTCCCGGCTGGGCGGTTCGAGCGATGAACACCGAAACCGCGTACTCGTCCTCGGTGTACATCGCCCTGCCCCGAGGATCGTCTACCAGCGTGCGGATCGATGCAACGTTGAATGCGACAAGTGCGACCGCGAGAGTCCCGGCGGCACCCACTCGGAAGACCCGACCGACACCACCCGTGCGTTCCGGGGATGGTACCCGCCGGGCAACCCAGCCCAGCACATCGTCGACGACGCACCCGAACGGCACGAGCAGCATGAGCAGGAGCCCCGAAAGTCGCGCGACGTTTATGTTCGCTGCCACGGCACTTGCAATCAGGATTCCGCCAACCGCCGTCGCCAGCATCCCCCGCAGCGGCGGCCTCCGTCCGACCCAGAACCCGGCGAGGCCCGCTGCGAGGAGCAACGCCCCGAAAGGCGGAGGCAGCGCCGGCGTGCCCGCAACCGCGAGTCCCTCGTCCCCGCGAACCGGCCCCCCCCCGAGCGCCACCAGGTAGTGCCACGCCCGGGGCATGCTGCCTTCCGCCCACCACACCACTCGACCAGCGGCATGCCGGCGGAACGGCTCGAAAACGGCACTATCGAAGCGCTGGTGGACGAGGTCGCTGAGGAGGGGACACGCGGTCGTGAGCAGAACAGCCAGGAAAAGCGCGGGTGCCGCCCACGCGCGGGCAGATGCGCCTCGTCGCACCTGTTCGACGGCGGCGCGCCACACGAGCCAGCCGCCTGCGAGGGCCAAGACGGGAAGGTACGCCGGGTGCTCGTACATGAGCACCCCGCTCAGAATTCCCAGGACACCGGCGGCGGCAAGCGAAGGTTGACCGTCGCCCTGGGCACCGACCAGCAGCCACATCGTCGCGCCCACCCACAGCATGGGTGCGAACATCTCGTCGGCGCAGCCTGCCGCGATCACAAACCATCGGAGCGTCGCGGCGACCACGACGACGAGGGCGGTCACTGGCCAGCTCACCTTGAGGCGTCGAAGAGTGAGGAGAAGGAACAGCAGGACCAGGAGCCCGGCGAGCTTGAAGGGGGCGCGCAGAGAGGCGAGGTTGCTCCCGCCGATGGCGAGACCCGCCGCTGCAGTGAGCGTCGTGAAGCGAAACTGCAGCGGAAGGGTGCCGTTGCCCAGGAATCGGTAGGCCGCGCCGCCCATCTGGATCTCCTCGAAGGCGGTCTGATCGGGTGGGGGGAGGACCCTTTGCGCCGCCAGGCGCAGCGCGCCCGCGAGCATCAGGAGGAGGAGGCCACCGACGAGGGCCCGGCGGCGCGGGCGCACCTGTCGCCGGGCTCCCCGGCCACCGATCGCGGCAACGGCGGCGGCAAGCAGGCACGCTCCCTGCAGCGCAACGCTGGCCTCGTCGCCCGGCCATCGGCTGAGGGTGGCCGCGACGGCGCCCCCGACGGCCGCAGCGGCGACCGCTACACGCAGCCATGCGGGAAAACCGTGGCCCCCTGATGAGGTACCCGTTACCCCCCTCGCAGGCTGTGCGTCCTTCCCGGGTTCGAGCTGCATTGGCGGCCTGCTCCCGAGTATACGCGCGGCGCCCAGTGCGCTGAGAGCGGCGCTGCCAGAGGCCAGCGCCTTCTCAGGCGCGGTGGGGCATAGACACCGGCCTCGGCTCGCGAATTGCGACAGGGAAGAACGCCCGGGCGCGGCGCATGATCCCCTCGACATCGAGGTCGAGCCTTGCGCGCAGGATCTCTTGAGAGCCGTGGGGCTGGAACTCGTCGGGTATGCCGAGGCACTCCACCTCCACACCCGGCACCTTGAGAGAGGACACGGCCTCCATCACCGCCGAGCCGAACCCGCCCGCGAGGGCGTTCTCCTCCACGGTCATCAGGCGTGAGCCGGGGTGCAGCTGGGCGGCCAGCAGCTCGACATCGAGCGGCTTGACGAAGCGGGCGTTGACCACGGCCAGGTTTGGCCCGCCCTCGACGGACAGCCGCTCGGCGGCCACCAAAGCCTCGGAGGCCATCGTGCCGACCGCCCAGATGAGGCCGTCGTTGCCACGTCGAAGCCCCTCGGCCTTGCCGACCGGGAGCGGGCGGGGCACCCCGCCGACCGGGACGCCGTAGCCGGTGCCACGGGGGAACCGGAGCGCGGCAGGTCGGTTGTGCGCGACGGCGGTGGCGAGCATGTGGCGCAGCTCGTCCTCGTCCTTGGGCGCCATCACGAGCATCTCCGGGAAGACCCGGAGGTACGACAGGTCGAAGACCCCGTGGTGGGTCGGCCCGTCCGCGCCCACCAGGCCGCCGCGGTCGAGCACGAACACGACCGGGAGGTGCATAAGACAGACATCGTGGAAGATCTGATCGTAGGCACGCTGGAGAAAGGTCGAGTAGATCGCTACCACCGGGCGCTGGCCGCGGGTTGCGAGGCCGGCCGCGAACGTGACCGCGTGCTGCTCGCAGATCCCGACGTCGAAGAAGCGTTCGGGGATCGCCTTGGCGAAGAGGTCAAGGCCGGTCCCCTCCGGCATCGCGGCCGTGATCGCCACGATGCGCGGGTCCTTCCTGGCGAGCTCGATGAGCGTCTCCGCGAAGACCTTGGTGTACGACGGCGGGCCGGGCTTCTTCTTTGCCACCTCCCCGGTTTCGACCGAGAACGGCGTGGCGCCGTGCCAGAAGACGGGGTCCGCCTCCGCAGGCTCGTACCCCTTGCCCTTGCGCGTGACCACGTGGACGAGCACGGGGTGGTTCGAGTCCTTGTGTTCGCGCAGGGTGGCCACCAGCTGCGGCATGGAGTGACCGTTGATCGGACCTACGTACTTGAACCCCAGCTCCTCGAAGAGTACCCCCGGCACGACCAGCTGTTTGGCCATGTGCTCGGCCTGCTTGGCGAGCTTCAACATGCCCTCGCCCACCTTCGGGATGGACAGGAGGAAACGCTCAACCTCGTCCTTCAGGCGACGGTAGGGCTGCCCGTGAATGATCCGGTTTAGGTAGCCCTGCATCGCCCCGACGTTTGGCGAGATCGACATCTCGTTGTCGTTCAGAATGAGCATCAGCCTGCGGCCGAGGTAGCCGGCCTGGTTGAGGCCCTCCATCGCCATCCCGCCCGTGAGCCCGCCATCCCCGATGATCGCGACAACGCGGTAGTCCTCGCCCCGGAGGTCGCGTGCCACCGCCATGCCGAGCGCAGCCGAGATCGACGTCGAGGCGTGGCCCGCGTTGAACGTGTCGTACTCGCTCTCCTCACGCTTGAGGAAGCCCGAGACTCCGCCGTACGTGCGAAGCGTGTGGAAGCGTTCGCGGCGGCCCGTGATCACCTTGTGCGGGTAGCACTGGTGGCCCACGTCCCACACCAGGAGGTCGCGAGGGGTATCGAACACGTAATGCAGCGCGAGCGTAAGCTCGAGCGCACCCAGCCCAGAGGCCAGGTGCCCGCCGGTCTGGCTCACCGACGAGAGCAGGAACCGCCGCAGCTCCTCCGCGAGGTCGGGGAGCGCCTCTTCAGGGATCTTCCGCAGATCCGCCGGGCTCGAGATCTTCTCCAGGAGTCCCATGTCCGTCCCTACCGATCGCGGCGCGCCACGTAACCCACCAGCGCGCCCAGCGTCCCCCCACGTCCCTCGATCCCCTCCGCCTCCCGCGTCAGCGCCTCGGCCAGCGCCTCCAGCTCGCGGTTCGCCGCGTCCAGGCCGAACACGGCCGGGTAGGTGAGCTTCCCGGCCGCCGCATCCTTGCCGGGGCTCTTGCCGAGACTCACCGCCGAACCCGTGACGTCAAGGATATCATCGGCAACCTGAAACAGCAGGCCCAGGCGCTGCCCGAACGTTGCGAAAGCGCGCCGCCGTGGGCCGCTGGCCCCAGTGAGGAGGGCGCCGAGGTCCACCGCCGCACCGATCAGTGCGCCGGTCTTGGCGCGGTGGATGCGGTCGAGGCGCCCGGCGTCGGGAGGCCCGCCGGTGGCCTCCAGGTCCTCGACCTGTCCTCCGACCATACCTCGGGAGCCGATCGCCTCGGCCACCAGCCGGCACGCCTCCGCGCGCCGCCCGGCGTGCTCCTCGCCGACCGGGAAAGCCGCGAGCACGGCAAACGCCTCGGTGAGTAAGGCGTCTCCGGCGAGGATGGCGAGTGCCTCGTCGTAGGCCACGTGCACCGTCGGGCGGCCCCGCCGCAGCGTGTCGTTGTCGAGGGCCGGAAGGTCGTCGTGGATCAGCGAGTACGTGTGCACGAGCTCGATGGCGCATGCCGCCTCCACGACGTGCTCCGGATCCCCGCCGACGGCCCGGCAGGCGGCCCGGACGAGGACCGGCCGCACACGTTTGCCTCCACCGAAGACCGCGTACCGCATGGCGGCGTGCAGCCGGGGGGGCCACGCCTCCGCCGGAGGGAGGAGGCGGTCGAGTGCGCTGTCGATCCGCTCGCGTTCCGCGGCGAGAAGAGCTTGCAGCTCCACCGTTACGCCTCCTCAGGGGCGAACGGCTCGGTCTTGGGCTCCTCGCCCTCCGTGGCCTCGGCGAGGAGCTGCTCGACCCGGCGCTCCACAACCTCCAGCTGGGTGCGGCACCGGCGGGCCAGCTTCACCCCGCGCTCGAAGAGCTTCAGTGCCTCCTCAAGACCGACCGACTCATCCTCGAGCTTGGCGACGACCTCCTCGAGTTGAGCAAGCGCCTCCTCGAACGTCTCCTTGGTCATGCCCCCTCCCGTGCCACCCACCGCTCAGGTCTTTGAGAACGAACAACCTCATCCGGTCTCTGGTAGGTTTATCGGTGCCGTCGTCCTTCCTACTCCTGACCCTTGTTCCCTGTGTCCTCTTCTTCAAACAGCGATCCCTGCTCGCCGCGCCGCCCGATGGATATCGAACGTACCTGACCGCGCGCCAGCGTCGTCACCAGGCGTTCCCCGGCCATCACCTCCGAGGCGTCGCGCAGCGGCGTCGCCTCGCCCCCGCGGGTCGTGATCGAGTACCCCCTCTCAAGGACGTTTCTCGGCGAGAGCGCGTCGAGTGCCCTCTCCCGTGCCTCCAGCTCGAGCCGCCGCCGTCCGACGAGTGAGCGAAGCCGCTCGCGGGCCACGGCGAGTCTGGCCGTCACCAGCTCCCTGCGGCGGGGAGCCCCGAACCTCACCGGCCAGCGGAATAGGTGTGAGATCGCGCCATCGACCCGGTGACGGCGCCCCGCCACAAGTGCGCGCAGCAGCTGGGGCAGCGCTTCCAGCCGGCGCAGGCGCTGGTCCAGCTCCCTGACCCGCAGCGGCAGCCGTGCAAGCCCGCGCGCGCCCTCCAGCCCACGCAGCCGCAGGCGCGCGTGCTCGAGCTTGCGGCTGAAGAGGCCGGCCAGGCTCTGCCGGGCCACGTCCACCCGCCGCTGCTGGTCCTCCAGCCGCGACACGATCATCTCTGCGGCCTGAGTGGGCGTTGCGGCCCGCACGTCCGCCACGAAGTCGGCGATGGTGAAGTCCACCTCGTGCCCAACCCCGCTGATCACCGGCACCTCACACGCCGCGATCGCGCGCGCCACCATCTCCTCGTTGAACGCCCAGAGGTCCTCGAGCGAGCCGCCGCCGCGGACGACGAGCACGACGTCAACGAGAGAGGAGCGCCCGAGATAGCGCACCGCCTTTGCAACCTCCCCCTCCGCTCCCTTACCCTGAACCCGTACCGGGTACAGCAGAACCGAGAGGTGTTCCCAGCGCGAGAAGACCTTGAGCACGTCCCGCACCGCGGCGCCGCTCGCCGAGGTCACCAGACCGATCCGTTGCGGAAGTGCCGGCAGCGGTCGCTTCCGTTCTGGCGCGAAGAGTCCCTCCGCTTCGAGCTTTGCCTTGAGCTGCTCGAAGGCGAGCTGCAACTCCCCGATACCCAGTGGCGTGACCTCGCTGACGATGAGCTGCAGGCTGCCGCGCTGCGGGTAGACCTCGAGCGTCCCCCGCAGCTGAACCGCGAGACCGTCGACAAGCTTGAAGCGAAGCCGGTCGGCACGCGGAGCCCACATCGCGCAGGAGAGTTGTCCCTCCAAGTCCTTGACCTGGAAGTACCGGTGTCCGGAGGCGGCCACCCTGACGCCGGACAGCTCTCCCCTCACCCACACCTCACCGAAAGAGCCCGCAAGAGCCGCGTTGATCTCCCGGATCAGCTCGCCGACCGTCCAGACGCGCGCGTTCACGACCCAACCTCCTCAACGCGCCCGACCCCGGCGCCCAGCAGAATCAGCGTCGGGTACTGGATCACGGCAAACCAGAAGTTGTACTCGAACAGCCCTGCGACGGTGATCGCGAGGACCGCCGTGAGCGTGGCCGCGACTGCCGCACGGTCCTCCCCCGTCAGCCGTGCGAGGCCACGCCACGTTACGGTGAAGAAAGCGCCGATGAGCCACAAGTAAGCGGCAAGAGCCGGAAGTCCGCGCTCCGCGGCGATCTGCACCGGGTTGTTGTGGAGGTGAGGGACGCGCCACCGCGGCGCGTCGTCGCGGCGGTAGAGCGGATACAGGCGGTCCACCATGTCCAGCCCGACGCCGGTGAGGGGGAAGTCCCGCACCATCTCCATGCCGGATATGGTCATGCAAACGCGGTCGTAGTTGGAGGCCTGCCGTAGGTCGAAGATGGAGATCACCCGCTCGAGAACCGGCCGCGGAAAGACGAACCAGAGCGCAAGGGCAGCGACCGGGTAGAGCAGCAGTAGACTGCGACGCCAGATCGCCGCAAGCAGCAGGAGGCCGGCCGCCAGGCCGACCCAGGCATTGCGCGTAAACGACAGTAGCAGAACCACCGGACCAAGGAGAGCGGGGGGCAGCAACAGCCACAGCCGGCGTGCAGGGTTGGTGAGCAACTCCCCCAATACCACCGACACCCCGAGAAGGAGCCAGCCCGCGTACAGCATGTAGTGGGACATGGGCCCCCGGATGCGGTGAGCGAGGTCGTTGGCCCCCTGGAGGTACTGGACGATTCCCCACACCGCCAGGATGGTTGTAACCATCGCGAGCGCGGCGACCAACCTCGGCCACCACTCCCGGTCCATCAGCGCTGCCGCGAGCGGCACAAGCAGCAGCACCGCCAGCCGAGGCAGCTTGTCCAAGCTCTGGACCGGATCCAGCGAGAACACGGCCGAGACCAGTGAGGCGACCGCAAAGACCACGAGCGGCGGCAGCAGCGCCCGGGCCCGAGGGCGCCCGCGGAAAGCCCCGAGACGCCACGCCCTCCAGGAGAACACACCCGCCAGAACGAGGACCGGGTTGGAAAGACCGAGCTGGGACGACGTGGCGGCCGCAGCCACCATAGCGCCCGCGGCCAGCGCCCGGGCGCGGCGGGCGCGTTCAGCAGCGTCCTCGGGCAATGACCTTCACCCCTCGGCGGGAAGCGCCTCGTCTACCAGCATGACGGGGATGTCGCTGACGATCGGGTAGACCCTCCCGCACTTGGTGCACCGGAGTCCCTCGTGGACCTCGGGCACCTCGTCGCGAAACTTCTCACGGTAGCGCTCCACGAGAACGGCACAGGTGTTCGCCGCCAGGGTTTTGAGCTCGACATCTGCCTTGCAGGCCGGGCAAACGAGAATCTCCAAGAGTTGCGGGTCGACGGGCATGTCCGCCTCCGTCCGCATGCTACCACGCAGAAGAGGGCCAAAGGTAAGAAGGCAAACGGTAAAGGGAGGGCAGGGAGCTCCGTCCGACTGGCGTCTCCCCATCTACCTCTTCCCTCTACCATTCTCCCTTTCACCTTTTCCTTGGCCCTCTTGCGCGAGAGCCCGCGGCATTGCAGCATGCAGTGGTGCGTGTGCTCCAGCTCGTCGCTGCGAACCGCTGGACAGGTGCAGCCGCGACCGCCCTGCAGCTGGCGGAGGCCCTGCGGGATGCAGGTGTGGACTGTGAATTCGCCTATCGTCCCGGGCACAACCTGGAGCAGCGGCTGCGCGCACTGCCCTGGTGCCACCCAATACTGGTCAAGGAGCGCTCGCTCGGCCAGGTGCGGGCCGCAGTCGCCCGTATCAGGGGGCTGGCGGCCGATTTCGATCTGGTTCACGCGCACCTTCCGCACGATCACCTTCTGGCCCGCCTCGCCGTCAAAGGCTCAAACCTCCCGTTGGTGCGAAGCATCCATCACCTCGGCCACCTGCGGTCGGATCCCTACCATCGCTGGCTGCTGCACGGCACGGCCGGGGTCGGCCTCGCCAACTCGGCGATGACGCCCCTCGTTGGGCGCCTTCCGGCCCTGCGTGGCGTCCCCGTGCACGTGCTTCCCATCGCACTCGACAAGCGCTTCCTCTCGGGCGGCGCGCGGGATGCCGGCCGGCAGCGTCTCGGGATCCCGCTGGACGCCATCGTGGCCGGCACCATCGGCAAGCTCGACCGATCCCGGGGGCACGACCTTTTCGTGCGCGCGCTGGCGGCTGCGCCGGCCGTGCATGGACTCGTGATCGGCAAGGGGCCGCACGAGACCCCCCTCCGAAAGCTGGCGCGCGAGCTCGGTCTCGGGGCGCGCCTGATCTTCGCCGGCTATGTCGAGGAGGGGCTCGAGGACCTCTACGCGGCGATGGATCTTTTTGTCTTCCCGGCTGCAGGCTCCGACCACGCCCACCGCGCGATCGCGGAGGCTTCCGCATGCGGGGTGCCGACGCTCGCGGCGGACCTACCCGGCGTCCGGGACCTGGTCGAGCCGGGGGTCACCGGCGACCTGTACACGGCCTCCGACGCGGCGGCGCTCGCCGTACTCTTGGCAGACTGGACCCGCGACGCTGCACGCCGGCAGGGCGCCCGGGAGGTCGCCGCCGCCCGGGCCCGCGCCCTCTGGACGCCGGAGCGCCTGGCGGGGACCGCGTTGGAGCTGTACGCGGCAAGCCGGGCGTAGGGGGCTTGACAAACGAAATACAAAGGATAGATTAACAAACCGAACGGTCGGTTTATGAAGCAGACGGAGAAGTCCCAGAGGAGCCGCGAACAGGTCCTAGAGGCCGCGCTGCATCTCTTCTCGACCCAGGGCTATAGGGCCACCAGCGTCCGTGAGATCGCCGAAAGGGCCGGGGTTTCGACAGGCAACGTCTACCACCACTTCCCCGACAAGGACACGATCTTCCGAATCCTCCTCGACCAGTACTGGGCCGCGATCGAAAGCCCCGACTTCCCGTTCAACGTGGCGCTGGCGAGCGGCACGTTCCCGGACAACCTGGAGGAGCTCGGTCGGGCGTCGCGCGAGACCGTGAATCGGTACCGGCGGTACGTGGCGCTGATCTACGTCGACGTGGTCGAGTTCGAGGGTAGCCACATTCGCAAGTTCTACTCGGAGATGGCCAAGCGCTTCGCGACGTTCATGGCCGACCACCACGTGGCCCAGACCCGGAACCATCGTCTCCGCCCCGATGTTTCGCCGCTCTCCGCGGTGATGCTGGCGGGCCGTTTTTTCCTCAACTATTTCGCCGTCGAGATCCTATTCGGGGTGCCGAACCACTTCGGGAAGAACACGGACGAGGTAATTGCGGAGATCGCCGACATCCTGCGCCACGGGATGTTGCGTCACGAGAACAACGCTCACGGGGAGCACCAGGCGACCGACAGCAGCGGGGCCAGGAGAGCATGACCCGTCGAGAGCGCATTCATCCGATCGGAGCTTTTCGGCCCGAGCCCAGCGCGGGGCTGGGGAGTCGAGCCTTTGCTTTGCCTGAACGGAGATAGGGCGCATCGCGCCCGGGAGGAGACGATGCATATGCGATGGCTATCCAGGAAACAAGCAAGGCTTGGGCCGGGGGCCCTGGCCGTTGCGGCCTGTGTCGCCGGCCTGCTGCTTGCGGGTCCGGTCCTGGCACAGGTGAACAATGCGGTGGTCGAGCTGCGGGTCGCAGACGCCGGCAAGCTGGCGCTGCCGGGCGTGACCGCAAAGCTGACGAACCCGGCGACGGGACTCTCTCGGACGATGACGACCGAGGCCGACGGCGGCGCCCTGTTTGCCGCGCTCCCGCCGGGAACCTACACCCTCCGGCTCGACCTCGAGGGTTTCGTGGCGGTGGTCGAGGAGAACCTCGCCCTGCGGGTCGGCCAGACGCTCCGGGTCAACGCGATGATGCAGCAGGCACAGGCAACGGAGCAGGTCACCGTGACCGCGCAGGCGCCGCTGGTGGACGTGGTCAAGACCGACTCGTCCACCAACATCGTCCCCGAGCAGATCCAGTCGCTCCCGGTGCCCGACCGCGACTTCCAGAGACTGGCGTTCATCGCTCCCGGCGTGGAGCGCGAGCGGGGCGGGTACCGCTTCATCGGCGGTGGCCCGGTGATCGGTGCCGGAGGCAACGCCTCGCAGGCCACGATCATGGTGGACGGCGTCGACTTCACCGACCCGGCCCTCGGCCTGGCGCGGGCCCGCATCTCCCAGGACTCGATCCGCGAGTTCCGCGTGATCAACAACAGGTTCGACACGGAAATCGGCGGCTCCGCGGGCGGGGCGCTCTCGATCGTGACGCGCTCGGGAACCAACCTTCTCGCGGGTTCCGTGTTCGCCTTCTACCGCGCCGACGACTTGCGCTCGAAGGGCGCGCTCGAGACGGAGAGCCTTCCCTACGACCGCGGCCAGTACGGGTTCACGCTCGGCGGCCCGATCATCAAGGACAAGACGCACTTCTTCCTCTCCGCCGAGTACATCACCGAGGACAACATCTTGCTGTTCCGGCCTGGAGGTGCCTACGCGTCGCTCGCCAAGGACGTGAAGCACCCGTTCAAACAGACTCTGGGGTTCGGGAGCATCGACCACTCGTTCTCGGATAACCAGCGCCTGGCCGCCAAGCTCGTCTTCGAGCAGTACCGCGAGAAGAACTTCCGGGTCGGCGGGGTGGGAAGCGAGGCATGGGGGCAGGAGCTCAAACGCGACAACTGGAACCTCGCCTTCGAGCACACTCTCGTTCCCAGCCCGAGCTACCTCAACGAGCTGCACGTCCAGGTTGGGAAACGGAAGTACACCGAGCCCACCAACTCCACGGCGGTGGAGGAGTGGTTCTCGTCAGGAAACACGCTCAAGACCGGCACGAATACGGTCGGCAGCCTGCTCGGTGATGGCACCGAGTGGGAGATCCGCGACACGGCCCACATGTACCTCGACACGCACGAACTGAAGATGGGGATCGGACTGCAGCACATCAAGGAGCGCTCCGACATCCCCACGTTCCAGAACGGGACCTTCGTCTACCTCACTGACACACGTGCCATCCCGATTTCGTACATCTACGGCGTCGGCTCGGCCAGTGTCCCGAAGTCAACCGACCTTTACAGCGCGTTCATCCAGGACGACTGGCGGCCGGCCTCCAACCTCACGGTCAACCTCGGCCTGCGCTACGACTACGACACCGACGGCAACAACCCCGACTTCAAGCACCCGCTGGTCCCCAATGGCCGCAAGCGCGACAGCAACAACTACCAGCCGCGGCTCGGCTTCTCCTGGGACGTGGCTGGCAACGGCAAGAACCTGATCCGGGGTGGGATCGGGCGGTTCATCGGCCGCTTCCTGCTTGTGCCGGCGTTCACCGAGCTTCAGCAAAACGGAATCACGGGGCGCATCAATTACACCCGCGTCAACGGGGTCTTCTACTGGCCGCTCTGCCCGGCGCTCGGCATCACCGACCCCGCCGTGTGCCACGCAATCTTCCCGGCCCTCGACCCGTCGAACCCGACCACGACCGGCGTCCCGCAGAAGGGTGCGATCACACTCATCGACACAACGTTTGTGAACCCGTACGCGGATCAGCTGACACTCGGCTGGACCACGCGGCTCGGTGGGTCGAACGTCTTCTTCGACGCCGAAGGGATCTGGGTCAAGGGGCACGACGAGATCTTCATCAGGGACAAGAACTGGACCGGTAACGCCACCCACCTGCGGCCGAACTCCACCTACACGAATATCAACACCTATACCAACGATGGCCACTCGGAGTACAAGGCGCTCGTCTTCAGCCTGAACGGCACGCTGAAGGGCGGCCACCTGCTCACGGCCTCGTTCACGGTCTCAGACAAGAAGAACCTCTCCGACGACTTCAGCCCCGAGTACACGGCAGGCTACCCCAACGACCCGGCCGACCCTGAGGGCGAGTGGGGGCACGGGCGTGGCTTCGAGCGGTACCGGATCGTGGTGTCCGGCGTGTTCAGATTGCCGTGGGATATCACGATAGCTCCAATCGCGGAGTACGGCTCGGGGCAGCCTTGGACGCGCCGGCGCGGGTACGACTACAACGGCGACGCCTTTAACTCCGACCGCGCCCCGGGCGTCAAGCGCAACGGCCAGGACGGCCCGCCGTTCCGCCAGCTCTCGCTACGGCTCACCAAGGCGTTCGCGCTCGCCAAGGCAGGGCGACTCGAGGTGCTCGCCGAAGCGTTCAACGTCTTCAACACCGTCAACTACGACGTCAACTCGATCAACGCCGGGGAGTTCCTGAGTGGACCCACGATCGCGAATCCGACGGCCACGTACCTGCCCAACCCCAGGTTTGGCAAGTACTCCTCCACCCTGCCCGGCCGGGAGATCCAGCTCGGGCTGAGGTGGACGTTCTAAAAGCAAGGCACAGGGCATAGGGCGCAGGGCACAGGGGGTTCCAACCCCCACCTGCGCCCCGCATGAATTGAAACAGGGGTAACTCACCAGAGCAGCGGCCAACGCTCCGGAGGCGTTACGCATGGCAATCGAGACAGGTTTGAAAGGCAATGTTGTTATCGTGACGGGAGCGGCGGCCGGCATCGGCCGCGCCACCGCTCTGGCGTTCGCCCGCGAGGGTGCACGGGTCGCCGCCTGGGACGTGAGCGACGCAAAGGCTGCCGAGTTGGTCGGAGAGCTAAAGGCGGCAGGCGGCGATGCTGTCTTCAGTAAGGTGGACGTCACCGACGGCGCCGCCGTGACAAAGGCCGTCGGCGAGGTGACCGCGACGTGGGGGCGCGTGGACGTGCTGGTCAACAACGCCGGGATCGTGCGCGACTCCCAGCTCGTCAAGTACAAGGACGGAGCGGTGGTCTCCACCATGAGCGAGGAGGCCTGGGACGCGGTGATAAGCGTCAACCTGAAAGGTGTGTTTCTGTGCACGCGTGCCGTGGTGCCGCACATGATCGCCGGAGGCGGCGGCGTGATCCTCAACGCCTCCTCGGTGGTCGGGCTGTACGGCAACTTCGGGCAGACCAACTACTCCGCCACCAAGGGTGGCCTCATCACGATGACCAAGACGTGGGCGCGCGAGCTGGGCAAGTATAAGATCCGCGTCAACGCGGTGGCGCCGGGCTTCATCGCCACCGAGATCCTGGCTTCGATGCCTGAGAAGATCATCGAGGGGATGGTGGCGAGGACCCCGTTGGGGCGCATGGGCAGGCCCGAGGACATCGCCGGGACCTACGTCTGGCTCGCCTCGGACGCGGCCTCGTTCGTGCACGGCGCCGTGATCTCGGTGGACGGCGGGATCGTGCTGGGGACGTGAGGAAGAGGGATCCACATGACGCGCTACGGGAACATCGTGTCCACCGGGCGTTACCTCCCCGAGCGCGAGGTGACGAACGACGAGCTACGGCAGCGCTTCGACCCGATCGTGCCCGAGTTCGTGAACAAGATGGAGGAGTCCAGCGGCATAACCAGTCGCTGGTGGGCCCCCGACGACTGGGCGACGTCGGACGTGGCGCTGCCGGCAGCGCGCCAGGCGCTGGAGCGGGCCGGGCGCAAGCCCGAGGATGTGGACCTCATCATCCTCGGGACCGACTCGCCGGACTACGTCACCCCAGCAACCTCGGTGGTGCTTCAGCACAAGCTGGGCGCAAGGAACGCCGGCACGTTCGACGTCGGGTGCGCCTGCGCGTCGTTCCCAACCGGACTCGCCGTCGGTGCCGGCATGGTCGCCACCAACCCCGGCCTCAAGGTCGTGCTGGTGGTTGGCGTCTACCTGATGCACAAGCTGGCGCATCCCAACGACCCATTGAATTTCTTCTACGGCGACGGGGCTGGGGCGGCGGTGCTCGAGCCGCGCGAGACACCAGGTTTCGTGTCGTCCGCGTCGCAGGCCGGCGGGGAGTACCACCGCCACTGGGGGATCTACTCGGGCGGCACGTTCGAGCCCGCGACCGAGCAGTCGGTCAAGGCCGGACGCACCACCGTGAAGATGCTCGAGCGTTACCCCCCGGAGATCAACCACGAGGGGTGGCCGCGGCTGACCCGCCGCGTCGCCAAGGAGGGTGGGTTCGCGGTCTCCGACATCGACCTCATCATCTTCACGCAGGTGCGCAAGCCCTCGATTGAACTGGTGATGGCCGACCTCGGGATACCGATGGAGAAGACGCACACCGTAATGGAGAAGTGGGGCTACACGGGATCGGCCTGTATCCCGATGGCGCTTGACGACGCGACATCGAAGGGCAAGGTCCACCCTGGCGACCTGGTCATGTTCATCGGCTCCGGCGTGGGGTACAACCAGGCCGGGGCGGCGTTCCGGATGCCGTGATAACGGGGAGCAGGGAAAGAGAGCCATGAACATCCGCGGCATCGTTCTGGTCGCCGTCCTGGCCGTGGTGGCGGCGGCAGGCATCTGGGTGGGGTGGTTGCTGCGGTACCGTCCCCTCACGGTCTTCGCCTGGCAGACGCGGTTCGCGCTGCGCACCGCCGGGCTGCACAAGGTGAAAGTGGCCGCGGGGCCGGGTCCGCAGGCCGTGTTCGTCGGTGGGCAGGGGCCTGCGGTGGTGCTCCTGCACGGGGCGGGTGACAACGCGGGCACCTGGTTCCGGGTGGTTCCGGAGCTCGTGAAAGGTCACACGCTCATCGTCCCCGACCTCGCCGGCCACGGCAGTAGCGCTCCACACTCGGGACCCATCGAGGTGCGCCAGGTTATCGAGGGTGTCGAGGAAGTGCTCAACCGCCTCGCGCCGGGACAAAAAGTCGCCCTGGTGGGAAACTCGCTGGGTGCATGGGTGGCCATGGTGGTGGCCCACCACCACCCGGAGCGGGTCGCGATCTGCGTGTGTATCGACGGCGGGGCGATCAAAGGCAGCAACGAGCATGCCCGGGTGCTGCCGGAGACGCGCGCCGAGGCGCGGGAGTCGGTCGCACAGACGCGCGACCCGGGTAGCGCTCCCGTCCCCGACTTCGTCCTCGACGATATCGTGCGCCAGGCAAAGGTGGGGCCTCTCGGCCGCCTCGCCGCCACCGCTGCGACCATGGAGGCGTACGTGCTCGATGACGCGCAGCTCCGCGAGCTGACGTTGCCGGTGCGGCTGATCTGGGGAGCGTCCGATCGTCTCATGCCGCTCGACTACGCGCAGCGAATGCTCACCGAGTTGCCGAGCGCCACGCTGGTCACGCTCGAGCGGTGCGGTCACGTCCCGCAGATCGAATGCCCGCAGCGGTTGCTTCCGGTGCTCAAGGAGGCGCTGGGCGGCGCGAAATGGTGAGATGGAGCCATGCTGCACGGTGACGTCCTCGGTGAGCGGGCGCGGTTGACGCCGGACAAGACCGCGCTGGTCTTCGTGCCCACTGGGCAGCGCTTCACCTACCGCGAGCTCGACGACCGCGCAGCGGGGTGCGCGCGTTCCTGGGTTGCAGGACTCGGACTCGGCAAGGGTGACCGGCTTGGGATTCTGGCCAACAACCGGGTGGAGCTCCTCGACGCCTTCTTCGCCGCCGGCAAGTCGGGGGTCATCCTGGTCCCATTGGGGACGCGCCTCACCGCCCATGAGCTTGCCTACATCGTCCGTGACAGCGGGATGCGTGCCCTGACGTACGGTGGGGAGTTCGCCGCTACCGTGCGCGAGCTGCGCGGGTTGGTCACCCTCGAACGCTGGATCGCCCTCGACAACCCCCCCGAGCCCGGTGATCTTTGCTACGCCGAAATCCTCGACACCCGAGCCCCAAACCCTGAACCACGACCTCGACCCGAGGACATCTACTGCCTCCTCTACACCAGCGGTACCACCGGAAAGCCCAAGGGCGTCATGGTTCCCCATCGCATGGTGGCGTGGAACGGCTACAACACAGCGATCTGCTGGCAGCTCCGCGAGGACGACGTCTCGCCGATCTTCACCCCGCTCTACCACGCCGGAGGTCTCGGTGCCTTCCTCCTTCCGATCTTCGCCATTGGGGGAACGATCGTGGTGCACGCCGGTTTTGACACCGGCGAGATCTGGCGAACCATGGAGCGCGAGCGGTGCACCGTCGTGCTGGGCGTGCCGACGATCTACAAGCTGCTGATGGAGGCGCCCGAGTTCGAGACGGTCGATCTGTCCTCGGTGCGCTGGCTGATCTCGGGCGGCGCTCCTTTGCCGCTCTACATCATCGAGGCGTACCAGCGCCGCGGGGTGGTGTTCAAGCAGGGGTACGGCCTCACCGAAGTCGGGGTGAACTGCTTCGCCATGACCGTCGAGGAGTCGGTGAAGAAGAAGGGATCCATCGGCAAGCCGATGATGTTCACGGAAGCCCACCTGGTGGACGGTGAGGGCCGAGAGGTCCGGTTAGGCGAGGTTGGCGAGCTCTTGCTGCGGGGGCCCCACGTCTGCCTGGGGTACTGGAACGACCCCGAGGCCACCGCCACGGCGCTCGACTCGGAGGGCTGGTTCCACACCGGAGACCTCGCACGGCGCGATGCGGACGGCTTCTTCACCATCGCCGGCCGCAAGAAGGACATGTTTATCTCGGGCGCCGTCAACGTGTACCCGGCCGAGATCGAGGGGGAGCTGCTGCTCCACCCGGCCGTGAAGGACGCGGCGGTGATTGGTGTGCCCGACCCAACCTGGGGCGAGGTCGGCGCCGCGTTCGTGGTGCCGAGGGGGAATCTTCCGACCGCCAACGAGCTTGCCGCGTTTCTCGCCGCGCGCCTGGCCAAGTACAAGATCCCGAAAGAGTTCATCTTCCTCGACGCCCTCCCGCGCACCCCCTACGGCAAGGTAGTCAAGGCGGAACTCGCGGCGCGCCTCCCGCACCGCCACGAGCCCGGGGACGGCGCATGAACGGCAACGAGGTGCTGGCGCACCGGATCGATGGCACGGGCGAGGCGGTCCTGCTGCTCAACGGCGGGATGATGACAATCGCCTCGTGGGACGCCATCGCCGCGCCGCTCGCAGAGCGCTATCGGGTCGTTCGCTGCGACTTCCGGGGGCAGCTACGGACCCCGGGACCGTCACACTCCGACCTCGCGGGTCATGTCGTCGACCTCGTCGCCCTCCTCGACGCGCTGGGCATCGAGCGCGTGCACGCCGTCGGAACGTCCTTCGGCGCCGAGGTCGCCCTGCTGTTGACGGCGTCCCACCCGCACCGGATCGCCTCGCTGGTCGCGGCCACGGCAGCCGACGTCGCCACCCCCCTGTTCCAGGCTGGGAGCGCGGAGCTGGGGCACGCGCTGCACGGTGCTGCGGCCGGAGGGAGGCGGGATCGCATGCTCGCCATCATGCAGGACTTGTTCTACTCGCCCGCCTACCTGGCGGCGCACCGCGGGGAGCTCTCCGAACGTTCTGTCCAGGTCGCGCTGCTGCCGGACCGGTGGTTCGCCGGAGCGGCCGATCTGCTGGCCACGCTGGAAAACCTCGATTTGCGGCGTTACCTTGGCAGCATCACCTGCCCGGTGCTGGTGCTGGCGGCCGGGGAGGACCGGGTGATGCCGCCGGACCGCGCCGCGGCGCTCGCCTCCGCGATCCCGGCGGCTCGCCTCGAGGTAGTCGAGGGGAGCGGCCATGCGCTGGTCGTGGAGCAACCCGAGCGGTTTGTGCGGTCGTGTTTGGATTTTCTGGCTTCGTTGCATTGATATGATTGACGGACCGTTCGAAGGTCGGAGTATGTCGGCCCTCGACCGGCCCACTGGGAGGGAATCATGAGAAAGCCGGTCTACATCGCCGCGTACCACCAGTCGAAGTTCGGCAAGCTCATGGACATGACGGTGCCGGACATCGTCAAGAATGCCGTCGAGAGCGTGTGCAAGGAGGCCAACGCTCCACCATCCGCGATCGACGTCGGGTCCATCGGCGCCACCTGCAACTTCTCGCTCAACAGGCAGGGGCTGTTGGCGGGCCTCGTCGCTTCGGTGCCCGGGCTCGCAGCCAAGCCGATCGAGGCGGTGGAGAACGCCTGCGCCTCCGGTGGCCAGGCGATCCTCTCGGTGATCAACAAGCTCCAGGCTGGGGACGGCGATGTCGGAATAGCCATCGGCTACGAGAAGATGCGCGACGCCGAGGGGAAGATGGACGGCAAGTTGATCGGGGAGGTCCTGGGCTACTTCTCACACCCCGACGAGCGCGAAGGCAAGGTGTTCGTCTTCCCGCACATCTTCGCCGAGGTGATGGACCTCTACATGAAGACCCACGGTGTGAGGGAGGAGGACCTGGCGCAGATCGCCGTGGTCGAGTACGGCAACGCAAAGTACAACCCGTACGCGCAGATGCAGAAGGTCCAGATCACCCTCGAGCAAGCCATGAAGATCGAGGGGTTCAACCGCTACGTCGTCGAGGGGTTGCCTCTCAAGACCTACGACTGCTCGCAGATCACCGACGGCCATGCCTCGATGATCATCGCGACCGAGCAGGGTCTTGCCAAGCTCGGGATCCGCAAGGCCGACACGGTGCAGATCGCCGGCTACGCCCAGGCCACCGATCCACTCCGGAAGGAGGGGCGCGACGTGCTGCGGCCCTGTGGCGCCAACGCCGCGATGGGCAAGGCCTATGCGATGGCCGGCGTGAAACCGGCCGACGTGGACGTCGCCGAGGTGCACGACTGCTTCACGGTCATGGGGGCAATCGCCGTCGAGGTGCTCGGAAAGACGCCCTACGGCAAGGGTGCGGCCTACTGGGTGGACGGCAAGGCGGCCGTGGGCGGCGAGTGCGCCATCAACACCTCCGGCGGCCTGATCGCCAAGGGCCATCCGATCGGCGCCACCGGCGTCGCGATGGTGGGGTGGTCCGCCTGGCAGCTCCAGGGCAAGGTGCCGGCCGAACTGCAGGTCAAGAAGGCCAAGGTGGCCGCCACGTTCAACATCGGCGGCCCGATCTGCTCCTCAGTGTGCACCGTCTTGAAGCCGGCCGTCTGACGACGGCCGGCGGGGTCAGAGGTCAGGAAGCAGAAGCAAGCCGACATGCGGGTCTGGAGACTGAAGACGAAGGGAGAGCGAGGAGTGGGGAGCCATCATCTTGGGCCGGAACTAATGGAGCTCTCCACTCTCACCTCTGATCCCTCCCCCTTCTTGCCCTGTGCGTTGCCGAGGCGACTCGGGACCAAGCGCCGACGAGGATGACCTTGGCTGACCAAATCTCCCCCACTCGTGAGGGCTTCATCGAGGCCGACGGCCACCGCATTCATTGGGAGTATTTCGGCGACGGAAACCGCGAGGCGGTGTGCCTGCTGAACGGCCTCGCGATGAGCACCAAGGCGTGGTACTCGTTTCTCCCGCTACTACAGCCCGAGTTCGACGTGCTGCTCTACGACTACCTCGGGCAGGGTGAGTCGTCCGCGCCCGACGAGCCCTACTCCATCACCCGCATCGCCGCGTACCTGACGATGGTCATGGACGCGCTTCGCATCGAGAGGATCCACTCGATGGGCATCTCGTACGGAGGGTTCGTAGCCATCGAGCACGCCCGGCAGTTTCACCACCGTCTGCACACCCTGACGCTGTCCGGGATCATCCTCTCGCGCGAGGAACTGTTCGAGATGTACGAGGCGCTGTCGCTGCGGTTCTACCGTCTCGGTCCCGACTGTTTCGGCCTGTACACCCACTACCTGTACGAGAAGATCTTCGGTGAGCCGTTCGTGCGCAAGATCGGCCGCGACGCGCTGGAGCCGATGAGGCAGCGCTTCGAGGACCGTTACAAGAACAGCATCCACTGCCTGATCCGTCTCACCGAGGCGCAGGAAGAGTACTTCGGCGAACTCGACAGCCGTATGGCCGGCTACCGCGCTGTGACCACGCCGACGCTGATCATGCCCGGCGAGCAGGACCGCGCCATCCCGCTATGGGCGCAGAAGAAGATGCTGGACGTTTTTCCCAACACGCGCTGGCTGACGATCCCCGAGTGCGGCCACGTCGCGTACCTCGAGCAGCCGGCGCTCTTCTTCGGCACCCTCAAGGCGTTCATGCGATCGAAGACCCTGGACTTTGAGGGGCCCGCGTAGCTCTGACTCGGCCCTGAGAGCGGAGCGGTCCGACCTACGTCTTGGGGACGACGCCATCGGGCGTCAGCCTGTCGATGAGCTTCGGCAGCACCTCGGCGAGCTTGGTCTTCACCACGTCGGGCGACAGGCCGAGGTTCTGGGCCAGGCCTTTGATCTTCTCTACGCCAAACCCCTGCTCGATCTGCTGCACCGTGGCTGGCAAGTTCTTGCCCGTGCTCACCCAGGACTGCACCAGCTTCGAGAGGCCGCCCGACTCGAAGCCCTTCACGATCCCGGCAAGACCCCCCGCCTCCGAGCTGTTCAACATCTCGAGCACACTGTTGACGAGGTTCTTCTGTTGGGCGCCGCCACCGAAGAGCCCACCCAGTTGACCGAGGATTCCGTCCAGGACTCCCATCTTCCCCCCTCCGAGGCTCCTCGTACCTCCGGTTACACTGTCATCGGGTCATCGCTCATCCCACCGCCCGGCTAGAAGAGCCCGCCGCTGCGCCGGCGCGAGGAGGTACCCAGCAACGCGCCGAGCAGTCCGCGCGTGACCTCACGCGCCACGGTACGGGTCACCGACGACTTGAGGATCTTCTCCATCGTGCTCGGCGGCTCCTTGCCGGTGCGCCGTGGCGCCTGCGCGTCCCCTCCGCCCCCCGGCGGAGCCTGCCCGGCCTCGGCTTCGGGTGCCATCCGTCGCGCCAGCATCTCGCGCGCACTGTCGCGGTCGAACGCCTGCGCGTACTTGCGCATCTGTGCCGATCCGTCGTTCTTCCCCGCGAACTCCGCATCCGTGAGCGGTGACATGCGTGACGCAGGCGGGATCATCCGCGCAGCAAAGGGCTGCGTCGGGATCCCCTTCGGCCCCAGCACGGTGACCAGCGCCTCGCCGATGCCGAGGGTCGTGAGCGTCTCCTCGATGTCGTAGAACTCGGTCTTCGGGAAGGTGCGGGCGGCGGCCTTGAGCGCTTTGTCATCGTCGGGGGTGAAGGCGCGCAGGGCGTGCTGGACCCTGTGCCCGAGCTGGCCCAGAACGTCGGGCGGCACGTCCTTCGGGTTCTGGGTGATGAAGAAGACCCCGACGCCCTTGGAGCGGATCAGGCGCACGACCTGCTCGATCTGGTTGATCAGTTCCTTGCTGGCGTTGTCGAACAGCAGGTGGGCCTCGTCGAAGAAGAACACGAGCTTCGGCTTCTCGATGTCGCCGACCTCCGCGAGGTCGTGGTAGAGCCGCGCCAGCATCCACATCATGAACGTCGAGAACAGCGCCGGCTTGTCCTGCACGTCGGTCAGCTCGAGGATCGAGACGAGCCCCTGGCCGCCTTCGACGCGCATCATGTCGTCGAGGTCGAACTCCGGCTCGCCGAAGAACGCCAGAGCACCCTGCTGCTCGAGCTCGACCATGTCGCGGAGCAGCACGCCGACGGTGGCCTTGGACATCCCGCCGTAATTCTTGAGATCGCCCGCCCCTTCGCCGGTCAGGTACTGCAGCACCGTCCGCAGGTCGGGCAGGTCGAGGAGCGGCAGCCCGCGGTCGTCGCAGTACTTGAACACCAGCGACAGCACGCTCGCCTGGGTCTCGTTGAGTCCGAGCACCTTGGCGAGCAGCAAGGGGCCGAACGAGGACACCGTAGCCCGAAGCTGCGCCCCGCGCTCGCCTGTGAGCGAGAGGAACTCCACCGGGAAACTCTTGGCTGCCCAGGCGTACCCGGTATCACTCGCTCGCTGACCGATCTTCTCGTTGGTCTCACCGGGCGCCGCCACGCCGGAGAGGTCGCCCTTGAGGTCTGCCATGAAGACGGGAACACCCGCGGATGAGAGCTGCTCCGCGATGAGCTGAAGCGTCTTGGTCTTGCCGGTCCCGGTGGCGCCCGCGATCAGGCCGTGGCGGTTCGTCATCGCAATCGGGAGCGTCACCAGCGGCTCGGGGTGGCACGCCCCGTTGTGCACGACCGCTCCGAGCGTGACGGCGCCCTGCGACCAGGGGAAGGCGGCCCGGACCGCCGCGAGCACCTTGGGATCCACCGACGATGCGGGCTTTGAACCCATGCCTATCTCTCCTTCCCGTGCTGCCTTGCGACAACCTCGTGGGCCGCAATCATACCAGCGTAAACGGGTTGACAGGCATCACGAGCGGCGGCCCGCGCTCACGCCGTCGGCGTCGGAAGCGCCTCGGCCCCAAGGCGGCGCGCATCGGCCCGGATGAGACCGTCGAGCTCCTTCTTGATGTCCTCGGGAATCGGAGCGGGGTTGCCTCTGGAAACGATCCGCTGCACCTCGGCCGCCGCGGCCGCTCGCGCGTCCCTGGAGCCGGCCTTCTCCCAGTCACCGTAGGAGGCGCGGTCGATCACCCCACCGGGGATCAACAGCTCGGCGCGGAAGTGCTCGCGGGTGTGGCGATGCCCCAACAGACTGCCGCTCTCCACCAGTTGCCGCAGCAGCTCGACCGCCTCCCCCGCCGAGTCGTGGGAGACCCCCCTCACGAGACGCAGCGCCATCCCGCACGCCTCGTTGTCGAGCACCAGCTTCTCCAGGCTCTGGCAGCTCTCGAAGTCCAGCATCCCGGGCCCCGAGACCACGTTGATGCCGGCGAGCGCGGCGAGCACCGCCCCCAGCCCTGACTCCAGGCCGGCCTGGTAGTCCACCCCCTTGGTGTCGGCCAGCCCCATGTACGCGTGGGTGGGAAGCCCGAGGTGTTTGCCGACCTGGGCGTACCCGACGTCGACCATCATGGTCTCGACGGCACCCATCGGGGTGGTGCCGTGCCGCATGTCGAACGCCGATGGGGAGCCCCCGAAAATGATGGGCGCCCCGGGGTGAGCGAGCTGGTGGATCAGCACGCCGGAGAGGCTTTCGGCGCAGTGCTGTACCACCATCTCCCTCAGGGTGACCGGGGCCGTGGCGCCGGCAAGCGGCATGGACACAAGCTCGGCTGGGATGCCGCTCCTCGCGCAGTCGATGAGCGCCTGGCAGGTCAGGTCGCTCCACTTGAGCGGCGGGGTCGGGCAGCAGTCGAAGATCGCCAGGGGGTGCTCCGCAAGCGCCGCCTCGCCCCCACGCGCCGCCGCCAGCATCGCCTTCATCACCGCGAAGGCGTCCTTGCGGAACGTGCCGGTGATCACGGGCTTGCGGGAGTTCAGAAGCGCCACGTAGAGACGCCAGCGGTCGCCCATCGCCTCCGGCACGTCGGCGGGCACCAGTGCCGTGGACTGAGCGGCGATGTGCCGGCAGGCCTCGGTCACCCAGGCGAGGTGGGCAAGGTCGGCCGTCTCCGGCTTTCGTCGCCCCGTCACAGGATCCAGGACCCAGAGTGCCGCCGAGCCGGGGTCGAACTGCACGGCGTCACCCCCCAGTTCGAGGGCAGGCGCACCCTCGCGGTCGAAGACGGTGAAACGTCGCGGGGCGGTGGCGAGGGCTGCCCGTAGCGGCATCTCGCCCGCGAAGGCGCGCTGCCCCTCGAAACGCACACCGGCCCGGCGCAGCAGTTCGAGCGCCTCCTCGTTCTCGACGAAGAACCCCACCGTCTCGAGGGTCCTCAGCGCATCGTCCACGATCCGCTCGACCTGTTCGGTGGTGAAAAGCTGCACCCGCGGTCTGATCGCCTCCACGTCGCCTCCCTCACGCCCTCTCGACCGGTACAAGCCGGTGGCGGCACCGCTCGAGGCCGCAGCGCTCGCACGCCGAGCCGGGCCGGTGCTCATCCGGGGCCCGCTCCTCGAAGCTGACCGCAAAGCTCACCGACTTGCGAGGGATCATCATCTGGCCCGACGTCAGGGTAATGCCGAGCTCGGCTGCCGGGAGAAGCGCCAGCAACCTGCGCTGAAAGCTCACGTCCCACGAACCGTACCCAGGGCTGACGCGGGGCGCGGCGTACCCGCCGGCGTCCGCCGCCACCGTGCAAAGGGCGAGGTTCAGGGAGTCCGCCGCGGCCTCGGCGGCCGCCGAACCTACGGCGTCCAGCAGCAACGCGTCCACGATCTCCCCCTTGGCCGCGCAGGCCGCGCTCGCCTCCTCGAGGTCCGGTCCGATCGTGCACACGGCGACGCCCGCTTCCCTGCCGACCCCGGGCATGCCGGCTGCTGTTGCCTCCCCACTTTCGACCACACGGTACGCGCCCCGCGCACGAAGCATCGAGAGTGCCCACGGCCACAGCTCATCCAGCCGCGCCTGAGCCTTGATCGAGCGCCGGCTCCCGCGCCGGTAGCCGAGGTAGCGGTAGACCTCGTCCTCCGTCACGTCCGCGTTGAGTTTCAGCACCACTGCGCGCCTCATCGCACCACCGCCGCGTCGAGCGCCGCGCGGGCGCTGCGGATGTGCGCGTGGGTCGTTCCGCAACACCCGCCCACGATGCCGGCGCCCGCCTCCACCATCGCCACGAGGTCACGGGCGAACTCATCGGGTGTCACGTCGTAGACCGGCCCCGCCGCCGTGATGCGGGGCTGCCCGGCGTTGGGCTGCGCGGAGATTGGCACGCTCACGGAGCGGCGCGCCTCCGACACCATGCCCACCATCACCGACGACGTCACGCTGCAGTTGCAGCCCACGGCCTCGGCGCCAGCGTCGGCGAGGGCGGCGAGGGAGGCCGCGAGCGGATCCCCCATGATCGTGAAGAACCCGCGCTTGCGCGCCTCAAACGTCATGGAGGCCAGCACCGGCAGCCCGGTTGCCCGGGCGGCGCTCAGCGCGGCCAGCGCCTCACGCAGGTCATACATCGTCTCGATGGAGATGAGGTCCGCGCCGGCTTCCGCCAGGGCGGCCACCTGCTCTCGAAACGCGTCAGTCATCTCCTCGGCCGTTGCCTGCCCCACCGGCGCCAGCAGGAGCCCCGTGGGCCCCATGTCCCCCGCCACCAGCGTCGAGCTGCCGCAAGCGGTGCGGGCGAGCGCCACGGCAGCGGCGATGACCTCGCGGCAGCGGCCATCGAGGCCGGCCGCGTGCAGCTTGGGCGGGCTCGCCCCGAACGTGTTGGTGTGGACGATGTCGCTGCCCGCGTCCACGTAGCCGCGGTGGGCAGCCTCGACCCGGTCCGGGTGCTCCAGGTTCCACCACTCGGGGGCGTGGCCACGTTCGAGGCCCACAGCCATGAGCAGGGATCCCAAGCCGCCGTCCAGCAAGAGCACTCGCTGTCCCAGCAGCGTGCGCAGGTCCTCAGGGGTCACCGGCCACCAACCTGCGCGCGACCGACACGGCCGCCACCGCGTTGTCCGCGTACCCGTGGGCGCCGATCTCGCGTGCCCACTCCTGGCTCGCGGGGGCACCCCCAACCATCACGCGGGCGCGCAGCCCCGCCCGCCGAAGCGCCCCGACCAGCTCGCGCTGGCCGGCCATGGTCGTCGTGAGGAGGGCCGAGGCGCACACCAGGTCGGCGTCCAGCTCCCGGGCCCGCGCGATGAAGCGCTCAGCGGGTACATCCGCCCCCTCATCGCTGACTGAGAATCCGTTGGCCGAAAGCAGCGTCCCGACCAGGGTCTTCCCGATGTCGTGGATGTCCCCGTGAACGGTCCCGATCACCACCCGGCCCAGCGTCCGTCCGCCGCCATGCTTGGCGAGGGCCGGTTGAACGACCTTCATGGCGGCCTTCATCGCCTGCGCCGAGCCGACCAGCTCGGGGAGGAAGTACTCACCCTCCTCCCAGAGCTCGCCGGCCCTGCGGATCCCGGGCACGAGCCCCTGCTCGATGGCCTCGAGGGGCGCGAGCCCCGCATCCAGCGCCCGTTGCACCAGGCCAACCGCGGTCTGGTCGTCCCCCTCCAGCACCGCCCGGCTGAGAGCCGCCAGAACCTCGCTCGTCTCTGTCATCGCGCCCCCCGAGCCGTGCCGCGATCCGATCTTCACGCCACGGAACTCGCTTCCGGCATCATACGACGCGCTTGAAGTCGATGAAGCCCCGTTCGACGTCGGTAGCGGCCAGCTCGACGCGCATACGGTGGCCGACATCGAGCCCTTCGAACCCGGTCACCAGCTTGCCCTCGACAGGAGGGTGAAACACGCGCACCCACGTCCCCTTGGGAGAAGCGCCGGTGACGATCGCGTCGAAGCGCTGGCCGACCTTCGAGGCCAGCAGCATCGCCGCCGCGGACTTGGCCACCTGGCGCTCGACCTTGTTGGCCGCGTCCTCCTGCTGCGTGCAATGCGCCGCAAGCTCTGCCAGCTCGTCCTCGGTGTAGGGTGCAGGACTGCCCGCCAGCGCCGCCTTGAGCAGGCGCTGGGTGAGGAGATCCGGGAATCGGCGGTTGGGTGCGGTGGCGTGGGTGTAGTCCCTGACGGCGAGCCCGAAGTGGCCCGGCGCCGCCTGGCCCGGCAGCTCGACCACGTACTCGCCGGCGCCCAGCAGCTTGATGACCGTGAGCGAGAGATCGGGAAAGCGCAAGGGGTCCGCGACCCTCCGCCTTGCCAGGAACGCCGCGAGGGAACGCGGATCCGGCTGCGGGGGAAGCGGCTCCCCCAAGTGCCCGGCGACCTCAACGATGCGTTCCCAGCGCTTGGGCGTGCGCACGACGCGCCTCAGGGAGGGGAGGCGACGGGCCTCGAGGAAGCGTGCGGTGACGCCGTTGGCCGCGATCATGAGGTCCTCGATCAGCTCCCTGGCCCGGTTCTTCTCCTCGACCTCGAGGTCGCGGATCTCGTCGGCATCGAAGACCGGGCGTGCCTCGAGCGTCTGGAGGTCGAGCGCCCCGTGCTCGTGCCGGAACGCTTTCAGCGTCTGCGCCATCTCGTCCTGGAGGCGGAGGTTGGCATCGAGCCCCGGGACCGACGCGACCGGCGCCGGCATCGGCCCCTGGCCGTCCAGCCAGGCTGCGACGGAGTTGTAGGCGAGCCTGGCGCGGTTGCGTACCGCCGCCCGGTACACATCCGAGGCAGTGAGGGAGCCGTCCCCCGCGACGGTCATCTCGATTACGACCGCCAGGCGGTCCTCCCGGTCAGCCAAAGACGTGAGGTTGGTGGAGAGCTTTTCCGGGAGCATGGGAAAGATCTCTGCCGCCGTGTACACCGAGGTCGTGTTGGTCCGGGCGTGCCCATCGATCGCCGAGCCCTTCCCGACCAGAGCGTCCACGTCGGCGATGGCAACCAGCAGCCGCACGAATCCTCCGGGCAACCTCTCGGCGACCGTGAGCTGGTCGAGGTCGCGGGAATCGTCGTTGTCGATGGAGGCCCAGGGGAGGGTGCGCAGGTCGCGCATCGTGCCATCGCCGGCCGCCGGCGCCTGCATTCCCGCGAGCTCGGCGATCGCGTCGGGCGCGAAGTCGGGGGCCAAGCCGCGCTCGAGCATCGCCCGCCGCGCGATCCGTCGCAGGGTGGCACGGTGCTGGCTGTTGCCGTTGTCCATGCCGGCACTCTACCGCGAGTGCAGGCATCCCGCACCGGCCGGCGCCGGGCTCAGCCGAGCTTCAGGATCTCGACCAGGGCCCGGGCGTTGTTGTGCCGCTCGTCGAGGGCGGCGTACACCAGCGTCACGGTCTGCTGTAAAGCGAGCGCCTTCAGGCGCGCGAGGGCCTCGCCGCTGTCGAGTTCGAGCCTGAGGCGGTCGACAAACTCGCGGTAGCGCGGCGGAGCGTGGCCAAACCAGCGCCTCAGCTTGTCGGAGGGTGCCAGCTCGCGGGCCCACCAATCGATCCTGGCGTCCTCCTTGGACACGCCGCGCGGCCACAGCCGATCCACCAGCACCCTCATTCCGTCCTCGGGAGCGGGGGGCTCGAACACACGCTTGGTCCGGATCATTGCAACACCTCCCCGCCGTGCTTTTGGTACATAGGGCTCTTCCCTCCCCCTCAACAACGCTCACTCGAACGTTCTTCCTTCCGCCGGGGGCCGCCCGAACCGGGTACACTTGCAGCCCGGCCGCCGTCGAGGGCCGCAAACAACCCCATGGGGAACCAGACCGACGCCGAGGGCCGGCAGCCGGGCAACCCGAACCGGAGCCGAGACCACTTCCGCTGGGACGACCGCCACCACCAGCCACACACCGATCTCTCGAAGTGGCAGAAGTTCTGGGCCTCCCGCTCGGACGCCGCACAGTTCCTGCGACTGCTGGGGCGCAGCGTGCGCCAGGTGCGTCCGGTCGCAAGGTGCTACCGGGCTCTCCTGGCCGAGGCGCCACGCTCGCATCCGGTGGGCGCCGACGAGTTCGGGATCGCGATCTCGCCGACCCGCGCCATCTGGGATCGCTACCTGGAGCGGGTGCGCGACCTTGGCGTCGGTGCGCTTCTCATCCGCATTCCATGCTGGGCTCCCGAGCCGGTGTTCGAGCTGCGGAATGAGCTCGAAAGCCTGCACCGCGAAGGGATGAGCTTCACCTTCACGCTGTTGCAGGACCGCTCGACGGTCAAGGAACCCGCGCGCTGGCAGGGGTTCGCACGGGAGGTTGCCAGCCGCTTTGCCGGGCTCTCGCCGACCTTTCAGATCGGGCACGCCGTCAACCGCAAGAAGTGGGGGATCTGGCACCCGGATGAGTACGTCAAACTGCTGGAGGCCACAGCGGAGGTGCGGCGGGAGTTCCCCGGCTGCCGCTGGATCGGTCCGCCGGTCATCGACTTCGAGTACTACTTCACCACCAACTACCTGGTCGGCAGGCGTCCGTTCGACTTCGACGGCATCGCCGCTCTTCTGTACGTTGACCGCCGCGGCTCCCCCGATGCGGTGCAGTACCGGCACTTCGACCTGCGCCGCAAGATCCTCCTGTTGCGGGCAGTGGTGGACGCCTCTCCCCACGCCGACGTGCCGATCCACCTCACGGAGTTCAACTGGCCGCTCAAAGGGATGGGCAAGCACTCGCCCGCCGGGGCCCACGTGCAGACGGACGAGGCCGACCAGGCTCGCTATCTCGCGCTGTATTACCTGACTGCGGCGGCAACGGGGCAGGTGGCGAGCGCGTTCTGGTGGCAGCTCGTTGCACGGGGATACGGGCTGCTCGACGAGGACGACGTGTGGACCGCGAGGCCTGCATACCGGGGGTTCAAGACCCTGCTCGCCAGAACCCGGGGTTGCGAGGTTCTCGCGCTGCCCGAGCGCCTGCGCCCGCTTCGCGGCTTCCTGCTGGCCCGCGGCGATGAGTGCACGGCCCTGATCTACGCCTCCGGCGCACCGCGCCCCTTCGATCCCGCACTCCAGGTGCGCGAGGCTGCCAGCCTGCTCGGTGAACCGCTCCCGACACGCGCCGTCAGTGTCGGCCCGGAACCGGTGTACGTGTCCCTCGGGCAGACCGACCCGGCCGCGGTCGTGGAGGTCCTCGGCCGACAACCAGACCTCAGGTAGAAAGCGTCGACATCGTGGCGTTCGCTCTGGCCCGGCTTCACAGACATCTGGGCTCGACCTCTGGTAAGGCGCCGAGTAGGCGCCTCAGTGCCGGACGAGCAGGTACTCCCGAACGCCGTGGCGCATCACGACAGACTGCACGACGGAAAACCCGGACATCAGCCGCTCGACCTCGGCGGGAGGAAAACGCGGGCTGAGCTGCACCGCGGTCGTTCGCGGCTGCAGGAGAAGCGTCTGTTCATCCACGATCTTGAAGACCTGGGGGACGCCGGACATCTCCTTCTGAGTCGAGACGAGGGCGAACATGAGCGCCCCCGGTTGGCAGAGACTGGTCACGTGCGTGGCGAGGCAACGAAACTGGTCGCGAGACAGGTAGTTCAGTACGTCCCAGGCGAGCACGATGTCGAACTGCTTCCAGGCAACCGGCAGGAGCCTCCGGAACGCCGCGGCCGGGTCGGTCCGCAGCAAAGATCGCAGCTCCTCGGAGGCGAGGGCGTCCGGAAGGTCGGCTATTTGCAGCTGCCCCGAGAAGCGTGAGAAGAACTCCACGTTGGCGCCGGACGCCACGCCCAGGTCGAGGATGTGGTACGAGGTCTCGCTCGAGAGGCGGGAGACGAGGGCCTTGAGTGTGGGCGAGCGGTACAGGGGTGGCTGAGGATCGAGCGCCTCGGCGAACTCCCGGCGTGGTCCGGCCCCCTGCGGGGACTCGCGCCGGAAAGGCCAGGGCACCCGCATCCCCCGAGCGACGCTCTCAACCGCTCCGCTCGGGGTGCTTCGGCTCGCCCGGCCGCGGCGGCACAGTGCTTCCGGGGGCTCCGGCAACCGGCGGGGGCGGGCTTGCAGCGGCGGCACCGGCCGAGCCGACGACGGGCCGGGGAGCCGCCTTGCGCTCCATCTCGATGCTACCCTTGAACATCGCTCCGTCCTCGATGGTCACGCGCGGAGCCGAGACGTTGCCGCGCACCCTCCCCGACTTGCGGATGGCGATCTGCTCCTCGGCGTGCAGGTCGCCGTCGACCTCCCCCTCGACCGTGACGCTCCGCCCGAAGATGTTGGCCTTGATGCGCCCGTTCGCGCCAACCGTGACGTTGTGCTGTGCGAGGTCCACCTTCCCCTCGACCCGCCCCTGGATCAAGAGGTCTTCTTCGCCGGTCACGTCCCCTTTGATGGTGATGGACGGACCGATGATCGCACGTTCGCCTGGGCGTTCCGCTGCCATTGGACCTCCCTCGACGCGTGAAAGCGGCAAGCCGCTACCCAGCGAAATCTGTCCTCCGCCCGCCCGCCCGGGCGTCGCCGGCACCGGCCGGTCGCTGCGCTCGGAATCCGCCTTCTTCCACACGGTGGCGTCCCCTACCTGTATCTTTCGACGTCACGCACTGTTTGTCCAGACTCCGAACGTGAGCGGGACCACAATTACATCCGGTGATTTTGCCGGAAGCCGTCGCGCAGCTGTTGTGGGTGGGGCGACAAACCCGCCCCGCGGGTGTCAGGGCCCGTACCTCCGGCGGCCGCGGCGCTACCTAGAGTTCCAGGGCGGCGACGTTTTTGAGCAGCTTCTCCAGACGGGCGCGGATCTCGCTGCGCTCGGCCTCGAGCTGCACGATTCGGTCGGTGAAGTGGGCGGTGGCCTCGTCGCCCGAGTGC
>Ga0256868_10000228_pt1 | contig 33638 bp, 36 predicted proteins | sample RVTome_13_FD_187341 | JGI IMG/M metagenome (GOLD analysis project Ga0256868, IMG submission 187341) | Soil microbial communities from uranium-contaminated site in the Upper Colorado River Basin, Wyoming, United States - RVT92D227 HiSeq ...
AGGTTGCGACCTCCGCGAAAATAATAAAGGATGCTGGGGGTTGAACCCATCCTGCGCCGATTGCCTGTGGGCGCAGGACATCGTGCGGTGTCCATGAGGTAGCGATGCGAGTCCGAGTAAAACTCTATGCCTCTTTGAGTCGTTATTACGGCAATGTGGCACCAGGGGTTCCCTTCGAAATCGAGGTACCCGAAGGCGCTACGATGGTTGACCTGGTGAATCATCTGAAATTGCCTCGTGAAGAAGTGAAGTTGTTTTATGTCAAGGGGCGGGCCCGCTCTATCGATTGGCCTCTGGAGCCTGGTGATGAGGTAGGCATTTTTCCGTTAATCGGAGGAGGATGAGGTGGCGGACATCGTTTTGGATGTGTGGCTGTATGGGACGCTGGCAGGCTACGGAGGCGGGGCAAAAAAGGGGAGCTTCGCCAATTTACAGATCCACCTTCCTGAAGGGAGCACTATGGCCGATCTGCTGGCCCACCTGAAGATGCCCGCCGAGCAAAGGGGAATCACTTTCATCAATGGACGGTTGAGTGCCATGCCCGGTCTCCAACCCGACTTAGGTCACATCCTGAAAGACGGCGACCGTGTGGGTTTCTTTGACCCAAAGAGTATGTGGCCCTTCCAGTACCGTCACGGTGCGGCATTGACAGACGAGATGGAGCATGCCATGGTTTCTGAAAAAGATCACGGTCTTCATCACACGTACAGCAAAGGATAGAAGGGCCGTCAGGACGACATTTTTTGCCTTCGATGGTTGATTTCTTTTAATCCTCCTTTCTCTATGCCTCCGTCTCATTTGAAAAATCAACATCCACTTTACAAAGACCTGAATATGGGATAATCATAAAAGAAAACGAAGGAGAATGATATGGATCTCATGGAAGCGATCAAAGGAAGACGGAGCATTCGGAAATATAAGCCCGACCCTGTGTCTGAAGAGGCGCTCCGAAACGTGATAGAGGCGGTGAGATGGGCTCCCTCTTGGGCCAATACTCAATGCTGGGAGGTGGTTATTGTAAAAGAGACCAAGGTGAAGGCTGAGTTAGCCACAGCCCTATCCAAGGCGAACCCAGCCCTTTCCTCACTGACCGATGCACCGGTTGTTCTTGTCCTGTGTGGGAAAAAAGGGATCTCCGGCTTCTATAAAGGTCAAGCAGCCACTGCAAAAGGTGATTGGTTGATGTTCGATACGGGAATTGCGATGCAGAATCTTTGCTTGACTGCCCACTCGCTGGGTTTAGGCACAGTGGTCGTGGGGTTGTTCGACCATAAAAGGGTGGAGGAGATCCTGGGAGTCCCGCAGAACGTCGAAGTGGTGGCCATGACCCCTCTGGGATATCCAGCCACTGAAGGAGTTACCCCGAAAAGAAAAGAACCATCCGAATTTATTTTTTATGATAAATATGCTGGGAAAGAATAAATCCAAATTTCACAATTCCTGCCTGCGGCAAGCAGGGCAGGCAGGCAAAATCCAAAACAAAAGAATGCAAAGTTTTACCACGCTTCGTCATTCCTGCCCCGATTTTCATCGGGATAAACTCCAGCAGGAATCTGTAGTTTGTAACTGTTCTGGATTCCCGTTTGCACGGGAATGACAATCTTTGAACCTCGATGACATAGAATGAGGTTTCTTCTTTAAGGGGGACATACAATAGATGACCAAAGAAGAGGTTCTTCAATCCCTGGCGGTTCAAACGGAATCGAAGTTGGTGATGGTAGTGATCGACGGGATCGGTGGATTGCCAGTCCGAGGGAAAACAGAGCTGGAGGCGGCGAAAACTCCAAACCTCGATCGGTTCACTCCAAAAGCCGTCTGTGGATTGATCGATCCTGTCTCCTACGGAATCACCCCGGGAAGCGGTCCTTCCCATTTAGCCCTCTTTGGTTATGACCCGTTTCGATACGAGTTTGGAAGAGGGGTGATGGAGGCATTGGGGACTAATATTCCGCTGACCAAAGACGATTTAGCCGTTAGGGGCAATTTTGCAACCATTGATGATCAAGGGATCATTGTCGATAGAAGGGCCGGAAGAATTCCGACAGAAAAGAGCAGAAAGGTTTGTGAGTTTCTTGAAAATGAGATCAAAGAGGTCGAAAGGGTTCGCATTTCTATTTATCCCGGGAAAGAGCATCGGTTTGTCGTTATTTTTCGAGGAGCAGGTTTGAGGGATGATCTGACCGATGCCGATCCCCAGAAAGACGGGCTCAAAGCAAAGGGGACCGAAGGGCTTTCTCAGGAGGCCCGAAGGACGGCTGAGATCGTCAACCTTTATCTGACGCGGGCCACTGAGGTGCTCAAATCATTTCATCCTGCCAATACGATCCTGCTCAGGGGGTTTTCAAAGATTCCGGATATCCCGACATTGTCGGAGAGATTTAGACTCCGGCCGGCTGCCATTGCGACTTACCCCATGTACCGCGGACTGGCGAGGATAGTTGGAATGGAGATTTTAGAGACGGGAGAAACCCTTCAGGAAGAAGTGGAAACCCTGAAGAAATATTTTGGCCGATATGACTTCTTTTATATCCATTTCAAAAGACCTGATATGGCTGGAGAAGATGGAAATTTCAAAATGAAGGTTAAATCGATTGAGGAGATAGACCGGATTCTGCCCTCCATTTTCAAACTGAAACCCGATGTCTTAGTCATCACGGGAGATCATTCCACTCCCGCTGTCTTAAAATCTCACAGTTGGCATCCCAATCCCATCCTTTTATTTTCAAATTACGTCCGACCTGACGGCCTCCGGCGCTTCACAGAGAGAAATTGTCAGAAGGGGCAACTGAGCAGGTTTCCAGCCAAGGATATCATTCCATTGATGTTAGCCAACGGACTGAAGTTAAAAAAATTCGGAGCCTAAAGTTCTGTTGCTTTTATTATAATGATTTGATATTTTTATGTTGAAAAGAGCAAGAGGATTTGTGGAGAAAGATGGCTTCAAATGATGTTACAGAGAAGAAGGTTAAAGAACTTATAGAATCTGGAAGATATGAATTTACAAAGCATGCAGAAAGGGAACGAGAAGCTGATAGGATTTCGACTCAAGAAATAGAGGAAGCTCTAATGAATTGTAAAGTTATAGAAGATTATCCTAATGACCCAAGAGGGCCAAGTTTTCTTATCCTCGGGTTTTCTAAGGACAGGCCTATTCATGCTGTATGTTCGATAAGGACTGACCCTGATGAGCTTCTTTTTATTACTGTATATGATCCGTCAAAAAACCCTCTCGTATGGACAGAAAATTATCGGAAAAGGAAGGAGTAAAAAATGGCAAGGTTTTACCATAAATGTTATTTCTGTGGTGGTCAGGTGAGTGAAAAGAAGGTCATTGTTGATTATAGATGGGGAGAGGACCTCATTACTGTTTTCAAAAATGTTCCGGCAGGAGTGTGCCAGGTATGTGGAGAACAGTATTATAAGGCTGAGATTGTTAAAAAGATGGAAAGGTTAGCTAAATCGAAAGGGAAAGCTAAAGAATTTATTCATGTCCCTGTCCGCGAATTACAAGTGACCTAAATAACTCTGTCAAGGTTGGACATTTATTTCTTTAATGATTTACCCCGCTATAAATAATGCCCCGCTGCTCTGCAGTCCCGCTATAGCGGGATTACATTCTATATAATTCCGGCGGGGTTTAATGCCCCGCTGGAATTTCTAACGGGGCTTACTTATCAGCGATAAGAAACAACTCTTGAAAATGTCAATTAGTCCCGCAAAAGATAAGATCAATAGTTCGAGTCCACAAAGTCCCTTATCTGAAAGAGCTGCTTTAAGAGAACGGATGTATATATAACAACCCTTAGAAGACGAACAAATACCAGACCGTAATTGACACAAGAATTAATCCTTGTTTGGAATTTTGGTGTGGGTGATTGGAATTTGTTTGGAGCTTGGGATTTGGTCATTGGAATTTAATCAATTCAGCTCCTCCTAAATAAAACAAAGATTACAGAGATGAATATCAGATGAAAGGGTGCCGCTATCTTTACGGTCCGGTTCCTTCCAGAAGACTGGGAAGGTCGCTCGGGATTGACCTCGTCCCCCACAAAATCTGCACCTACGACTGTATCTACTGCCAGATTGGGAACACCACAGAGAAGACTCTTGCAAGAAAAGAATATATTCCGGTAAAAGAAGTTCTGGAAGAAGTGAAGCGGTTTCTTAACGAAGGGACTTCCTCCATCGATTATCTCTCCCTCTCCGGCTCTGGAGAACCGACCCTCCATTCTCAAATCTGTTCGGTGATAGAAGGAATTAAAGCGGTCACCTCCATACCGGTTGCTGTCATTACCAATGGATCTTTACTCTATGAAGAAGAGGTGAGGCAAGATCTCCTCCATGCGGATATTGTGCTTCCTTCGTTAGATGCTGTATCATCCGAAGTTTTCATGAAGATCAACCGCCCTCGTCCGGGATTTTCTATTGAAAAGGTGATTGAGGGATTGGTTGAATTCAGAAAGGCCTTCAAAGGTCAGATTTGGCTGGAGATATTATTCTGTAAAGGTGTCAATGATGGCAAAGAAGAACTTTTGAGGATGAAGAAGGCGCTTGATCGAATCCAACCTGATCGCATTCATCTCAACACGGTCGTTCGACCTCCTTCTGAAAAATGGGCAGTTCCTTTGAATCAAAAGGAGATGGAAGAAATCAGAGCCTTTTTTGGCGAAAAGGCTTCGATCATCTCGGAATTCGACCGTCATCCACCAGTGGTTTCGGAGAGGGATATCAAAGAAGAGATATTAAGGATTCTGAAAAGAAGGCCGCTTTCCTTATCTGACCTCTCCCAAGGAATGGGAATCACTCGGAATGAATTAGAGGCATACCTCAATCCATTGATTCAAGAAGGGAAAATTCAGTCGCGCTCCTTCGGGGACTCGATCTATTATGAAATAAAGTGAGATTTTCTAACCCGATGATATTTGGTCTGGTTCTGTGCCCCCCAAAGCAAGATCACTGTCAGAATTATTGACCGGAAACTTCTTCCTTGTACTCGTCTCTCCTGAAAATTGCCCCTCTATACAAGCTTTCAAATAGCAATCCTCGAAAAGATAATTTTCACAATCTCTTTTTTAATATTGACAAAACGGCTATTTTTGGTATCTTTGATTCAACAATCCTAATAAACTTTCTTTTTCCTATTTGTTCAAGACGCAAAAATTGTTCCATTAATAATCCTGGAGAGGGGGTGGGGAATAAAAAAAGAGGACAAAAAACTTTAAAAAAATTATTCAGAGGAGGTATAAAATGGGAAAAAAGATATGTTTGGTTTTACTGACAATGTTAATTGGCATTAGTTGTCCAGTCGTTCTTATACCCGCTTCTTCACATTCAGCCGAACCTGTTATCATTGGAGTGCCAACCTCAGTCTATACGCCTTTTGGAAGGGATGGCTTGAAAGCTGTAAACATGGCTGTGGAGGAGATCAATGCGAAAGGAGGGGTATTGGTTGGAAAGGAGAAGCGGCCGTTCAAAGTGGTCGTTACGGATACGAGAGATGGCGAACCTACAACCCCTGTCCACGATGCCCTTATGGCTTATGAGAAATTGATCTTGGAGCAAAAACCTCATGCTACTCTAATCGCTCCTTTTCGTTCTGAGACCATTATTGCGAGTATGGATCTGGTGGCCAAGTACAAAGTTCCCCAACTTCAAACCATTGCCCAAACCCCTCAGTTTCAGGTGAAATTCAGGACGGACCCAGAGAAGTATAAGTACCTGTTTCGAGTTACCACGGATGCTGCTATTGATGCGGGGTATATTTCGGGAGCGTTGGATGCCCTCAAAGCGGACTTCGGCCTCAACCAAGTCTACTTTATTCCTCAGGATACCTTATGGGCACTAGGCTTTATCGGAGTGCTGAGAAAATACTGTGAAAAAACGGGCTGGCAAGAGGTGGGGTATGAGCCCTATGCAGCCGGTGCTACCGATTTTTCACCAGGCCTCACAAAAGCCAAAGAGGGGAAAGCTCAAGTGATTGCGATGGTATGGGATGTGCCTTTAGGCGCAGGGATATTTAGCAAACAATGGGCTGCTATGAAAGTGCCTGCTCTTGTCGTGGGCTTTGTTCCCCCCATGGCCGCACCTGACGCGTGGAAAAATATCGGCAAGGATGTAGAATATAGCATCCACGTTGAGTTTCCAGTCGGGGCTTCGGTTCCGTTAAAAAAGTTGCCTAAGACAGTGGAGTTTCTCGATAAATTCCAAAAGAAATATGGGAAGGCCCCTGAGGCAGCCGCTGTCAACTCATCCGCCTATGATTCGGTCTATATTCTCGCGGCAGCCATTGAACGTGCGGGGAGTCTCGATCCGGATAAGCTCGTTACGGCCCTCGAGCAGACTGATTACAGGGGAGTGTCGGGAAGGCTGAGATTCAACAAGGACCATATCGTTGTTTTTGGTTCAAACCCTGAAGAGACAGGGGTATGTGTTGTTTTCCAGTGGCAAAAAGGGAAAAGGGTACCGATTTACCCCGCCTTTCTAGCTGAAGGAAAAGTAGCGCTTCCTCCCTGGATGAAGAAGTAAAGCATTGGAGAGGGGGTGAACAAATCCAAAATGAAATTGGCCACCCCCTCTTTAAGAAAGGCACCTCTCGTTGGAAATTAAGAAAGGTTGAGAGAAATGTCGCTCCTGATCTATGGAACGATCAGTAGTATTGTTCTTGCTCTTTACGCTGCCGGATTTAGCCTAACCTACGGCATCAGTGGACTTGCCAATTTTGCTCATGGAGCCCTCTACATCCTTAGTGGTTTTATTGCTTGGTCTTTTCTGAACCAGGTAGAACTGCCTTACTTCTTGTCAGCCCTTCTCTCTATAATCATTTCAGGGCTTATTGGTTTTGGCATCTATTGGGGACTATTGCTCCGAGTCAGAGGGATACCACTTGCTGAGCTCGTGGTCACTTTTGCAGCGGGAGTAGCCATTTTAGAGCTCTTGATGTGGAAGGGTTTTTACGGCATTCAATATAGCCTGCCTCTCTTTCTGGAAGGGGGTGTGGAAATAAAAGGTGTAGCAGTAGATTATCAACGTCTGTTTGTGATCGGAACTGGAGTAGTCTTGGTTGGCCTTCTATGGCTCTTTGTTCATCATACCAAGATTGGATTGGCTTTCAGAGGAATGGCCCAGAACGAACGTACAGCTCTTTCAGTGGGCATCGAGTCCGATTGGATAGGTTCTCTGAGCTTAGCCTTTGGTTCAGCTTTAGCAGGGGTAGCTGCCATTGTTATTTTACCAATGGGACTCATGGAGTCAGCTATCGGTTATGAAGTCCTGATCTATGCCTTGGCCGTAGCTATCGTAGGCGGATTAGAGAGCACTTCAGGAGTCATTGTGGCAAGCTTCATCCTCGGGTTTGGTCAGGTGGCTACGGCAAAGTTTCTCAGTGCAAAGTGGATGATCATTGTACCTCTTGTTGCGATCATCTTCGTCTTAGTCATTAGACCTTCAGGTCTTTTTGGTAAGTTTAAGGAACTCGAAGAAAGGATTTAAAGTGGCTGAAGTCGAAGCCAGGTATCGTAAGAAGAGACTGGACCGTGGGATCAAAGCAAGGGCGGATACTATTTTCGCCATTGCTTCTTATAGAGAGATCCTCTATTTGCTTCTGCCCAGGGCTCTGCCCGTCATCCTATTGCTCGTTCTACCATTATTATTCAAAGGGTACTGGAACAAAGTTATCATTTACTCCTGTATGATTGGTCTTCTTGCTTTAAGCTGGGATTTCTTAGCCTCCTGTGGATTATTTTCCCTTGGGCAATCATTGTTTTTCGGCTTGGGCGCCTATGTGGCGGGTACGCTCAGTTACTACTTTCATTGGTCACCGATCTTTACCATCCCTATTGCTGTTTTAGGTGGGGGTCTCCTGAGCGCTGGTTTACTCTCGCCAGTCTTGAGATTGAGAGGTGTTTACTTTGCAATGGTCACTCTCATGATGCCTTTACTCTTTATGAAGATGATTGAGACGACTGGGCTCGTTGGGGGGAGCCATGGACTTTCCTCTCTCGCTCCTTTCCCCAATGAATGGGTTGCCATATACCTCGCCGTGGGAGCTTTCTTGGTCTGCCTTTTTGTTTTTCGAAGAGCCATTAACGAAGATTATGGCTTGGTGTTGAAAGCCATTCGAGATGATGATCGTGCTGTGATGAGTGCTGCGATTAATATATACTGGCGAAAAACTCAGGCGTTGTTTGTTGCAGGTGCCGTGGGCGCCTTTGCCGGTGCCTTTATGACCCATCATTATCAGTTTGTGGGCATGAGTGTCTTTGCTTTGGATTATTCAATTTTACCACTCGCTGCTTCAGCACTGGGAGGGCCCGGCACTTTTGCTGGCCCGGCCCTGGGGAGTATGATTCTCGTGCCTCTTTCCGAAGCCCTCCGCGCCTTAGGTGGGCTAAGAATAGCCCTTTACTGTTTCATTCTGATCTTAAGTGTAATCGCTTTGCCAGAAGGGATTTTCCATTATATCGAGAGAAAATACCACCAATTTGAGAGGTTGGTGAGAGTTGGGTAAAACGGAAGACCAAGCCATTTTAAAGGTTGAAAGACTTAGGAAACATTTTGGTGGTGTCCAAGCGGTTCACGACGTTAGTTTTTCACTCCGTCAGGGAGAATTTTTGGGAATGATCGGACCGAATGGATCTGGAAAGACCACGCTCGTCAATTTGATCACAGGCTTTGTCAGACCTGATTCAGGGAAGGTCATCTATCGAGGAGAAAATATTACAGGCAAAAAGCCTTATACCATAGCCGGTCTCGGCATTGCCCGGACCTTTCAGATGGTGAGACTCTTTTATAATCTTCCTGCTTATAAAAATCTCATTATTCCTCTGTCTTCTTCAAGGGTGAAGAAACTCAGAGGAGGTGAATATGGTGAAAGGGACGATGTTGCCGTTGATCTATTAGATGATATGGGGTTTGAGCGTGATTCTTTTGTGCCCTATAAATTAGCCGGTAGCCTTCCTCATGGTTACTTGAAGCGTTTGGATTTGGCCCGTGCGATGGCCCTCCGTCCAGACCTTTTAATCCTTGATGAGCTTTTTTCTGGAATGGCCATGTCTGAAGTGGCAAGCACCCTACCCCTCATTGAAAAATTTCATGAAGAGGGTTTGACGATCATCATGATCGAGCACAGATTGAAAGAGTTATTTCGGGTCGTTGACAGAGTGATGGTATTGAACTTTGGCGAGAAGATCGCCGAAGGGTCACCTCAAGAGGTGATGGGCACCGAAACCGTCAAGAAAGCCTATCTCGGGATCGAGGTTGAGATCAGTTAACCCCGTAGTTGAAAAAATGACGGAGAGGAACAGAGGGTGCACCAAGATTAGAGAAGTTTTGATAAACTCAGGGATTGATGTTTGCAACAACGGGGTAAATTTCGCAGATGGAACAGATGCTTTCCATTAAAAATCTGATGGTCTTTTTCGAAAATGCCCTGGCTCTGAACGACCTCAACGTAGAGGTCGGTAATGGGGAGATTGTGGGTATTCTTGGATCCAATAGTGCAGGAAAGACCACCCTGATGAATACGGTTTCCGGATTGATTATTGACATGAAGAAAAAAGAGGACCGCAGAGGTGGCGAGAGAATCAGTGTGCTCGGTGAATTGAAGTTTGAAGGGGAAGATATTCTTAACATGAAGCCAACTCAAAGGGTGAAAAGAGGAATTGTCCTCAGCCGGGAGAGGCACCCCATTTTCCGTGATAGCGATGTGGTGGAAAATTTGAAAATCGCCGGATATCTGTATAAGAGACATGAGGTCAAGAAAAGAATTAATTTCATTTTCCAACTTTTTCCACATTTAGAAGGAATGAAAAAGAGAAAAGCAGGGCTGCTGAGCGGAGGAGAGCAGCAGATGGTTGCCATTGGCATTGCACTGGTCGCCAAACCAAGGTTGTTGCTCATGGACGAGCCACTCCTTGGATTAAGCCCCCTCCTTCAAGCGGACCTGGCTCGGGCGATCAAAGGCATTCGCGTACAAGGTATTACAGTACTTGTAACCGAACAATTTGCCAGGACCCTCCTGCCTATCATCGATCGGGGATATGTCATAGAGAACGGAATGCTTGTTTTTGAAGGTTCGAGACAAGAGCTATTTGATAATCCTGAGGTCAAATCGGCATATCTTGGAATTTAGTGGCTAAGGGCAAAGAGCAGAGCGCATGGCGCATAGCGTTTAAACTCTCTAACCCTTTCGTCTTACGATTTGGAATTGGAGCTTGGAATTTATTTGGGATTTGGAATTTGATATCCCAAACCTGTTGGTTTAGAGCAATATCAAGTTAAGATTGAGGGTGGAGCCGATGGAGTTACTTGCCGATACCATTTATGGTTCTTTTGAAGAGGCGACAAAAAAAAATCCCAATAAGACAGCACTCATCCATCTTGGAGAAAGTTATCCTTATTCTGAGCTGGAAGAGCTGGTGCTTCAATTTGCTGCATCTTTACATCAATTAGGGATTGGGGAAGATGATCGTGTTATTTTGAACCTTTATAATCTTCCTCAAACCGTCATTGCGTGGTTAGCCGCTCAGCGTCTCGGTATGATTCCGATCATGGTGGCACCTGTTTATACGGCTGAGGATCTCAAGTATCTGGCTAGAGACAGTGGAGCTGAGACGATTGTGTGTATGGATACAAACCTCAGGTATGTGGTCGAGGTTCTTCCTGAGACCCCATTAAAAAGGGTTATTGTAACCAATATGATCGATCTCGTTCCCTGGTGGAAAAGGCTTATTGGCAAAGGATTCGATCGTGTTCCGAAGGGTAAGATTCCTTTGGGGAAGGATTTTTTCTCCTTTAATAAACTTTTAAAGGAAGGCCGTCCTTCCTCTCTCCCTCCTTTTCAAAAGAGGGGTGAGGACAGAATAGCCCTCATGCTTTACACCGCTGGCACCACTGGGTTTCCAAAGGGTGTTCCTCTTTCGGAAAAGTTTTTTCTCATAAGAGCAATCGAGTGGAGGCGGGCGAGTGAAGGGGTCACCCCGTTAGGGGAATGTATTACGGTGCTCTCCGCCCCTCTTTATCACATCATTGGTGAAATGGATGCCTTGTCTCCTTTGATCGTTGGTGGTGAAACGGTCATCCTGCTGCCACGGGTTGTCTTAGATGCTTTGTTCGATCACATTCAACGGTATAAGGCAACTAATATGTTCGCTGTCCCAGCTATGTACCGAATGATGCTGGAACATGACCGGCTCGATGGCTATGATCTCAGTTCCCTTCGATATTGTGGGACGGGTGGCGATGCCATGCCGGTTGAGGTAGGGAATCGGTGGCTTAAGAGGTTCAATATCCCTTTGTACCAGGGTTATGGAGCGACGGAATTGTGCGGAGCCATTTCCCTCTCTTATGCCAAAGATGGAATTCCACCAGAGGGTTCAGCGGGGAAAATCGTGCCCAGGGATCGGTTTAAACTGGTGGACTCTGAAACCCTTAAGGAAGTCCCACCTGGAGAGCCAGGGGAATTATTAGGAACCTGTGACTCTGCGGTCAAAGCTTATTGGAATAAACCTGAGGAGACGGCCGAATGCTTTTTGAATATCAATGGTGAAACCTGGTATCGGACAAAAGATATTGTTCATGTGGATGAGAATCGGTGGCTCTTCTTCATGGACCGATCCGTGGATATGATCAAACATAAAGGCTATCGAATTGCCGCTGCCGAAGTAGAAAGAGTGCTGCAGGCACATCATGCTGTGCTCGCTGCCTGTGTGGTGGGCATACCAGATGCGAGTGTTGGTGAGCGCATCAAGGCCTTTGTTGTCCTTAAGACAGATGTGAGGGGAGTGAGCAGTTACGAGCTCATGAAATGGTGCAGGGATAGGTTAGCTCCTTACAAGGTTCCTACCTATATTGAATTCCGGGATATGTTGCCCAAATCAAAGGTGGGGAAAATGCTGAGGCGTGAGATGAGGGAAGAAGAGCGCAGGAAAGTGATGGAGTAGAGTACACGCCAGCATGAAGGAGAAGAACATGGATTTCGATTTGACCGAAGAGCAGAAAGGGATTCAGAAGGCTGCTGAGGAATTTGCCAAGGGAAAATTTGATAAAGAGGTCATTTTAGGGCTTGAGAGAAATCATCAATATCCTTTCGCCATCCTGAAGATCCTGGCGCGGCGGCTCAGGCGCGTCGTTAACCACTCTTTCAAATAGTAATTTTCAACCTCCCTGGCTATATTGAGGTGAACATTAGTAGGAAGAAATAATCTGCCTTCCTAAATGTTTCTTTCTTTTGTTTCAGTGGGTTTTGGGGGTTCCTACAATAAATTGTGATTTTGGCCGGCAAGTGCGCCTGCCCGCCCTTTAGGGCGTGGAGCTTCACAAAAATGGACAAAAGATATGTTTCGGATCAGACTCCCAAGAAGTGCTCCTCTACGGATTTAGGAATTTCAATAAGTTATGAATTTTAGGAGAGGGCATCGTATTTGCATGCGGTGATTTAACAGGAGGATTAACCCATGAATGCCCGTCTGTCTATTTTGATCGTATTCATTGCTTTTTTCTATTTCTTCTTCGTTCAAGCCTACCCATGCCTCGGTCAGCCTTCTCCTAAAGATTCTTTATTCCTATTGGCGAAAAATGAGGAGGGGTCTTCTGCCAAGGAGGATTCCAAAGTCGGTCCTATTCCGGCCATCGAGGAATATGAAAAAGAGAAGCTTGCTAAATTGAAACGAAACATCGGAAAACGGTTCATGACCGTCCCAACAGTTAATCCCGCCGAGTTCTATGAATCCCCGGATGATCTGGGAAGAAAATTAAAAGTGAAGAGAGAGAAAGAAGGTTTCGTCATTATGGAGGTTGTCCAGAATCGTTTGGGGACGATGAATTTCTATCAGGTAAAATTTGATACGGGTCAGACGGGCTATTTAAGCGCGGACGGAAACTATTTAGAGATAAAAGTTACGGAAAAGAGTCTTATCTCCATTGTAAAGAAGACAGGCCCAAGTAAGAAAACTTTGAGTCAATCGAAGGCGCGTGCCTCTCAGGCCATGGAGCTGGTAAAGAATCATATCACTCTGACGGATCCAGCGACAGGGAAGAAGAGGTCTGTCGAAATGAGGATGATCGAACAGAAAACGAGATCTTTTCCAAATCTAAAATGGAGGTATGAAGCGAAGGAGATTGGGAAGAATAAGTATCGGGTGACGCAATCTTCAGGAGAAGGGGCGGGTCCGCCCTTGGTCAGGACGTGGATCGTTGATCTTTCAACAACCGAAGTTAATCCCGAAAATTTAGCAGCCAAGGAGATGTATCGGTAATAGGGTTTTTCAAAAGGCGAGGGGGTTAACGCCCGATGAGGGCATCTGTGATCCTTTTGATGACGGTTTCGTCGATTTTCCCTTTTCTCCACTCCCAGCTCTCTTCGATCCCAGCTCGTGGCAGTTCAACTTCTATGGTCTTGCCTCTTTGAAAAAGATTAAAGAGGTAGGCGTAATCCATCTTTCTCATACTTTCAATGGTTACATCGGGGTCCCTATCTTGGATTAAGCTTTCGACGAGACGCTTCACCTCGCCTTTATCATCGAAAATGTTGTATCCGTCAAGACGATTAAACGGAGGAGACATGGATTCCCTTGGCCTCCTGTAAAAGATTCCATCGGTCAGGCTTTTGCAATCTCGAAGGAAAGCTGATTATCTTCGTACTTGAAAGGTCTGACGGTCACGTCCATGCCCACCTTTACCTCTTCAGGCTTCATGTCTTTTGCCATCCGGGCGAAGAGTTTCAGGTCATTGCCAAAGTCCACAACACCCATGCTGTAGGGCGGGTCCCCCTCAAAGCCAAACGGCGCATAATAGGCGGTGGTAAAGGTTTCGAGCTTGCCTTTTTTGGGCATCTCGAACCAGTCCATGTTCTTTGAGAAACATTTTGCGCAGTCGGCCCTTGGCGGGAAGAACTTGGCACCGCAATCCTTACAAACGGTCCCTTCAATTTTTCCTTCTGCCAGGAGATCAACAAACTTTGCCGTCTTGGTCACGGCCGTAAAGCTTTTCCTTCCGAATTTCTCGAACCCCATATCTCACCTCCATTTAAATAATCAGTGCAAAATGGGCAATTAGCAATGATCAACTTGCAATAAAAGAAAATAGATCCCTTTTCTCGCAGGAACGAGAACTTCCTATTTTCATCCATTCATCACAACCTGAGAAAAGCAATTTCTCTTTATGATTTTCATTGAAAATTGGTAAATGGTCACTGCTCATTTCGCATTGATCTTTTCTTAGTTTCTGCCAAAGATTGTAACGTTTCCGTATAGTCCAACGCCGCCAATGTTGTGTACCAGGCCGATATCCGGCTCCCCCGGCACCTGCATGGGGCCTGCCTCCCCGCGAAGCTGCAGAACAATGGTACGCATCTGGGACCCACCCGTAGCGCCAATCGGATGGCCTTTTGAAAGGAGCCCGCCATCGACGTTGACGGGGATTTTTCCCTCTTTATACGTGGCTTTCTCACGAATGAGCTGCTTCCCCTCACCCACCGGAGCGAATCCAAGCCCCTCATACGCCATGATCTCTGCGATGGTGAAGCAGTCGTGCACCTCGGCCACTTTGACATCTTTCGAGGTGATTCCAGCCATCTTGTATGCCTGGGCGGCCGCTCCATAGCCAACGCTCAAACCCTTGGTAAAATCGGGTCTCGCTGCCATGTTGACTGCCTCTGACACCGCGCCGACACCTAAGACCCAGATTGGCTTCTTGGAAAAAGCCTTTGCCTTTTTGGCATTGGCAAGAATGATACAGGAACTTCCATCAGCGTTTGCGCAACAGTCGCCTACCCGGAGCGGCCATGCCACGGGGCCTGCCATTTTTGCTTCCGGATCGCCCTGCTTAAAGTCCTCCGGCTTGATCGCTTTCCGGTAGACCGCCCTCTCGTTGACCACACCGTAGGTGGACGATTTGAGCCTGACACCCATCAAGTCATCGTGCGTCAAACCATGCTTGGCCATGTAGGCCTGTGCATAGAGGGCGTAATACGCGGGCATCATGGTTCCAAAAGGCGCCTCCCACTGGATGTCGGCGCCCCGGCCCATCCTCTCCTGGGATTCTGCAGACGTGATCTCGGACATCTTCTGAAACCCGAGGACAACGACGACGTCGTGGAGGCCGGACTTAATCATGCTGTATCCCACTTTTAGACCGGTGCTGCTCGAAGAGCAAACGGTCTCCACATAAAAAGTCGGCTGAGGAATAAGACCCAGGTATTCCGCAAGCACGCCTGCAGGAGAGCGTTGTTTGTCATATTCAGGGGCCGAACAGAAAACCGAAGCATCCACATCTTTCTGTGTGATGCCCGCATCTTGCATGGCTTCCCTGAAGGCCTCGAAAGCCAGTTCCCGAATAGACCCTTCGTAACCTCTGACGAAGCTGCTCTGGCCCACGCCAATGACCGCTACATCTTTCTTCATTACAAACCTCCCTTTTGCTCTCACCTCCACCCTTTCCACCGAGGGGAGAGGGGAAAGGCGAGAAAATTTTTAATTGATAAACGAGGATTAAAGATAAATGAGAATCCATTTTTTTTCAAGTTTTTTTCAAGTCGTTTTTGAGAGAGGTCTGAGAAACTGCACTACGTTGTCTTTCATTAGAGATTTCTACGCTTCTTTAGAACTCTCTTTTTCTTGGGGTTTTTTTGATATTTCAAGACGGCTTGATTATGTTCTTCGAAATCACAAGAAAAATAGTGGGACCCATCGTTTTTGGAGACGAAATAAAGATAAGGAACGGGGGCAGGGTGGACGGCAGCCAGAAGGGAGTTTTTACCAGGGTTACAGATGGGTGTGGGAGGAAGTCCTGTAATGCGATAGGTGTTATAGGGAGTGGGTCTCAACAGATGTTCTTTAGTCAAATTCCCGTTGAAATTCTTAATGCCATAGATCACGGTGGGATCGCTTTGGAGGGGAATCTTTTTTCTTAAACGATTGTGGAAGACGGCAGAGATTAAAGGTTTCTCTTCGGAGAGGGAAGTCTCTTTTTCGATGATGGAGGCCAGGATGACTGCCTCTTTCTCAGAAAATCCCACTTCAGATGCCACCCCGGCCATATCCGATCCAAAGACTTTCTTAAACCGATGGACCATCATCTGGATCACTTCCTCTGGGTCCGTCTCCCTGACTAGGTGATAGGTGTCAGGGAAGAGGTAGCCTTCCAAGGTCGGCCCTGCTAACTGAGAGAGGCCAAGAGCGTTGATGAAAGCAGGAGAAGACGCCCTTTGGAGAAATGCTTTCTTTTCCACAAGGTTTAAATCTTCCAATAACTGAGCGATTTGAGAGAGGGTATATCCTTCAGGGATGGTCACCAGATGACGCTTCACCTGTCCCTTGACCAGCGCATCAAATACTTCGAGGGGAAGCATTTGAGTATGGAATTCATATTCCCCTGCTTTGACCTTTGCTTTTTTCCCGAGAATCGTAGTGAGGAAAACAAAAAACCGCTTGTTTTTGATGATTCCTTCCTGTTCGAGTATTTCTGAAACCTTTTTGAGAGGAGTTCCCTTTCTAATGAAGATGATCTTGGTGGATGCCGTTTGAGAGGGAGGGACAAAGAGAAGCCAGCAGAGGACGAAAATAAAAAAGAAAAGGAGAAGACCCGACGTGAGGAGCAAGAATTTACTCCTAAGAGAGTGCGCCATGGTTTGTTCTCCTGCTTTGGTCTAAGTATCCTTGAAGAATAAGGACAGCGGCCAGTTTGTCGATGACCTTCTTCCTCTTTCTTCTCGAGAGATCTGCTTCCAATAAAACCTTGGACGCGCCAACGGTTGAAAGCCTTTCATCCCAAGTGACCACCGGAACTTGAATCTTATCCATTAAGACTTTAATCCACTTGAGGACGAATTCTGCCTGTTTCCCCAAAGTTCCGTCCATGTTTTTAGGAAGTCCGACCACAATTCTTTCAATTTCGTATTGACCGATGATCGTAGTGAGTTCTTTGAAATCGTCTTCCATGGATCTCCGTTTAAGGGTTTTGAGCCCCTGCGCTGTGATTCCCAACTCATCGCTGATCGCTACACCGATGGTATGGGTGCCAACATCTAAACCCATTGTTCTCATCGACTTCTTATTGCCCATCCGTCCGCCTTTGTCAAGGATATTGCAATGCTTTCCCACCCCAGTTTTTCCTTATCCTCTCCAAACTGAGTGGGATGGATGTACCTTGCCCCCTGGCCAACCCCTCTTCAAGGCTTCATAAGGCCGATTTCTTAGAGATTTTGTAACCTAACTGAAAAGCACAGGGGACTTCGTGATTGCGCTGATATTCATGCGCCCGAGCGCAAATCGGTGCGGCGTGTAGAGCCTCTCCGGGGGTCGGCCGGGCGGCTTGTTCCTAAAAAGCTCAGTGCTTATAAAAAAACTGGGGATGGGCAAGTATTGCGGAGGTCTTTGATAAAGTGATATTGGGGCAAGCAGGTTCAGAAGGCTCCAGCAGGGTGGTTATGATGGAATGTCGTGGGATAGCCCGGCTATCCTTCGCTATCAATTGAGATGAGGCAAATGGGGGCATTCGATCATCAAAATGAAACGAAGGTTCCCCCCTAATCCGTCTTCCATCGTTTCATCAGATTTTGTATAGTCACGCGTCCTCTGATTTTCCAACTCTGGAAGATGGGCCAAAACAGCAGAGGTTGAACGGCTTGGAATAAAAATCAAATATTATTCCAGGTCTCTGAAGTCGCTGGGAACCTTCAGCCGGGGGCGATTGGCCCTCTTCACTCCCAGTGCATCGTCCGCGATGATTAAGCGCATGATGTTGGCCGTTCCTTCGGCGATCTGGTACGCTTTGCAGTCGCGGTAATATTTTTCTACAGGCATGTCTAAGGAATAACCCATCCCGCCATAAATCTCCATCGCCCATCCTGCGGCGCGCACAGCGGCCTCGCCTGCAAAGTACTTGGCAATGGCGATCTCCCGGGTAAATGGTTGTCCCTGATCATTCCGCCAGGCAGCCCATCGGACCAGTAAACGAGCCGCCTCCATATACGTGGTCATATCGGCAATGATTTGCTTTACCATCTGATAGTCACGGATAGGCCTGCCAAATTGTTTACGTTCATTGGCGTACTTCACAGAGTCGTTGAGGCAGGCCTGACAAATTCCCAAAGCACCGCTGGCTACGCTGATCCGGCCTCTGTCCAGGGCCGCCATGGCGATTTTGAAACCGCCTCCCCATTCACCCAAGAGGTTCTCTTTCGGTGCTGTGACATCGTCAAGAAAGATCTCGGCGATGGGTGAGGATTTGTCGCCCAACTTTTTAATTTCACTGGGCTGCCAGCCGGGCTGATTTGTCTCTACGACGATGGCACAGAGGCCATTATGTTTGAGGGATCGGTCATGGGTACAATAGACCAAGGCATAATCGGCCAATGTTCCATTAGAAATCCAGGTCTTTGTTCCATTGAGAACGTAATGATCTCCTTTGTCCACCACCTGGGTCTCAATGGCTGCAATGTCTGATCCCGCGTTGGGTTCGGAGAAACATGTGCAACCCAGCTTTTCAGCCAGGACCAGGGGCTTAACGTATTTTTTTCGCACCGCTTCGTTCCCCCATTCCATCATGGTATAAGGGACGGTCATGGCTTGAAGGTTGAAAAGGCTGCGTAACCCAGAATCGTATGTGGAGACTATTTCACAGACAATGGAATGGGTAAGGGAACCAAAATCTGTTCCTCCCATACCCAAGGGAAATGCACAGCCAAAAAAGCCTAAAGATCCCATTTTCCTTACAAGTTCTCGGTTGAATTCTTCATTTCCTAAATTCGGGACAATCTCTTTCTTAGCAAAATCAATGACTGCCTGCTCCAAAGCTGCCTGTTCCGGAGTTAGTTCAAAGTCCATTTCCATCCTCCCTTTCGTTTATTTTATATGAAAAAGATGAATCAAAGAAGTGACCTTCATTCGATTCGTGCTTGAATGAACTTGGGAATTATGAATCATTATTCCAATAAATTCAATAGATGAATTCTTCTCTAAATTTTTTTTGGAATTTCCTGGGTTCTTGAGGAATGTCATTATCTATAAATATCGATAGGTTAAAGGAAAAGGAATATCGAAACTTTCTTCTATACTTTAGAAAAACTAACATAGCTAAAATACTAGGTAAAGTCTCTTCCTTCAAATTCGTGAGGAGTCCACCTGCGGCTAACAAGGACTCAGGAGACTCCGTTTCAATTATCTTGACAAAAATGGAAGAGTTTGTTATTCATTGCACAATTTAACCGCAAAAATGCGATTTCATGGATTCTAAGAGTACAAAAGAACAGGCAACGACCAGTGAAATGGTCATTGCAAGAAATACGGTTGGTCTTAAATAGAAATTTGCTTCTTGGAGGAGGAGAAGATCATGGGAACACCAGTGACTGTACCGATGGTAGGGAAGATTGTCTCAGTTTCAGTAAAGGTGGGAGATAAGATTAAGGAGGACGATCAGGTAGCCGTATTAGAGGCGATGAAAATGGAGATGCCTATTGTGGCTCCGATCACCGGAACGGTGAAGGAGATTTGCGTGGCTTCAGGTCAGGAGGTCGAAGCAGAGGCAGTGATCGCTGTGATTGAATAGTGACGGGATAAAGGGGGAGAAAACCGATGGAAGAGGATTTTTTGGCCAAATTGAACATACGACCTCTGACCATTGGGGATCTGGACGCAATTGTTGAAATTGATCGTAAGGTCTCAGGCGAAGCCAGACGAGATTTTTGGGGAGAGAAGATAGAGCTTCCTAGCTCCCGATATCCCCTGTCGGGTTTAGGCGCTGAACTCGAAGAGAGGTTAATAGGGTTTATTGTAGGTGAAGTGAGCGGTTGGGAGTTTGGCATTCCGGAAATAGTAGGATGGATCAGCACGATCGGAGTCGACCCGGATTACCAACATAAAGGTGTTGCCAGAAAATTGACCCAAGAATTTATCAAACATCTCAAGGAGATTGGGGTGAGCGTCGTTTACACCCTAGTCAATTGGAACGATTGGGATCTCCTCAAATTCTACCATACGATGGGATTTACAAGAGGAGGTGATATGATTAACTTACAACTGAAACTTGAATAATTCCGCCATCGGCAGATACTCTCTCCGCCCTGTCATTAGAGATTTCCACTTAAGTCTTCTAATGACCTATCCCGGTTCAAAATCGACCTTATTCCCATATTCATTTCTCAGGTTCACTCTATCCATATTACCCTTTGGGGAATGTGAATGTTTTTAATCAAGAATGTTATGGAGTAACCCCTCAGTCTCGGGTGCGGTTGGATCGGGGTGGTCTCCCCTCCGAAACCTTGAAAAGCGGATTATTAGAGAGAGGGGAGTCGGCGGGTGGTGCTGAAGGGGTCATTTTAAGGGTATCTGCACCTTGGCTCATCGCTCAAATGTGCCGCTTCAAGTTTTCTCCGGAGAGACCATCCCGATCCTGGGCATAGGATCTCCGCCCATCACTGAGGGATTACAGGATGGAGGAATTTTTTCTTGACAAAGAAAAATACCCGTGTTAATTTTAGACCGACCAGTCGGATTTAAACCAGATAGTCGGTTTTTTTTATTTTGGAACGCTTTTTGAGACGCCGCCATGGGAAAATACCTGCAACAGTTTACCCAAAAAGAATTGGGCAAAATGACCGGCATCGCCAAAGTGGCTGCCAAATTATTTAACGAGAAGGGCTTCTTGGAAACGAGCATGGACGATATTTCGGCGGCAGCCAAATTGAGCAAAGGGGGCATTTACCATTATTTTTCGAGCAAGAATGAAATCCTCTATTTTATTTCGACCAATTTCATGGGCCTCCTTCTGAAGGACTTGGAGGAGGAATTGAAAAAAATCAAAGATCATTCTGCGAAAATTCAATTTATCATCTCCCGTCATATAGGATTTTATACGAAATATATTGCCGAGGCCAAAACAACGATCCACGAAGGGCACATGCTCCCTTCAGAATATTTCAAAATAATCGGCCAACAAGAGAGGCAATATCACCGAATTGTCAGCAGCGTGCTTTCAGACCTTTTGGATGGCCAGATTTCGGAGGATCGATTGAAAGTGCTCACCTTTATTCTATTCGGGACATGCAATGGAATCTATTTCTGGTACGATCCGAAAGGGTTCATGAGTCCCGAAGAGCTTTCGGGGATTATCATCGATATTTTATGCAGGGGATTAATAGGGTATAAGGTTAAGGGGAAAGCGAAAGTTAAGGGGAAGAATTTGTGAGGGGCCAATATCACAGAGGTCTTTCAAAAAAAAATTGAAAGAAGGAGGATCTGATGGGTAGACTGGAAGGTAAAGCTGCAGTCGTTACGGGTGGAGGAAGAGGGATTGGCAGGGCGGTCTGCCTCGCCTATGCAAAGGAAGGGGCCGACGTTGTCGTCAATTATGCGAGTAAAGATCAACCTGCACAAGAAGTCGTTGAAATGATTAAAAAAATGGGGAGAAAGGCAGTAGCTGTGAAAGGGAATGTCGCAGTGAAGGCCGATGTAGAAAAAATTATCCAAACAGCTATTGACCACTTCGGGAAGATTGACATTCTGGTGAACAATGCCGGCGTATCGAAACCCAATATGCTCTACAAAATGACAGAGGAACAGTGGAATGAAGTGATCGACATCCACCTCAAAGGACCCTTCCTGTGCATCCAGGCAGCTTCCAAGTATATGATGGAACAAAAAAGTGGTAAGATCATCAATATGACTTCCTCAGCCGGGTTGTGGGGCACGAAAGGACAGATCAACTATAGTTCAGCCAAAGGAGGGATCGTCGCTCTAACCAAGTCAGCGGCACGAGAATTGGCTGGTTATGGGATTACGGTGAACGTGGTCCAGCCGGGATATGTCAGTACCGAGATGATGGAGAAGGTTCGAACAGACCCAAAGTTGAGGGAGATTTACATGGGCAGGGTTCTGCTGGGGCGATTTGCGGAACCAGAAGAGGTGGCCTTCACCTTCGTCTTCTTGGCATCGGACGAGTCGAATTATATTACCGGCCAGCTCTTCTGTGTGGATGGCGGACTCGGAATGACCTAATTTAGGCAAAGTTCAGAGTTCGGAGTTTAGAGTTAAGAGTTCAAAATTCAAAATCTAAAATCTAAGATCTTCAATCTTAAATTTGGGAAAGGAGGAATACGGATAAAATACGAAATACGAAATTCGAATTTAAAATAGAAAGGGGTGAAGTAAATGGCAACAATACCTGATAAGATTGAAACTTGGCAAATGGTTCAGCCGACGTCAAAAGATAAAGAGACCGGGGAGGTGAAGCCCGGGAAGTTAGCCAAGGCTTCCATTCCAGTTCCATCCTTGGCTCCCGGTGAAGTGTTGGTGAAGGTGGCGGGATGCGGGGTCTGTCATACCGATCTCGGTTATTTTTACGATGGCGTGCCGACCGTACAAAAACCACCTTTGACTCTCGGACACGAGATCAGCGGGACAGTGGTTGCTGGAGATGAGAAATGGATGGGGAAAGAAGTGATCATCCCGGCCGTGATGCCTTGCCGTAAATGCCTCCTCTGTAAAACCGGAAGAGGAAATCGTTGTTTGGTTCAGAAGATGCCTGGAAACAGCTTGGGCGTCTACGGTGGATTTTCAAGCCACATTCCTGTGCCTTCCGTTGACCTCTGCGAGGTAAGAAACCGCGGAAGTATTCCTCTGGAGCAATTAGCAGTTGTCGCCGATGCGGCGACCACGCCCTACCAGGCCGCCAAGAGAGCAGACCTTCAGCCAGGAGATAATGTTATCATCATCGGGGTGACTGGAGGGGTAGGTGTCTATATGGCTCAGACGGCAAAGGCGCTGGGTGCGAAGGCGGTGATTGGCATTGCAAGAAATCCCGAGAAATTACAGAGGGCCTTAAAATACGGAGTCGATTTTGTAATCAGTTCTCAAGATAAGGCCATCAAGGATCTCCGAAATGAATTTCGAGATATCTGCAAAAAGAATGGGTTGGAGGCTGGTTTTGGCTGGAAGATTTTTGAGGTAACCGGAACCAAAACAGGACAGGAGATTGCTCTCGAGCTCCTCTCCTTCACTGGAAAGTTGGTTTTGATCGGATTTGGGATGGCCAAGAATGAATACAGCATTTCTCGACTCATGGCCTTTGATGCAGAGATGATCGGGACATGGGGTTGTCTGCCCGAGTATTATCCCATCGTGCTGGATATGGTCCTTTCGAAGAAGATCGACATCGGTCCGTTTGTGGAGACCAGGCCGATGAGCCAGATCCAGTCGGTCTTTGAAGAGGTTCACAAGGCTGGTTCCCCGGCGAAGAGGATGGTTCTGACACCTGATTTTTAGCACTCAGAGTTGAGAGGAAGATGAATGAGAAAGTCTTATCCGAAAATAGAAAGGAGGTATTTGTATGTCGTTAGATTGGGTTCCAAGAGAGAACGAAGAAAAGAATCATGATCGATACGGTTCGGAACACTGGGGGACGAAGGCTCCCTGCACGATCTATGAAAAAAGACCTTTAAAAGATCCCAAAGGAAACGTGGTGCCAGGTTTATACGTGGCATGGGTGACGCTGAATAATCCTGCACAGTATAATTCCTATACCACTGAAATGGTGAAAGGGGTCATCGCTGGCATGGAGAATTCTTCAACAGACCGTTCCGTTGTTTGTACCATCTTTACCGGAACCGGTTCCAATGCATTCTGCACGGGTGGGAACACCAAAGAGTATTCTGAATATTACAGCCGGCGCCCGGAGGAATACGGGGCTTATATGGAGCTCTTCAATAATATGGTGGACGCCATTCTCATGTGTAAGAAACCTGTCATTTGCCGTGTGAATGGCATGAGAGTGGCAGGGGGACAGGAGATTGGAATGGCCTGTGATCTTGCCATTGCCTCGGACTTGGCCATATTCGGGCAGGCGGGTCCTCGCCATGGTTCTGCTCCGGATGGCGGATCTTCGGATTTTCTCCCATGGTTTTTGAGTATGGAAGATGCCATGTGGAACTGTGTGAGCTGTGAGATGTGGAGTGCCTATAAGATGAAGATGAAGACACTCATCTCCAAGTGTGTCCCGGTGCTCAAAGACGAAAAGGGGAATTGGGTCCGGAATCCCCAGGTGATCACGGAAAAGTACGTTGATAACGGTGAGATTGTCTACGGCGAGTTTAAAACGGGGGATGCCTTTAAGCAGGCTAGAGAATGGGTTAATAACAAACTGAAAAATAACGATTATGATTTTTCCTTGCTCGATGCTGAAGTGGACAAAGTGGTCTGGACCTTTACCAACCTATTCCCGGGATGCTTGATTAAATCGGTTGATTCGGTGAGGGCCAAAAAGAAATTCTTCTGGGATCAGACCAAGAACTACAACAGGCACTGGCTGGCCGCCAATATGATGGGCGAGGCATTCCTGGGGTTTGGTGCCTTCAATACCAAGAAGATTACCGGCCAGGATGTCATCGATTTCATCAAGTATCGCCAGAATATCGCAGAAGGCAAGCTCCTGGATGAAAAATTCTTTGAGGAAGTGTTAGGCAAACCACAGAAGTAGGATAAGGATGGTTGGTGGTGTAGATACCCTTTGGGCTAAAAATCATCTTTCGCCCAAAGGGTATCTTTTTCGGAGATTTGCCTTTGGTAAATCTCCCATTTGCGAATCACCATTCACGAATCACGAGTCATGGTAATAGGAGGTGAATCCAATGGCATTCAAACATATTCAGACTGAATTCAAAGACGGGGTGGCGACCATCACACTGAACCGGGCTCCCCTCAACGTCCTCAATATCGAGATGATGGAGGAGATCAATACCGCTCTCGAAGGATTGATGAAAGAGAAGTCCCTCAAACTTCTCGTCATCCAGGCCATGGGAAAGGCCTTCTCCGCGGGAGTGGATGTCGGAGAACATCTCGGCGATTTGGTTTATAAGATGATTGAAGTCTTTCATAAAATGTTCCGCTTGATGGACGCCCTGAAGGTTCCTTCCATTGCCGTGGTGAATGGTTCAGCCCTTGGAGGCGGATGCGAACTGGCCCTCTATTGCGACATGGTCATTGCCACAGAGAAGGCAAAGTTTGGACAACCCGAGATCCAGGTCGGGGTTTTTCCCCCTATTGCCGCTTTAGTCTTCCCGAGGGTGATCGGACGAAAGAAGGCACTGGAATTGATTCTCTCAGGAGATATCATCAGTGCTCAAGAGGCATTATCATTGGGATTGATCAATAAGATAGTCCCTGAGGCCTCCCTGGCTGAAGAGGTGAATGGATTTATTGATAAGTTTAAGAAATTGAGTGGAATCGTTTTAAAACTGACGAAAGAAGCAACCCTCGCTGGACTCAATGATGATATGGATAAGGGGCTCAAAGCTATTGAGAAAATCTATTTGGATCGTTTAATGAAGACCCATGATGCGATCGAGGGGCTTAAAGCCTTCTTAGACAAGCGAAAACCCACCTGGAAAGATAACTGATCCGAAGGGGAGGTCTCTTTTTGGCCTCCCAAACCCACCTTTTCTCCTTTCAACTCGCTTCTTATTAATAACAAACTTTGCCCACCCCCAGTTTTTCCTTACCCTCTCCAGGTTTGGTGGAATAAATGGGACATGCCCCCTGGCCAACCCCCTCTGCAAGGCTTCGTAAGGCCGATTTCTTAGAGAGTACTTTGTAACCCGACCGAGGAACATAGGGGACTTCCTTTTAACGTTGAGATCCATGTGCCTAAACGCAAAACGGTGCGACCTGTGAAGCCTCTCTGAGGGGTTCGGCCAGGTAGCGTCCCTAAGAAGCTCAGAGCTTCTAAAAAACTGGGGGAGGGCAAGAATAACAAACAGATTGACGACCATGGGCCCATCTGTTAGAATTTTTCAAATTTTGAATGTTTAACAACTAAGAGATATTTTAGTCTCCTTAGGTGAAAAGATGAGACTGAAAGACAAGAAGGCGATTGTCACCGGAGCAGGGCAGGGGATCGGTCGGAGCATTGCATTGAAGATGGCCCAAGAAGGAGCGGATGTGGTCATTGCTGAGAGGAACCCAGATACAGGTACTCAAACGACGAAAGAGATCGAGGCTCTGGGTAAGAAAGCCATTTTCGTTGCCGTGGATGTATCAGATCAAAGATCGGTTCAGAACATGGTGCGTCAGGTGTTGGGTGTTTGGAAAGGGATCGATATCTTGGTCAACAATGCCGGATTTGACCGAGGGGCGACTCTTCTTAAAGTGAAAGAGGAGGATTGGGATGCTGTATTAGGCGTTCACCTGAAAGGGACCCTGAATTGTATTCAGACCGTTGCGCCTCATATGATCGAGAATCGCTACGGCAAGATCATTAACATTTCATCCATTTACGGCAAGAGTGGGGGAATTGCGGCGATCAGCTACAGCGCTGCGAAGGCAGGGATCATTGGTCTGACGAAAAGTGTTGCCAGGGAGCTCGGACGTTATCAGATCAATGTCAATGTGGTTTTACCAGGAATGATTTTGACCCCAACCATTGCCAAAATGGCTGAGAAATACAAAAATATGATTATTGATCATACTCCTTTGGGCCGGATTGGCCAACCTGAGGAGGTCGCCAATGTCGTGGCTTTCCTGGCATCGGATGAAGCGAGTTTCATAACCGGAGCTACGGTGGATGTCTCCGGCGGATCGAATATGTAGACATAGATGTTAGATTGAAAAGGCAGTTGGGTATGCTTCCAAACCTTTACAGAGCGGTTTTTTATTATGTTTTATGGGTAACAGATTGTGTCACTTAACATTACTTCTGCAATGTGTTTGGGGGACCCAATAGCAAAACGCTATAAGGTTCCGCTGTAAAGGTTCCACAACACACCCAACCGCCTTTTGGAATGTTTTTAAGGCAGCTGGTGAGCAGAGCATTGAGGAGTGTGAACCCATGAATGATGCCGAACAACAGAGAGAACGTTGGAGAACAAAAGCCAGAGAGGTAGCCAGGAATGTTGTCACCCCGCGGGCAGCAGAGATCGATGCCGTGGGCGAATTTGCTTGGGATCTTGCCGAGGTGTATTCCGAGTATGGTTTTTTGAGCCTCCTCATCCCTAAGGAGTACGGAGGAATGGATACGGATATTACTTCTTTCTGTTTGGTCGTCGAAGAGATTGCAAACATCTGTGCGTCTTCGGCCCTCCTCGTAATCGTTCAAGCGGTGGGGACAATGCCTGTGGTTTTAGGGGGGGCCAATGAACTGAAGGAGAAGGTGTTGCCCAGATTGGCCAGAGAGAGAGGTCTGATTTGTTTTTGTTTGACCGAACCTGAGTCGGGTTCGGATGCGGCTTCTGTCCGAACCAAAGCCATATTGAAAGATGACCACTATGTCATCAACGGGCAGAAATGTTTCATCACGAACGGTGGCGTCGCTGATTTCTATACGGTCTTTGCTACGACTCATCCCGGTAATAGAATAGAAGGAATAACAGGCTTCGTGGTGGAAAAAGGAACTCCCGGCCTTTCCGTCGGGAAAGCGGAAGAGAAGATGGGTATTCGAGGTTCCAATACCACGGAAGTCATTTTTGAGGATGTCAAGGTTCCCGTTGCCCAAAGGATTGGAGATGAAGGAGCGGGCTGGTGGCAAATGATGAGAACGCTAAATCGCTCGAGGCCGGCCATCGGGGCCCAGGCGGTGGGTTTGGCTCAAGGTGCCTTGGATTATCTCATCCGGTTCGGTAAGGAAGAAGGATGGGCAAGGGGAAAGGGAGACAGCCTGGGAGTTCCATTGATGCTGGCGGATATGGCTGTGGAGATTGAGGCAGCCAGAGCGCTTGTCTATAAGGCGGCGAATATGATGGATGAGAAGGTGAAAGGCACTCCGGTTCAGATGTTCTCCGCCATGTCCAAGTACTTCGCTTCTGATGTGGCCATGAAAGTGACGACCGATGCCGTCCAGATCCTGCAATGGCAAGGTCTCACCAGGAATCATCCGGTGGAAAGAATGATGAGAGATGCAAAGGTCATCCAGATTTTTGAAGGAACGAATCAAATCCAGAGGATGGTGGTAGCCCATACGCTCTTAAAATCGAAATAAATGAATCACTTGAATTTAGGAATTGAGGCATTCTGGAATCAAATGATTCTCAAATTCCAAGATTCCTAAAATTCCTGAATTTATTAGCCCAAAAATTCTTAAACAAACATATTTGAAATATTGTAACTGTTTAGCCATTTCAAAATCCCTCCCATCCTCCCTTTTATAAAGGGAGGAGATTAGAAGTTCCCCCTTTGTAATCTTTTTCCTGTCAAAGACAGGCAAAAGGGGGGTAAAGGGGGATTTTACGGCGAATTGGCTGGAAAGGGGTAAATATGCCTGTTAATGTACACATTCATAAAACGCATCGTCAATTCACCAATGGCTTGGAGGTGGTAGCGGTAGAGGGAAGAACGGTGGGTGAATGTCTGAACCAGCTCATCAAGCAGTTCCCTGGAATGGAGAAGGCCCTGTTTGCCAAAAAAGATAAACTGCTCAACGTCGTTGAAGTTTTTGTAAATCATACCAGTGCGTATCCGAACGAACTCGTTAAGCCCGTTAAGGATGGTGACGAAATTCACCTGGTCGTGATGCTTGCTGGAGGATGACCGGCATCAAGGACGGAAGGCAAAGGGATTGTTGAAAACGAACACTTTATATCGTGCTATGGGGAAAATACCTCATTAACCGTGTTCTGTCCCCGCCAAGGCCGGGACTTCCAAAGTTTTAGAATGCGGTTTTTCATATTTTAGGGTTTGAAACGAAGAAAGTGAACGAAACGATGCAATGCCATAGGAGCCACCTGAATGAGCCGGTAAAAGGTTTCCGCTCTAAAACTTCTCCAATCCCGTCCTCAGCGGGGACCGGAGTCAGATGGGGTGATTTTTTGAGGAACTAAAGCGCTTGCAGTGTTTCATTTTGTGCGAAAAACAAGGAGGCTATGAGTGGATCCCCAAAATGTTAAACGGGTCGCTGTGATCGGGGCCGGGGTGATGGGTCATTCCATCGCTCAGGTCTTCGCCCAGGCCGGCATTTCGGTACATCTTGTTGATTTGAAGGATGACCTTCTGGCTCATGCGCTCAAGTTGGTGAAGTCGAATCTACATACCCTGGCTGAATACGGACGGGTGAGTTCTCAGGAGATCCCGGCAATTCTGGAACGCATTCGCCCCACGACAGACCTGGCAAGCGCCGTCAAGGATGTTGATTTCATTCTCGAAGCGGTGGTCGAAATTCCTGAGGTGAAGAAAAAAGTCTTTGCCCAATTGGAAGCAGCCTGCCCTGGAAAAGCGGTCCTGGCCAGCAACACCTCAGGACTGGAAATCTTCAAGATCATCGAGGTAAAAGATCCTTCCCGTGTCGTAGTGACCCACTGGTTTGCTCCTCCGCATATCATTCCCCTTGTAGAAGTGGTTCCCGGGCCAGCGACCGCTCCCGACGTTCTGCAATTTACCGCTGCATTAATGGAGAGGATTGGCAAAAAATCCCTGGTCATGAAGCAATTCGTTAAACGTTTCATTGTCAACCGAATTCAGAACGCAATGATCTCAGCGGCTATGGAGATGATGAGGAACGGGTGGGCCACTCCCGAACAAATTGATCTTGCAGTGAAGACCAGTCTCGGAATCCGCCTGCCTATCGTGGGCATCGTCCAGAGCCTGGATTTTACCGGACTTAATTTGGTCTATGATATCGCAAGAAGCTCGGGAACGGATAACCCCCTCATTGAAGAAAAGGTAAAGCAGGGACATCTGGGCGCAAGTACCTCCAAGGGGATTTATGATTATGGCGGACGAAGTGAAGAAGAAATTCTCAGGAAGAGGGACCTTCTTTACCTCAAGACGCTCGATTTTCTTGAAAACCTTGGGGCATTCAAACCGGTCTGATTGATCACGCTGGAATTCAGGGTTGCAGGAGGGGGAGCCTTAGCGGGATTCTGACTCTAAGGCTGCAGCCTCTCTTCGAGCGGCAGAGATTTTCTCGGCGGCAGCTTTCTTTTTCAATACACTCACCCGGTCCGCCTCCACATAATCCACGGCTTTTACTTCACAGAAACGAACGCACTGCGGGTCTCCGTCACAGAGATCGCACTTAAAATTCTTTCTGTCAATGGCACTGAAATTCATCGCGCCGAAGGGACAGATCGTCACACAGGAACGGCATCCGATGCAAATATTGTGATTCACCATGACCCGGCTGAGTTTTTCATCTCGGGAAATGGCCTTTACGGGGCAAACCATCATACACGGGGCGTCCTGACACTGCTGGCACGACATGGGAATATAAAGCCCTTCTGACTCCCATTTCATAATTTTTATCCGGCTCCGATTCGCATTGGATACGCCGTCATGGAAAACCGAACAAACGAGCTCACAAAGCCTACAGCCAGTACATTTCTCAGGACTGATCGCAAGAACTTTACCCATCGGTTCCATTACCCCTCTCCTTTCATAGTGAACGAATTACACGAATCAAACCGAATTTCGCGAATGACTCGAATGATAACGAATTTGACGAATAAAATATTCGATGCATTCGCTATCATTCGTGATATTCGTTTAGTATTTCACAACAAGTGAGATGGTTCCTTTTCCAGGCCAAGCCTCTTAAGCGTTTCCGGCTTCGGAACGCCACTCTTATCAAGGCCCTTGTATTCATACAATTCATCAACCATCTTCTTGAATTTTTCCCGATCGATGACCCTGCCGACGACATCGGGCGCTCCCCTCCGGCAAGGCTCGTCAAAGTAGCGGTGGTTGAGCATGTCGCCTTTTTTGAGATCCTCTCTCTGTAAACCTTCGCGGAGATTAAAGAGCCGCTCGATCATGTTACACCGCTCAGCAATGTCCCAAATTTCCCGAGGGGTAAACTCCAGCCCCGTATTGTAGTAAAGCACTTTCGGCCAATCTTCAAAATTGGGAAGCGTGGCACCCAAGAAGACAGTGTGATACTTACAGATGCCGAGGCAATCTACTGCCATATAACAGTTCTCTTGCCAGAAGACCTGCCACGGCTTGCCAATGTATTCGGTGTGTTCTGAACTCAATGGTCCATCATAGGGCACCGGGGTACTGTAGATTCTTCTCATCACTTCTTCCGGTAAATGGTACAGGTCGATAGCCGGGCGACTTCTTAAATGGTCTGAGCCACGAGAAGCTGTCGCAATATTCAGCGCCAGGGCGGGTGTTGCCCGCTCATCAGAGTGAAGATTACTCACGCCTTTTACCTGAATCAGGTAGTCAAAAGAATTCTTCCCGATCATTTCGGAAGCGATGATTCCTCCCTCGGCCAAGGCATTCCCCAACCAGCCCTCTCTAAAGGCAATCCGTCTTAGCATTTCCAGGAGCGCCTCATCATTGCCAAACCGCAACTCCAAACCATCGGTCTCTTTGTCGGTAAGAATACCCAGTTCATAGAGCTCCATCGCCCAGGAGATAAGGCTTCCGGTCTCGAGGTTATCCATTCCCCACTGGTCAACTAAGTGATTACACGTTAGCAGGGTTTCTATGCTTCGGCAGTCCGGTTCCCCGCAGAAAGCGCCCTGGGAAGTGTACTCCGGGCCTTCGTCATAGGCTCCGGCATAAGGTCCGGTTGGAATCTTATACTTGGCGCGGCAGTGGACCTGGCAACCGAAGCAACCGGCCATATGGTAGGGACCCATTGTTTCTGTGCAGACTTCGTCGATCGCTTCCGGCTCAATATCATCGCAATAGAGCTCTTGGTTATACTGGAAGTTTCTGGTTCGGACCCCCCCCCAGGAGTTGGTGGCTCCCCAGATAAAGGGGGTCCCGAGGGTTCCCTGAGTTTGATTCACCTTCGCACTCGTAATTTGGTCGATAAAGCGCTTGTTGTAATCCAGGGCTTCCTTTGGATAGGCAATCTTTATATCCATGGTGCCCCGCGCGGCAATGGCCTTCAAATTCTTTGAGCCCATGACCGCTCCCATTCCGGTTCTTCCGCCGGAATTTTTGATTCCTGTCATCACGTTGGCAAGCCGGACCTTATTTTCACCGGCTTGACCAATGACCAGACTCTTAATATCTTCGTCCTCCAATTCTTCACGGATGGCCCATTGGGTTTCGGTGGTGGTCTTGCCCCAAAGGCCACGGGCATCGCGGATTTCGACTTTGCCATTGTGGATCCATAGGTAAACAGGCTTTTCTGCTCTCCCCTTGATGACCAGATGATGAAAGCCTGCCCAGGCCAATTCGGGAGCAAAGAAGCCTCCCATGTTCGCACTCCCAAGCATACCTCCAAGGGGAGATTTAGCCATCACATGGGTTCTAGCGGTGGCTGACGCCAATGTGGCGGTTAAAATTCCGCCGCTGACCATGAGCGTATTGTCGGGGCCAAGGGGGTCGCACCCTTGCTTGGTGTGATTATAGAGCAAATAGGCATCGAGTCCTCGGCCTCCAAGGAATTTTCTCCTCACATCGAGTGGAATCGGTTTGATTTCTATTCTGCCCGTGGAGAGATCGATATAGGCTATCTTCCTATTTAAAGCCATCTTTCTTTTCCTCCTTCATCTTTCTTCCGAACGCCTCTTCTGCCAATTTTTGGTTTACATCCCATACCGGGCCTCTAATACGGGGAAAACCACTTTTGACCCAAGCCACTCGATATTCCATCCCACAGGCAGGGCATTTCACCTGGTTCGCCCCGGGTTCCGGCTGAAGTCTTCCCATGCAGCTGGGATTATGGCACCTCACCTGGCCATAGGTACGAGTCTTTCGGAGACTCTCAGCCGTTGAAAGTCCTTCTTTCTCGTTTCCCATGTCAACCTCCTTTGTCCATACAAGGCATGAATGATAGAGGGATCGCGGAACTCAGCACCTTGCAAGCAATGTTCACCATAATGAACAGCCGAAGCAGGGCGGATGAACCATAAGGAAATAAATAGAGCACTTTTGTTTCTTTGTCAAGGACGACCTTTGTCTCTGTGACAGAGTCGGGGTCACAATCGTGAACGACTAAAACATGCCTGGAATGAGCCACAGTAGTTTATTGGGCTTATTGGGTTTGTTGGGTTAATGCAAGAAACCAAAAGAACCCAAGCAACCCAAGTAACACGAAGAACCAAGGGTTCCATGAACAGATCTGAATGGTTCTTAGTTACCTTCCCTGTTTCATGAGATCGGCAAACTTGTTGGCGAATTCTCGCCTTCTGGAAATGTTCGTCTTATCCGCATCCGTAAAAGAAATGGCCTTGACCTCGCAGAAACGAACGCACTGGGGATCTCCGTCACAGTAATCGCACTTCACCGTCACCCGTTCCTGCACATCAAAGAACGGATGACCAAAAGGGCAAGCAAGGATGCAGGTCCTGCATCCGATGCACCGTTCTTTATCGATCGTCACCCGGTTATGATTTGCAGGTTCCCTGTGACAGGCTTTGGTCGGGCATACCTCCACGCAATAGGCTTGTTCACAATGGTTGCAGGCCATCGGAAGGTACACCCCGACATCCTCCCACTTGATGACTTTGATGCGGGAACGGCTTGGATTGCTTGCGCCTGTATGAAACACCGAGCAAACCATCTCACACTGCCGGCAACCCGTACATCGCTCAAGATCCACGACCAATACCTTCTCAAGCATTGGAAGAATCCTCATTGCCCCCGCCATAACGACTTTCTCACTTGGTGATCAACCCTTTCCGAAGGCCTGATGTTTGCCGTCATTTCAATCCATTGATACATAGGAGGCTGTTCTTTTACCCCCTGGGCGAGAACCTGTAATCG
>Ga0256868_10000230_pt1 | contig 33559 bp, 27 predicted proteins | sample RVTome_13_FD_187341 | JGI IMG/M metagenome (GOLD analysis project Ga0256868, IMG submission 187341) | Soil microbial communities from uranium-contaminated site in the Upper Colorado River Basin, Wyoming, United States - RVT92D227 HiSeq ...
CAGACAGAAGTGTCGGACGAACATATTCGTGGGCAAGCGCGATCTCCAGGGAATGATATCCCGACTGAAGTTCGAGACTGGCCTCCCTTTCTCCGAAGCGAACCCGATCCTCGAGGCCGATATCCATCGGTTGGATTCCAGAGTGACCCTCATAGGCCCTCCCTTGAGCCCCAGAGGGGTTTCCTTGGCCATCAGGAAGCATTCGAGGGCGATATGGACGATACCTGCGCTAATAGCGAACGGGACGCTTTCGCCGCTCCTTTCGAGCTTCCTATGGGCGTGCGTGATCGGCAGAAGGACTGTTCTCGTCGCGGGAAGCAGGGGCGCAGGCAAGACTACCCTACTTTCCTCGGTGATGCTCGAGTTCCCGCTGTCTCAGAGGATACTGCTCTTCGAGGACACGTCCGAGATACCTGCCCGCAGGTTTCAGGAACTGGGGTTCGACCTCCAGGCACTGAGGTTCTCCGCAGGGAGCGCAGCGAACGAAACGACGGCCAGAGATGCGCTCCGAGTCAGTCTGAGGATGGGAGAGGGCGCAATCGTGATCGGGGAGGTGAGAGGAGAGGAGGCGAAGGTGCTCTACGAGAGCATGCGGGCCGGGAGCGCGGGGTCAGCAGTCCTCGGGACGATCCACGGCAACTCAGCGAAGGGCGTTCTCGATAGGGCCGTAGAGGACCTCGGCGTCAGCGAGAGGGCGTTCTCATCAACGGATATCGTTGTGGTCATAGGTCTTGTCAGGTCTCCGGACGGGTCCAGGTTCTGCAGGAGAGTGCAGGAGATCGCGGAGGTGAGGGAGGAAGGCGGCAGAGTCGTCATGGTCAATCTGTTCGAGACCGAGCCGGGATGTCTGTGCGCTAAGCCCACAGCCTCGTTCAGCTCGGAATGCAGGACATTGAGAGGGATTTCCCAGGCGCTGGGCACAGGCCCTGACAAGATCATGGAAGCGATCAAGGCCCGGGCGTACGCGGACCAGCTCATGGCCGAACAGTTCAAGGAGAAGAGTTGCGACGCCCGTGCGCTGGAGAGACTCAGAGTGAGTTCCAACGAGCTGCTGACAAAGATGTTATTCGAAGAGCGGGACCCGGAAGAGGGCTTGAGGAAGTGGAGGGCTTGGTATGACTCGGAACGCACATGATGGGGCTCGTTACATCCGATATGTCTCGTTCTGCCGCGCTATGGAAAGATGGGGACTTCGGTTAAGGACGCGCGCGCATGCGCGTGACCCAAAACGTCTCGAAGCGCTCAGCCGAGATCTCGTCGCTTCGGGCATCGACCTTGATGCCGAATCCGTCCTCCGGGCCGCCAATGCAGCCGCGAGAACCGCGTTTGCACTGCTCCTGATGCCCGCGCTCACTTCCCCCGCGTTTCTGGGCTACACCGCTGCGGCCGCGTTAGGCTTGCTAGCGATCCTCGCCCCGTTCGCCATGGGACAGGCCGTGCTTGCATATCCGGGCTCGCAGGCGCGAAGGAGAGCAGCGGAGGTCATGAGGACCTACACGCGCGCGGGCAACCTGATGATCATGAGCGTCAGGCACGAACCCTCAATTCCGAAAGCGGTCAAGTTCGCATCGAGAGACCGCACGGCCTTCGCGAGAGAGCTTAGGGATTGCGCCTGGGGAGTGCTGATGGGAAGACACTCGAGCTTCGAGGAGGCTCTTCAAGAACTAGGGAACAAGTGGTCTGAGTACGGAGGAGACATCAAGAGCTCCTTGAACGCCCTGGTAACCGCTTCACGCGAGGGGACCGAGGAAGGGAAGCGGAGGGCGTTGGAGCGCGCAAACAACGCCATGATATCGGGGGCGAAGAGACGCATAGAGGAATACTCGCTCTCGCTCTCAACGCCGAGCATGATCCTGTTCGGCTTGGGCATACTCCTGCCGCTGATGGTCGGGTCGTTCCTTCCCATGCTCTCATGGGACATCTGGACCAACCCATCGGGGGATCTCGGAGGTGGAGGGTTCGGGGAGAGGGGGTCCTTGATGCAAGCTGCTATCCTGATGGACGTCGTGTTCCCGGGAATCGCGTACATAGTGGCAAGCGAGGCCATCAGCAGGCACCCCATGGAGTTCGCGACCGAGAGACTCGCCGCGAACAAGAACTGCGCGGGCATATTGCTGGCCATGTCCACCTTGGCGTGCGCGGGCACATTTGTCGCGGTCAACTACATGGATGGCCTTATGTCGGCTCTCACTCTCACGCTCTCCCTGACCGTTCCAACGAGCATCGTGCTTGTCCGCGTCTGGAGCCAACCGACACTTCGCGGCATGACCCCCGAGTGCCACGAAGACCTCTTGTTCAGGGCGGGCGCGAGAATGCTCGAAGGAGAGAATCTCGAGGCCGCGCTGTCCAGGGCTGGCCTGGAGATAGGCGGGGGCGCGTCCTCGATAGCTACCCAGTGGGCACTGGGGTTGGCGGAGATCTCCAGGACGGAATCCACAGAACGGGGTGGCGGCGGCTCGTCGATGGACGAAGGGAACGCGCTGGAAGGGCTCGCCATAGTTAGGGATGCGGCGTCGAAGAACGAGTCGGATGCGGGAATGCTGGCGATGGACCTCGCGAGCTACATCAGGGATCTCAGGGAGCTGGAAGGGTCTTTGAAGCGACGACTCAAGCCGACTGTCTCGATGATGCGCATGACTGCTCATGTACTGGGGCCGATCGTCCTGGGGATCACGTATGCGATATTCATCTCTCTGAGCTCCATTGCGGCTGCGGAAGACGGTCTGGCTGGCCAAGAGGCCCTGTTCCTCGTGATGGCGCTGTTCCTCGCGGAGACAAACGCAGTCGTGTGCTACTTCGTGTGGGGGATCGAGGGCAGGAAGCAGATGCAGCGTTTGGCCAGGTCAATCGGCGCCTGCTTGGTGATCTCAGAATTGATCTACTCGGCGACCGCTCTTGCCGCGACCTAGGCCCTTCTGTGGCCAGGCAGCTCGAGCCTCTCCATGTTCCTCTGGAGCAGCGCGAGCTCCTTCTGATCGAGTGCGCGCGGGTCGACTGGCAGTATCAACCTCGACCCGCTCTGAGATATGTTGTCGTTGACCTGGTCGATCATCTTCAGCACCTTGTTGAAGTCGTTGTTGGAGATGAGATACTCAACGCCATCAAGGAGAATGACGCCATCGTCATGTCCTTCTGCGAACTTGACCATCGTCTGGGCCAGGATACTGAGATTGGTCGGAGATATCACGCCGTCGCCGGCCTTCGTCGCGAGCCAGTATATGGAAGTGGATTCGAGGCCGTACTTCTGCCTGACGAGATCGGGGTGCTGACGGGTCAGCATCAGCCCGTAGGTCTTCTTCCCCTTCTCGTCCAGAGTGGAGACGAGGTTTGTGAAGGCGTCGAAGCTCACGTCCGGGGGCGATTCCTCGATAACGTAGGATCTGCCGGGAGAGAGGACATACTTGCGGGAGATCCCCAGAGACTTATCCTCTGCTTTCTCTGCCCGCTTCCTGAAAAACGAGAAGGCCATCTAATCACTCCACATAGCCAACACCGAGCTCAGTGCTATCTCGTTCGTTGGCTTGAGGAGGAAATCCTTGGCCCCCGCGTCGAGGCTCTGTCTGATCATTGTCTTGTTGATTATCGAGCTCATGGCTATGATGGTCGCGTTCGGATCCAGCTTGAGCAGTTCCTTCGTGAGCTCGACCCCTGACTTGCCTGGCAGGACCATGTCCACGAACGTGAAGCGCGGTTTCTCGTTCCTGAAGACAGAGACCGCCTCATCGAAATCCTTCGCCTGAGACACATCGTGGAACCCCGCTCTGACAAGAAGCTCGGTCATGACTGTCCTGAAGGCCTCAGAGTCGTCCACAACAAGTATCTTCACGGTGCTCAGCTCCGTTTGGGGCGAATATGGAATCGCCCGCCGGGGTATTTTATCATTGTCCGGGGGAGGGTGAGATGGGCAGGCAATTCACTTCCTGGCGCCAGGCCCTTCCTAGTTCAAGGTTTGGAGCACGGGTCCTCAAAGGTAGCGTGCCATACAGGAAAGGACTTACAGGCTACCCATCTCGGCTTTCTATTATCTGGATTAGGTCATAAGCCTTGCTACTACTGGCTGTCAGGGGAGCTTCCATGAGGACAAAAGACTATATACTGGCAGGATTATTCTTCACAAACGACTTTTAGCGGCTCAGTTTTCGCTAACGGTGATACTTCATGGCAGACGCTGAAGAGGTAAAGAAAGGCACAACCACAATAGGCATCGTGTGCAAGGAAGGCGTAGTGATGGCCACTGAGATGAGGGCCACCATGGGCACATTGATCGCTCACAAGACAACCCAGAAGCTGTTCAAGATAGATGACAACCTCGGGCTCACGGTGGCGGGCGTTGTTGGTGACGCTCAGACCCTTGCGAGGTATATCACGGCCGAGGTTGAGCTTTACAAGCTCAAGAGAGGGCAGCCGATGACGGTCAAGTCGGCCGCGACTCTGACATCAAACATACTTGCGGGAAGCAGATTCTACCCGTACTGGGTCGGTCTGATCCTCGGGGGTGTGGATAGGGACGGCGCGCACGTGTATGCCCTGGACATGGTCGGAGGCGCGATCCCGGACGACTACGTGACAACCGGCTCTGGCTCTCCATACGTATATGGTGTTCTCGAAGACCATTTCCAAAAAGGCCTCACGGTCAGCGATGGGGTGGATCTGGCCATCAGGGGTCTGCACGCGGCCATGAAAAGGGACAGCGCCTCGGGCGACGGAATGACGATAGGCGCCATCACCAAAGACGGCTTCGAGCTTTTGGACGAGAAGGAAATCCAGAAGCGCGTCGCCAAAATGAAACTGACCTAGATCAGAAGTCGCGATCCAGACGGCGTCTCCGTCGATATAGACAAGCGTTTCAGTTAAAGCGAGTGAGTCAATGGGCATAGAGAAGATTCTAGAAGACGCGAGGGAGGCGGTTAAGAAGACAATACCTCCCAATATAGAGGTCACTGATGTCGACTTCGAGGGCCCTGTGATAGTGATCTACACAAAGAACCTCGAGGCTTTCGCGCACAACAACGACCTCGTTAGACAGCTTGCTCAATCCCTCAGGAGAAGAGTGGCCATCAGGCCCGACCCGACAATGCTGGCAGATACCGAGAGCGCCGAGGAGAAGATCAGGAAGATCATCCCCGAGGAGGCTCAGATCACGAACATCTACTTCGAGGATGACACCGGGGAGGTGACGATCGAAGCGATTTCTCCCGGACTCGTTATCGGAAAACACGGGTCCATCCTGAACGAGATCAAGAAAGAGATCGGGTGGGCTCCGAAGGTCGTCAGGGCGCCTCCGATTCCTTCGAAAACGGTCAGCGAGATACGCAACTACCTCAGGAAGGTGCAGGAGGAGCGCAAGGAGTTTCTCCGGAAGATCGGCCGAAGGCTGATGAGGCAGCGGCTGAACGATGAGACATGGCTCAGGGTCACATCGCTCGGAGGATACCGCGAGGTCGGAAGGAGTGCGACTCTGCTGAGCACCAGGGAAAGCAAGATACTCATCGACTGCGGGGTCGCCGTCTCGGCTGATAACGGAGGTTCGACGCCATACCTCAACGCTCCGGAGCTCCAGCCATTGGACTCTCTCGACGGCGTTGTGATCACGCACGCTCACCTCGACCATTGCGGGCTGGTGCCCGCGCTGTTCAAGTATGGCTATGAGGGACCGGTGTACTGCACTACCCCCACAAGGGACCTGATGTCCCTTCTGCAGCTCGACTTCATCAAGGTCGCTGTCGGAGAGGCGAAAAAGGCGCCGTACGACTCCTCGAACATACGGGACGTCGTGCTGCACAGCATCCCTCTGAAGTACGGGGAGACAACGGACATCTCACCCGACATAAGGCTCACATTCCAGAACGCGGGCCACATCCTCGGTTCCGCGATAGCTCACTTCCATGTCGGCGACGGCCTTTACAACATAGCCTTCTCGGGAGACATCAAGTTCGAGAAATCCTGGCTGTTCAACGCCTCAGTCAACAAGTTCCCCAGGCTCGAAACCCTCGTGATCGAGTCGACTTACGGGGGCTACCACGACATGCAGCCCAGCAGGCAAGAGGCTGCGAACCAGCTCAAGGAGATCGTGAGAACCGCGATCAACAGGGGCGGGAAGGTTCTCGTGCCGGTCTTCGCGGTGGGAAGGTCCCAGGAGGTCATGCTCGTGCTCGAGGAGCAGATGAGGAACCACCAGATACAGAAGGCCCCTGTCTACCTGGACGGCATGATCTGGGAGGCGACCGCCATACACACAGCTTATCCTGAGTACCTCAACAGCCAACTGAGAACGCAGATATTCCAGATGGGAGAGAACCCGTTCCTATCGGATGTGTTCAAGCGGGTCGACAGTTCTGAGATGCGCGAGCGAATATGCCATGATCCGGAACCGTGCATAATACTGGCAACGAGTGGCATGATGAACGGCGGGCCTGTGATGGAGTACTTCAAGGCTTGGGCCGACAACTCTCTCAACACGCTCGTGTTCGTGGGGTTCCAGGGCGAGGGGACGATGGGCAGGAAGCTCCAGAAAGGCTGGACGGACATCACGCTCAACGAGAAGGGCAAACCCTTGACACTTCACATGAAGATGGATATCGAGACCGTCGATGGTTTCTCGGGCCACTCTGACAGGCGCCAGCTCGTGAACTACATAAGCACGCTCGAACCGAGGCCAGAGAGGATAATCATCGGACACGGCGAGGATTTCAAATGCTCCGACCTCGCGAGCACGATCTACAAGAAGTTCGGGATTGAGACCAGGGCCCCGATGAACCTCGAGACCATCAGGCTCAAGTGACGGCTAGTCTCGGACCTTCAGTTTTGAGTTCTTGTTTCCTACAAGGACCACCCTACTATCCTCGCTCTCATTCAGAACGTCGAGAGAGAGCCTAGTAGCTAGCCGCTCTGAGAATTCCCTTACCTCAGAGTGCGATGGCATGTTGTTCACGGTCATCCTCGTGCGCGAATCGCCCACGAACACGTATCCCTTTGGCTCGACGAACGTTGGGCGAGCGATCTCGTCCAGCTTCGCGTACTCTTCCTCCCATCCCAAGTTCCAGCCCTTGACGAGTGTGTGCCTAATGACGGTACGAGTCGAGAGGGATGGCATGAGCTCCAAGGTCTCGCGCAGGTTGTCCCAAGCGCGAGGAAATTGCGGCACACACAGGCGATCAAAGAGCTCCTCGTTGGGGGCTGCGACTGTCAGATACAGTTGAGTGGGTAACGAATCGAGCTCAACCAGTGCCTTCGGCACTGAGCCGTTCGTAACCAAGAAGGTTGTCATTCCTTTCCGGTTGCACAGGCCAATGAACTCCCCCAGCTTGGGGTAGAGGGTTGGCTCACCGGAGAGAGAGATTGCAACTTGGTTCGGGATTCTAGCCTGCTTCCAGAGCTCAGGGTCGCACCTGGGGTCGCCCTTGAACCCCGATACAAGGAGCCTCTGTTCCTTGACGCATCCCTCGAGGAGCTCCTCCGGGTCAGGATATCTCGTCTTCTCGAACCCGGTCATTCCGTGATATCGCCAGCAAAAGAGACACCGATGGTTGCAGATGTTGACAGAAGGGGTCATCTGGAGACATCGGTGTGATTCTATCCCGTAGAATTCCTCCTTGTAACAAGCCCTGCCATGGATCAGTTTCTGGCGCATCCAGTGACAGAGCTTGACCGCCCCCGTGTCTCCCACGATTCGGTACTGCTGCCTCTCGAGATGTTCGCGTGTCTTCGAGTCCATGACTTGCCCTCTCAAAACTTGCCCAGGCCGCGGCTTCCGCGCCCAGCCTTGGATCTAGCGGAGGATCTCTCTGATCCCTCGCCCGTCATCTTCTCCGTTATCGATGACATGACCTCGTTCACTGCGCGCGAGCTCGGCTCCTCTCCGAGAAGAAATGCAACATCACCTTCGTCGAACTCCAGCTCTGACCCTAGCCTGACGAGTAGCTCCCTGTCTCGTCGCGCGAGAACGCACAGCAGCGGAAGCGTCGATCGGTTCACGCTCCTGACAGACGTGTGTAGATGCGGTGCCAGTTTGGACGCGACTGAGTTCCTGATGTTCTTCATTCCGCTCGCTCGTGACATTACGATGAAATGACCAGGGAACCTGTATTCATTGACGTACGGCCTTGGACCCTTCCCCCTGGATAATGCAACTCCGCTCGTCATCATCTCCTTCGCATAGCCCCAGAGGCCGTAGTGCTGCAGCCGCCTGGTCCTCTGGAGATAGACGTCAGCACGAGACAGATAGTCGAAGGCCATTGTCAGATCGCGGGCGTCCCTGAACTCGGAAGGTATGCTCTCCTCAATCCACTTCTCGAGCTCGTCGGGCGTCTTGTCGAGATCGAGGGTCGCGTCCCTGGCTTCCCGCGCGCTCTTCGCTCCGAACATCGTCCGCAGGGCGGCGCCAAGTTCCTTCTCCTGGTTCCTCTTTCCGAGCACCTCCGAGTCGGTTTGTGTCAACACGGACTTGCCCTCGACCAGCATCTGTAGGTCGTTTATCGCTGCTCGGAGGTCGCCCCCAGCATTCTCTGCAATCCGGTCTAGAACCTCCGGCGGGGCCACCACTTCCTCGCTCTGCAGCACAGACTTCAAGACAGCGATTACTGACCTCCGATCGAGCCGATTGAATGTAGCCTTCTCTGCGAGAGTCTTTAGGGCCGAAGCCTTTCTCGTTAACTCGTAGTAGTCATTGACAATCAGAATTATCGGCTGGCTTGATTCTCTGACTGTCTCAACGATAGCCTTGGCACCTCCGTAGTCCTCTCGTCCGAAGAGGCTATCCGCTTCGTCCAGGATGATCAGTTTCCTCCGGCCTTTTATCGATGAAAGGAACTCACCGTCGAGTGTGAACGTCTGGGAGACCGCACCCGCTCCAGCAACCTTTCGGATGGATTCCGCATTTCTGTGGTCGGAGGCGTTCATCTCGACGACATCCCATCCGAAGTCGTTCGCGAGAGCAAGCGCAGCACTCGTTTTCCCGATGCCTGGCTCGCCCCTGAGAACCATGGCCTTCAGCCTCGGGGGGCCCTTGGCCCAAGACTCAGCCCACCGCCTCATCAATCTGATTGCGTTCTCGTTGCCGACGATCTTGGACAGGGACTTGGGGCGATACTTCTCCGCCCAATCTTTGTTCATCCGAGTCCGAAGTAGTGGGCTCGTATTATAGATTAATCTATACAGGGAGGAAAGTGCGCATGGAAATCTCGCCTGCGCCGCCGTCTAAAACTCAAAGATATAATAGTAATGATGTAAGTGGTTTGTGATAAAATAGTTTAGCTTGAGACTAAACATCATCGGAAAACACGAATGAGCTCGTGTGGTTGGCCGAGACTTCTGCGGTCTGAGGGACACGCGTGCGCTTGCTCTCGTTCTCCTCCCCGCTTGGAACTCCGTCCATGCCAGGCAGAGGATGCTTGGAATACTCCTCCTTCCTGTCATCTATGTCCATCGTGAGGTAGATCGCGGTTACTTCGATGCTGGAATGGCCGAGATTCTGCTGCAGAGTGCGCAGATCGATTCCAGATTTCAGAGCGTGGACTGCATGAGTGTGCCGGAGAACGTGTGGGTGCCTCTTGTCCTTGTCAAGGCCTATGGCGCTGGCGTAGTTGAACACCAGCCTCTCGATCTGGCGCCTGGACAACGGCCCGCGCTTGTTCGACACGAATAGCGGATCTCTCCTGTTCTTCCTTGTCCCGATGTAGTCCCTGAGCATCGCTTTGGTCCAACTGTTGACTATCGGGACCTTCCGTCCTTCCGCGTGCCTCTTGGCCTCTTGAATCGTTATCTCTCCTGCCTCGAGATCCACGTCACCGATTGTCAAGGCGGCTAGCTCGCCTACCCTCATGCCCGTTTCGTAGAGGAGCTTCATTGCGAGACGATCTCTCATCCGTCTCGGAGCCTCGAGCAATGCTTTTAGCTCGCCCTCCTTGAGATACTTTCGCATGCTATGCTTCCCATCCCTGAATCTTCGGACGATTGTCCGACATATCATCCGTTTGATGCCTATATAAAAATGTCGCATTTTGTGTCCAAAACGCCCTTGACCGCCCCGCCCCTCGTCACCCCCTCTCAGAAACGTCAACAAATACCCGATTTGTCGCCGTTTTCATAGTGCAGGCTATCCAGAGCGCCTTCCCTAGCCCCGGTCCGCCTCACAAATCGTGACACGCCGTAACAAGGATCAGCAAAAATGCCCGAAACTCCTTGACCTAGATCGGAAGAATCAGCATTCCGAGAGCGGCACGAGCTCCTTGCCCCCATAGGGGGCAAGTGAATGGATTGGATTTTAGCATCATACTATATTTGTTAACTAGCTACCAATCTTACATATATAAGTAATTCTCAATGCGATAATATCGTCCGACAGCGGCAGACGCCGTGAGATGCCTTGACATAGCACGGAGGGCGCGACTTACAGTTACGTGCTAACGTGGAGCAGCCTCCCGATGCTCGAGCGGAGAGACTGCCATAGAGCATCGGATCGGAGGATTTAAGCCGCCGATTTGAACAAAACATGGCGATGCGATCAGTCTTATTTCACGGGTAGCCAGATGTGTCGAATTCGATATCTCGCATGCGAATGACACGCTCACTCAGACGGCTCCGGGCGCGCAGAATGGATGAATTGCAAAGCTATAATAGAATATTTACACTCAATATAAGCGCACAAAATATAAATCACAGCTATAATACATTTGGAAGTCCAACGCAATCATACAGGAATCGGAGGAATCGAACGAAGCATTTCGAACAGAATCCGGGGTCGAGAAGACTCGTAGGACTCGCTCCAGATTCGCCTTTGGGAAACGCCCTCCGAGCAACTCGTTTTGAGATACACGCAGCGCGGAATCTCTTTCGACGATTTCGCCCCGTACAGAGACAAAAAGGACTACTCTTCGAACGACAAAACGTGCCCCAGCGATGGCGGAGCAGGTCGTGTTCCGACCGATTTTTCGGGACGATAGCGCCGCCGAGCGAGGAATCGGACTCTCTAAATAGGGATTACACGCTCTGCGGCAAAGTCGTGGAATGCGCGCGACTGATCTGTCGTCGGTAGGAGGCAGGACTCCATGATGAAATCAGTACCAGAATTGCGATTGACGGCTGAGAAGTACGAGAAAGAGGCTCTCGGTCTTTTGGAGAGAGTGGTGGAGTTTCCAACGGTCATGCCAAGAGACAAGGAAGGGCTGGCGGCATGCGCCTCATCGATTGAGGAAATGCTGCGAGAGAAGGGATACGAAGCGCATCAGTTCAGCACGGAAGGCGCTCCGGTTGTGTACGCGCAGAAGGACGTTGGAGCGAGCAAGACGCTCATGTTCTATCATCATTACGATGTTCAACCTGAGGACCCGCTGGAGAAGTGGACTTCATCTCCATGGAAACTGGTCAGAAGAGGCGAGCGGATATATGGGAGAGGAACATCCGATGACAAAGGGCCATTGATCTGCAGCATCGTGGCAATGGAACTGATTGAGGACGTTCTCGGCAAGTCTCCCGTGAACGTGAAGTTCGTCGTCGAAGGAGAGGAGGAAGCGGGGTCCATGAACCTCCCCCAATTCACAAGAGAGAAGGAGGAGTTCTTAGCAGCGGACGGGTGCATTTGGGAAGGTGCGGGAGGCATCAAAGGGAGCCCGGGTGAGGTAATCTGCGGACTGAAAGGGGATGTCTACTTCGAGCTGCAGGCAAAAGGAAGGCCTCACTTCCCAAGAACGGATGTGCATTCGGGGCAGGCAGGGGCAGTGCCGAATGCGGCATGGAGGTTGGTGTGGGCGCTCTCGACTCTGAAGGATGAGCGGGAGAACATAACAATCGAGGGGTTCAACGATCTTGTTACCCCTCCACTGAGAGAGGATATCCAAGCGCTCTCAGAATACAAGGGCGATTTAGCCAAATCGATCAAGAGCGACTACGACCTCGACCACCTGCTTCTGAATCGAGACGGGATTGAGCTCCTGACGGCGCTGTATCTCAAACCCGCACTCACAATATGCGGCATTGTCGGCGGATACTTGGGCGAGAGCGATATGACGATCATACCTGCAAGCGCTAACGCGAAAATCGACGTGAGACTCGTGCCCAATCTGACCGTGAAGGATGTGGACAGGCTGCTCAAGGAGCACCTCAAGAAGAAGGGGTTCGGAGATATTCAAGTGAAGCTGACCACAGGCTACAATCCCGGTAAGACACCTGTTACACATCCCTTCGTCAAGCTCGTCAAGTCTGTCACCGATGAGGCGTGCGCGCCGGAATCCGCGAGCGTTGTGCCCATGGCTGCAGGGTCGGGACCTGCGTACCTATTCACGAAACACTCGCCGTTGGCGCTCCCGCTCAGCTATGCCGACAGCGAGGGCACGAACGCCCATGCTCCCGATGAGAACACGCGAATAGACAGTGTCACATCGAGCATTGCGGTCATAGCAGCAATCGCAGAGCGGCTCGGCAAAGGTGAGTGAGGGGATTCATCCCTCCCAGAACGCACCTCAATGACCGGCCATTGGAACGTCGACAAAGCGGCATTTCTTCTGGACGCGAGGTCGATTTCCGGTGGAGTCAGTACGCAAAACGACCAATCCTTATAATATACTAATTCTGTAATAAGCCCTGAACCCGGGAGGGAGGAGAATAAGCCCAAAGACGAAACTAGCAGTAGTGGCCACTACAACGGCCGTGATACTAGTCATAGTGGCTATTGGTCTAGCTTCTCTAAGACCCAAGGCGGAACCGGAGGCCGTGAACAGCCTGCCCGACGCCTTGTTCAGCTTTGAGAAGGACCAACTCCAGGTCGTTGTGAATGCTACTGAGTCGGTCGATCCTGACGGGACGATCGCGAATTACTCCTGGAAATTCGGGGATGGGACGGAAGGCTTCGGCGTCGTTGCAGAGCACACGTTTGCCGCGAACGGCACGTACACGATCAGCCTCAACCTTACGGACAACAAAGGGGGAACAAACTCCACCTCAAAGGACGTGACCGTCGCGCTGACGATCGAACCGGGCATGAAAGACCCGATCGCCGTCTTCGAGATTGTCTCCTCCGAAAACGGTGTAGTTGTTCTCGACGCGTCCGAGTCTAATGACCCCGACGGCGGCGACATCGTAACGTATTCCTGGGACTTCGGGGACGGGACCTTTGGCACCGGCGCTGGCGTATCACACACGTTTGCCGCGAACGGCACGTACACGATTACGCTGACAGTGACCGATGACGAGGATGCCACGAACTCGACATCCGAGGATGTCACGGTGACAATAGAATCGCCACCGCCTGAGAAGATAGGGCCTCCAGGCCTATACAACGCGATTGAGATCCACCAGGACATGGTGCAGGACAAACCGCAGCTGCAGAACTCGCTAGACCATCTGGTGCAGAACCTGCAGAAGTGGATCCAGAAGCACGCGCCGTGAACGATCTAGGCTCACAAACCCTACACCGAAGAAGCCCGTGCGGCTTCTTCAACCATCATTTTTCTTTGCCGACTGTTAGCGTGAGCTGAATCGGTATTTCGAGACAAAACAGAAACGATAGGAGTAAATGGTTTCGGAGGAGGCACAAAGGCCTCCGAAGAGAAGAGCGCAAGATGCCTACATCATTCCTGGAGGCATTCCGCCCATTCCACCCATGCCGCCCATGCCACCGCCCGGTGGACCTGCCTGTTCGGCCGGCGAGAGCTTCTTAGAGGCGATCACGTCATCTATCCTGAGGATCATCGAAGCGACCTCAGTAGCAGACAGGATAGCTTGCGTCTTGACCCTCAGCGGCTCGAGCACTTTCGCCAAGAACATGTCCGAGACCTTGTTCTCGAGCACGTTTACGCCGTAGCTTCTGCCGGTCTTCTTGCTGTGCGCGTTGCGCAACTCAATCACGACATCGATGGAATCCATGCCCGCGTTCTCCGCGAGCGTCCATGGAATAACCTCAAGAGCCTCAGCGAACGCCTCGATGGCGAGCTGCTCCCTGCCTCCGACGGATGCCGCGTAGTCCTTAAGCCTCAGCGACATCTCGATCTCTGGGGCGCCGCCGCCTGCGACAGCGACCCCATCCTCGATCGCGACGCCGACGACTCTGAGCGCATCATGTAGCGCTCTCTCGACTTCGTCGACAACGTGTTCGGTTCCTCCTCTGACGAGTATTGAGACTGCCTTCGGGTTCTTGCATCCCGTCACGTATGTCATGTCGGAGTCGGATATCTTGACCTCCTCGACCTGCTCTGCATGTCCGAGCTCGGCCTGGGTGAGGTCGTCGAGGTTGGTGATGACCTTGCCACCTGTGGCCTTCGCGAGCTTCTCCATGTCCGACCTCTTTACCCTGCGTACGGCATACATGCCCTCCTTCGCAAGATAGTGCTGCGCGAGGTCGTCAATCCCCTTCTCGCAGATCAGCACGGTCGCTCCAGACTTCTTCACCTTTGCGACCATTGCCTTCAGCGTGTTCTCCTCTTCGTCGAGGAACTTCTGCATCTGCATCGGGTCTCTGATCTGGATCTTCGCCTCGACCTCAGTCTTCTTGATCTCGAGTGCGGAGTCCACGAGGGCGATCTTCGCGTTCTTGACGATGCGGGGCATCCTCGAATGGACCCGCTCCTTGTCAAGAACGAGCCCCTTGATTAGCTGGGTGTCTGCGACCCCGCCACCGTGCTTCTTCTCGACCTGAATATTGTCGATGTCAGCAATGTACTTGCCATCCTGCTTCTCAGCGACGGACGTGACCGCCTCAACTGCGATGTCCGCGAGACGGTCTCTCTCGCCACCGACGCTCTTGCCGGTCATTGCGGTCATAGCTATCAGCTTGAGCGTCTTCTTGTCCGTAGGCGACACCTCGAAGCCGATCTCCTTCAGGATTTTGATCGCCTGCTGAGATGCGAGCCTGAAGCCATTCGATATCACTGTCGGGTGCACGTTCTGCTCGACGAGCGCCTCTGACTTCTTCAGAAGCTCCCCAGCAATCACGACAGCTGATGTCGTGCCATCACCGCATTGCTGGTCCTGGGTCTTCGAGATCTCCACGACCATCTTCGCGGCAGGGTGTTCAATATCCAGTTCCTTCAGGATGGTTGCTCCATCATTTGTTATCACAATGTCACCCATGCTGTCGACGAGCATCTTGTCCATGCCCTTCGGACCTAGGGTGCTTCTGACGGCGTCTGCGACGGCCCTTGCCGCCATGATGTTGTTGCTTTGGGCGGTCTTTCCTCGCGTTGACTCCGTCCCTTCTTTGAGTACGATTATAGGTTGGGTTCCCAACATGCGCAATGCCTCCGGGGCGTCAAGTATGATAGAACTTCTATATAACTGTTATCCAAAACTCGGACCCCTCTCAGAAGGCGTCGACGATGTGCAGGCCCCGCTCGCTGGCCAAAGAAGCGAGGGACGCCCTTGTGCGGGGCCAATCCGGGGGTGATGATTTGGCCCGTCCGCGGAGTGCGGACCCGTCCAAGACCCTTCTCAGCCTCGCGGACGCCATCGGCTTTGGGTTGTACTTGTCCCACATGATCCTGGTAACGCCCGAGAGCGCTGCCTTGTCGACCAATGAGGCGAGCATGGGCAGATCATCCGATACCCCTCCAACAATTGGCGCTGCCATGAGGTAGGTGCTGACGCCTGCCTCGACGAGCGTCTTCAGCGCATGGAACCGAACGGTTGGGGGAGGGGCGCAGGGCTCGAGGACCGCGGAGATCGTATCGTCCGCGCACCCTATGCTGATCCCGACCTCAGCTCTCGTCCAGCCGCGCAATATGTCCAGGTCACGCAGGACTAGATCGGACTTCGTCAATATGCTCGCGCAAGCCTCGCGTCGCCGGAGGACTTCGAGGCACCCCCTAGTAAGACCGTGTTCGCGTTCAAGCGGTTGGTATGGATCCGTGACAGTGCCGATACCGTACACGCCTTTCGGGCCCTTCTCGAGCTCTTTCTCCAGCTGCTGGACTAGGTTGGTCTTGACTTCGACCACCTGTCCCCATTCACGGCCGGGCTCGAACCTCAGAACATCCTGGGCGTAGCAGTAGGCACACGAGTGGGCGCAGCCACGGTAGGGGTTGATTGCCCTATCCAAACCAGGAAGACGTGATGGAGAGGAAGCGCTCTTGCACGTGACCAGCCGGACCTCCATAACGATCAGCCCCAGATGTCATCAATGCGACGCTGGTAGAGGGCGTCCTTGAGTATCGCGCTGCTCTTGATCCATCTGGACATGGGTATGTCCATCACAGAGGAAATGTGAAGGAGCGCCTGCTCCATTGTCGGGAATCTCTTTGGCGGGCTGCGAAGAGCAACTCGCACGTTCTCCCGGACGTTCCAAACGCCGATCGGCAGGATGTAGCCCGGGTGTGATTCGCGCAGGATGCACACGCCAGCTTGCCGCCTCTCTCTCGCGAACAGCTCGTTCACCGCCAGCCTCGCAGCGTAGTAACACCCTCCGATGCTAGCATATGTTGACCTACCATCGAAGAACTCGTGATCGGACATTATCGCGATCCTGCTTCCGAATGGGTTCCATGCAGTCTTCGGGTACCACGCCTCGATGAGCTCGTACCTCCAGCTCGTAGGCATCATCAATATCGCCCACCGGTTGTCCAGGCTCGTGGTCTCGTAGACTCGGTACTCGTTGATCAAAGGATAGGTCTTCGTGCTCTCCAGGAGGTCCAGTCCGAGCTGACTGTCGACTGCTGTTATGCTCCATCTTGTCGGGACGAAGCGCCTTCTCTTGCCCACACCGAAGGCGCCCACACTGAACGCTCTCTGGATGTTGGACACCAGGGTGCCATCCTTGTATAGCGAGACGATAGCATCTCTGGCTAGGAGATCAGTGTCGAAGAAGGCCCGCTCGATTCTGTTGTCGAACTTCACGTTCGATATGTCAAATTTCTGAAGCGGCGCTGAAGGCCCGAAGGGCTGAACATCGTCGTCCACGGTCAGATTGCCATGTGGCTTTCTCGTGAACGAGGCGTACACGTCCGGTGTGTTCCTTGCGAGGGCGAGCTCACGAGTCCGCGTCACGAGCCTGCTACTGTTCTCCACGTCGTGGATGTCCACCCTGTGCATGCCTCGGACAAGAGACGACCGGAAGTCGATGATCTGCTCGAGCGGCAATCCGACCCAGCGCTCAGGAGTGTCCATGAGGCTCGTATCGCCATGATACGGCGGAACCATCGGGCCGATAGAGACCTGAGGATACCCCACCCTCCCGATGAATACGCTTGGCGGGGATGCGCCATCTATGTCTAGCTGATCTATTCTCGATCGTACCTTCGCTGCCGAGAAGAACCTAGCAAGAACGCTACACCTGTCCTTCCCGCACAACATCTTCGAGCCCTTGCAGAAGACGCACCTCGAGGACATCCTCTGCACATCGCCGATCGATAGCATCTCCTCGAAGAGAGCTGGGCTGTCAACCATGCTCGAAGAACGGTTGAACTGGGAAAGGTCCATCCTTCTCTTGAAATCGCTGCGCACATAAATAAGATGAGCCCCGGCATTTCCGAAAATACCCCTTGTATAGCACCGGACCAGCCACGGGAGCCGGATGGTCAAAGTAGATATATCGTGTACGTAATCTTCCCCCGAAGGCGAGACCGTCTTCACTGTCGGGGGGGCTTGTCTAGGCATGATGGAAGCAGTGATTTCGCTCAAGATACCTCAGCATTGGATGAGCGAGGTCTCTGTCAAGTACGGAGCCACTATCAAGGTGATCGACAGGGTCCCGTACTCCGACAAGGGAGTCAAGGACCTAGTCGAGATATCCGCCCCTGAAGGTGTTCTTGCTGACGTCCTGAACGATATCAAGAAGAATCCTCTTGTTGCCAAGGTCGACACCACGGTCACGGACAAAGGGAAGGTGTATGGCGCCGTGACCACCGCCCGATGCGAGATTTGCAGGATATTGACGGATGCTGACGTATTCCTCATTTCGGCACAGTCGAGAGGAGCGGGAAAGGTGGATTGGACAATAGTCCTGAGCGACAAGAAGGTCCTCAAGGACATATTCGACCACCTCAAGAGCAGGAGCGTGGAGGCAGAACTGGTCAAGCTGACGAAGATCGACGACAAGGAGACTCTGACGGAGAGGCAGGACAAGATAACACAGGTCGCTTTCGAACGCGGATACTTCGACTATCCAAAGCGCATCAGCCTTAGGGAGCTGGCAAGGATATTCGACGTGTCGCCTTCGACCCTGTCCGAGATACTTCGGAAGGGGCAGCGCAAGATCGTGCTTGACTACTTCAGGAAACAGAGACACACTCTTTGATGGACAAGAAGGCACAAGTCCGCCCGCACCAGACCATCAATAACTTAATGCTGGGCCCAGTACTTCGCTCAATCGGGCCAACATAGAGAACAAGCAAGGGGAAACTGACATGCCCACGAAAGAAGACGTCGTATCAGCGCTCAAAGAGATAATCGACCCGCACACCAACATAAGCGTCTACGACATGGGTCTGATATCCGAACTGAAAGTGTCAAAGACCGAGGTCAGCTTGACTTTCAGACCAACCTCTCCCTGGTGTCCTCTGGGGCCGCAGCTCGCGATGAACATCAAGAGAAGACTTGAAGACCTCAAGGGCACGAAGACTGCCAAGGTCAAGGTCGTTGGCCACGTCCAAGAGGAAGCGATAAACAAGTTCATTGCCGGCACGTAAGCCTAAGCCCCGAACTTCTTCGCTCGGTCCGCCATTCCAAGGGCAATCGGCAGCAGATCCGTGCCCCTGATTCTGCCAAGAACGCCGCCGCCGACCGAGATCTCGTCGAACTCCTTCACGCCGTCAACCCTCGTGCCGGCGCCTGATATCGCGACAGGTACCGGGTCCGCGCTGTGGTCCCGGACAACGACGGGGGTCGAGTGGTCGGCTGTGAGGATCACGACCGAGTCCTCCTGTATATCCTTCAAAATGACGCCTAGCATGACGTCAATGTTCTCAATGACGCTGACCTTCATCTTGAAATCGCCGTCGTGGCCAGCTATGTCGCAAGCTTTGACGTTGACGAACACGAAGTCGTTCGAGTCCAACAAGCCCAGAGCCGCGTCCGCCTTGGCGCGGTAGTCAGTGTCCAAACCCCCCGTGGCGCCCTTCACATCAGGGACTTCCATGCCGACCAGCCTACAGATGCCTTTCACGAGAGTGACGCCGGCGACCGCAGCGCATTTCATCCCGTATCGCTCGCGCATCGACTCGATTTCCCTTATGCTGCCGGCGCCCCTCGGAAGGAGTATGTTCGCCGGATGCAGCCCCTCCTTCGACCTGTGTTTGTTGACGGGATGCTCGCTCAGGATCTCGTATGATTTCCGCACGAACTCGTTCAGGACTCTGGCTGTCTTCTCGGCTGAGGGGACTTGTGGCTTAGACTCTAGGATCTCAGTCTCGTGATGAGGGTCGACGTCAGAAACGCGGTGGTCCAGTCCAGGACCCTTGAAGACGAGGGCGCCTCTGTGCTCCGAACCCTCTCTGAACAATGCCGTCACGTCTTCGATCTTCATTCCCGACAAAGACTTGGCAAGTTCGTCGGTGCCATTCCGTATCCTTCCCGCGCGCCTGTCGACCACCTTCATCGACTCGTCTACGGTCGCAAAGTTGCATCTGAAGGCCACATCGCCTCGATCGACAGGTATTCCCGCGCCGGCAGCCTCGATAGGACCTCTGCCCGTGTACACCTTGAAGGGGTCGTATCCGAATAGAGCGAGGTGTGCGGTGTCGCTTCCGGGAATGACCCCGGGCGCAATGACGTCCATAATCCCGCTCACGCCGTTCCTCGCGACAGCATCCATGGCGGGCTTTCTAGCCGCCTGAAGAGGGGTCTTGCCCCCGAATTGCCTCACTGGCCTGTCCGACAATCCATCGCAGACCACCAGCAGGATCTTCTTCTCGTTCATCTCGACGATTGCTGAATGGCGCGCGCATAGTTAATTACTATGCTGCCAACAGAGAGCATTTGGGCAGCGCCTCTGGATGGAAGCGCCGAGGGGGAGATTTGAACTCCCGTGGTGACGAGCACCAGTAGCTCTCGAGGCTACCGCCTTAAACCGGGCTTAGCTACCTCGGCAGGTTCCTGGACTGCGATTCAAGGATTACCCGACTACTATATCTCGTTTTCAATCGCCTGAAGGGCAGGACGATTGAGCCTCGAAGGAATACTGTTATCCCGAGAAAGCCGTTTCACCACGCCGGGACACTGCATGAAAGTCAAGGTCGAACTCCTGCCCACGAAGAAGAAGACCAAGACGCTTCGGATGCGCGCAGGCTCAACGGTCGAGGACGCAATCAGGTCTTTGAAGCTCCATCCTGAGGCTTGGATCCCGATTCTGAGGGGCAGTCCTGTGCCGCTTGACGAGCCCTTGCAGGACGGAGACGCATTGAAGCTCGTATCCGCCGTGTCCGGGGGATGACATGGAACCGCTGGCATCCGCCCGGAGAATATTATAACGCTCATCGAAAAGTATTTATTGAGGGGTGCATTAATAGTTCCGAAGAACAGCGCTGAAACCCTAGTTGACACTCATACTGCTCATCATATGAATATCATGTGGGCGCACACACCAGATTTGACGATGAAGCGCCCTTCGGAACAGGTGTCTGTCAAGTGCCGCTGTCCGAGCTTTGGCGACAGCAAGCAGTGAAGCTTAGACAGCGATAGAAGGAGCCTAAGCCTGTTTTTCCCAAGTAGGTGAGACGCAATGGACATAGATCCGAGTACGACTAAGTACCTCATTTCGGCAAGGCTTTCGACTGATGGCATCGTTGAGAAACCCGACATCGTGGGGGCAATCTTCGGTCAGACAGAAGGGCTCCTCGGTGACGAGCTCGACCTCCGAGATCTCCAGAAGAGTGGCAGGATTGGCAGGATAGAGGTCGAGGTGAGTTCGACCAAGGGGAAGTCCGAAGGATTAGTATATGTGCCTTCGAGCCTCGACCAGGTTGAAACCGCGATTCTGGCATCCTCCCTGGAGACAATTGACAGGGTAGGCCCGTGCAAGGCAAGGATAACGATAGAGAAAATCGAAGATGTCAGAGTATCGAAGAGGAACAAAATCGTGGAGAGGGCAAAACAGCTGCTCGCGGACCTGATGAAGGCTTCGAAGACCAGCGGCGGTGACCTGACCGATTCCGTACGCCAATCATTCCAGATGGAAGAGGTCGTTCACTATGGCAAGGAGAGGCTGCCCGCAGGACCCAACATCGATGATTCGGACGCGATCATAGTTGTAGAGGGACGGTCTGATGTCTTGAACCTCCTCAAGTACGGCATCAAGAACGTTATTGCAGTGGAGGGCACCAATGTCCCCCAGTCCATTATAGACCTCGCGAGGGAGAAGGTCGTGACTGCCTTCGTGGACGGTGACAGAGGAGGGGAACTGATACTCAGAGAGTTGCTCCAAGTCGCGGAAATAGACTTCATCGCGCGGGCGCCACCCGGGCAGGAAGTCGAGGAGCTCACTCAGAAGCAGATGGTCAAGTGCCTCAGAAACAAGGTGCCGGGCGACCAGTTTGCAGAAATGTTCAATATCACTCCTGTCTCGTCAAAGAATGGTGAAAAAGGGGCAAGACTGGATGAGGGCCGGCAGGACCGGCACAGGCGCGAGGACGATAGGGACAGAAGCCGGGAGCAGAAGGGCCGAGAGGAGCGGCCCGGGAAGAGGTTCTCTCCCGAGCAGGTGCGCTACAAGGGCGTGCTCGACGAGCTGAACAACACATCGAAGGCCAAGCTGCTGAACGAGAACGGGAACGTCCTGAGGGAGGTTCACGTCAGCAAACTGGCCGACACGCTCAAGGAAGGCGCCGAAGGCGTCCGAGCTGTCGTCCTTGACGGCATCGTGACTCAGAGAATCCTCGACCTTGCCGTGGAAAAGAATATCAGCGCGGTAGTCGGTGTTAAACTGGGGAACATCGCCAAGCTTCCGACCAATGTCGATGTCTTGACGAAGGACGACCTCAACTAGACACCGTGACGCACATGAGCAAGGAGCCTGCGCAAGAGCAAAAGGCAGTCAAGCTGCTCGAGGACATAGAGACATCGGAAGAGATCAAGATATCACCTGATCCCCTCGAGCGAGTAATTGGCCAGGACGAGGCAGTCCGATTGGCCAGGATAGCCGCGTCCCAGCGCAGGCACTTCTTGTTGGTAGGACCTCCGGGCACGGGCAAGTCGATGATAGCGCAGGCACTTTCGCTCCATCTCTCCCTCCCCACCGAGGAGATCAGGGTTGTTCACAACCCCGAGAACCCCGAGCGGCCTCTCGTTGAGGTCAGGACGAGAGAGGAAGTGGAGAAGGAACAGGAGTCCAAGGGTTTCGCAGAGGGCGAATTCATAGACCCCAAAGAGGCGCCAGTCAACGTGGCCGAGAGGCTTGGGTACCGGTGCGCGAACTGCGGGACGTACTCCTCGCCCAAGGAGGGATTCTGTCCCAAGTGCTCCAGGACCAAGATCGCGCAGGTCAGATCGACCGCGAACAATCCCTTCGGTGACCTGCTTGGTGGGCTGTTCGAGGTCACGATGGGTCAGATGGCTGGGCGCGAAAGGGTGACGACTACTAGGAGGCGGTTCGGCAAAGAGGAAGTCGTCGTCTTCGAGAGAGCGGGGGACATGATCAAGATACTTGACCAGCCGGCGCTCGAGAAGCGGCGGGAGCTTGAGAAAGAGAGCCCCAGGAAGGTTATTGTCCCTCTTGGGCGGACTCCGTTCTTGTTGGCCACTGGTGCGAGCGAGACAGAGCTCCTTGGCGATGTCAGGCATGATCCGTACGGGGGACACCCGCAGCTAGGGACTGCTCCTTACGATCGAGTGATTGCAGGGGCAATTCATAGCGCCCATCAGGGGGTCTTGTTCGTGGACGAGCTTCCTCATCTTGGCCATCTGCAGAGGTTCATTTTGACGGGAATGCAGGAGAAGAGGTTCCCGATCGCGGGAAGGAATCCCCAGAGCGCGGGAGCGAGTGTGAGAGTCGACAACGTCCCATGCGACTTCATATTCGTGGGAGCCTGCAACATCCAGGACCTGCCCCATATTCTCTCGCCCCTGCGGTCCAGGATAAACGGTGGCGGATACGAAGTGCTTGTGGAGACCACCATGCCCGACACAGATGAGAACAGGTCGAAGCTGGTACAATTCGTCGCGCAGGAAATTGTCATGGACAGGAAGATACCGCACGCGACGAAGGACGCCATTCTTCAGATAATTGACGAAGCAAGGAAGCGGGCGAAGACAATCGACAACAAGGACAAGTCACTCACGCTGAGACTGAGGGAGCTTGGTGGCCTAATCAGGGCAGCGGGAGACGTCGCCGTTGTCGAAGAGGCCAAGACCATCGAACCGAGACATATCAAAGAGGCGCTGAAGCGTTCCAGACCGGTCGAAGAGCAGATCAAGGAGCGATACGGAAGCTACATGAGCGCGGTCTCCAAGGACATCAGCACCTCGGAGAAGGAATCCTCGCCCTACACCTTCTGGAACTACCACGTCCACGACGACAAGAGAGGGTACGGTTGAGACGCAGCGGGCTCATGTCTGCAGCGTCTTCATGAACTGGTAAGCGTCCTCGCCGTTGCTGTAGAAGTTGTTGAGCTCCCCTACTCTAGAGAACCCCTCTCGCCCATAGAAAGCGATTGCGTTCCTGTTGCTTTTTCTGACCTCGAGGGTGACGGAGTCCAGCCCCTTCGTAATGCACCTCGAGTAGAACTCCCTCATCAGCAGCCTACCGAAGGACCGGCGCCTGTGCTGTGGCAGCACCGCGAGCATCAGCACACGAGCTGCCCTAGGCCCCGAGACTATTGCCGCCAAGAAGGCGACGACCTTGCCGTCCTCCCGAGCCACGAGAAATCCAGAAGGCCAGAGATTGTGGATCGTGAGGTAGAGGGACGGAGGATAGGATTCGCCGAGCGAGTACTTGACCACCTCCCTGACGGAGGCGATATCCGTCGGAGAGAACTCGCGAATCAGAATCATGTCTATTGGAAATCCCTACGGGGCAGATTAATCTTCCTAGGGCGCGTTCTCAGCAGATGGCGCACCAGCAATACCGCGCACCCGACCGCCATGGGAACAAACCAGATAGGAGGTGTCCCTGGGCTGCGGACGGTGGTCGAACTGGGTCCGGACCCCGCGTGCACGGTGATCGTCACAGAGTCGTTTGCCCGGTTTCCCCACGCATCCGTCACGATCATGACTGCATGATGGCGCCCAGGCGTGACTGCCTCGAATTCAGCCTCTCTGCCTCTCACATCCCAGACGCCGTCAGCGTCAAGGTCCCACCAGCAGTCCGCAACTAGCCTGTCGTCAGAGGCAAATCCACGGAGCGTGATTGAGGAGCCGATCTCGACTGCGACGTCCTCTCCCGCCAGTGCGACGGGACTGGAATTATCAGGGTACAAATCGAGCTCGAAGGCCCGGGTGAAGTGCAGAGCTACCTCCTCCGAGTGTATCACTGCAGCAAGCTCTCGGTTTCTGGCGAAGGACGGATAGACCCAGTTGTTACTCGATACGACTGACATCGAATCGTCGATCACGAGCCCCTTGTTGTGCACCACTGAGAAGGGGCTTCTCGGGTCAATAAGCCTGAAGGTCCCGTCGAGGGACTCGTTCGCCGACACGGAGGCGAGGAACTCAGAACATGCGAAGTTACGTTCCTGATTGAACCAGGAAGAATCGAACAGGACCTGGGAGGAGGCGCCTGACCGGAGCCCCTCAAGTATCCCCTGTAGCAGCGGATTCACGCAGGTTTGATCACTCCAGCGCGTGCTCCACATGAGGTCGGACTGGAACTGTTCTGCGACGACTTCGTCCGCGTCCTTGATCAGGCTCGCGAGGAAGGGCCCCACGAGGTTGCAGTCCGGGGAGGGAAAGAGCGTTACTGTCGCTTCTGATGTGCTCCTGAGAGGACAGAGCAAACCTTCGGAGTGTCTGGATGGCTCCTCCGCGGGGAGCACGGAGGACGGGTCGTACCTTGGATCGCTCTTCCAGTCCAGTACATCTAGCCTGGAAGGCCGCGAGTCCTCGACGAACATCGAGCTGAGGAAACGGGCAAGCGATATGTCTTCGACAAGAACCCCCCAGCCCCTATTCCCGAATATCCTGTCCTCGGGGAGTCCGCTCTCGACGAAGTTCTCCGAGAGCACAATGACTGTACTGTCGTCGATGACTGCGTATTTCGAGTGAAGGGCGGAGAAATGCTGCACAACGTCGTTGCTAACATTGCCACACACCGACGAAACACACACGCCAGAGGCGGACATGGAAGATATGCAGTCTATCTGTCGGGAGCTCATCCCACCTGTCGGGTTCCCATCGACAAGCAGGCGCACGTCGACTCCGCGGCTCTTCGCATCCAACAACGCCCTGCAGACTGGCACGGACGATATCTCGTAGGAGCATAGCAGTACAGTGTGGATGGAAGATGCCAGTGCGTTCAGGACTACGTCCAGAGAACAGTCCGGGCTCGTGAACGCGCACAGCTTCCCCGGCGCGACTACAGCGCTCACAGGCTCGATCGATGTGTAGCCATACCTGTACTCCCTGAAACATAGCCAATCCGAGGATGTGTTGGTGTCGGCAGAAGCATCACCTTCGCATATGCGCTTCACTACTTCGCCCTGCCTTGGCTTTGGAATCGGCGGGCCAGTCCATCCGTCGCAGGTCTCGTCGCCATATGCGACACAATCCTCCAATTGCCCCATGGGATTCACGAGGCTCATGGAGTCTCCCGCATCAGCAAGCCTGAACGAGCCGATCACGACTGCAGATTCACACTCATCTGCCTGGTCCAGAGCGATGTTTGGGCATCTGCCATACGCTTTCCCAAAAGAGGTCGAGTTGAAGCCGACGCTGACGGACGACCGGGGCGGGAGCAGCCAGCTCTTGATGCAAATGCTCCCCTCACCGTCGCTGATCGACCAGTTGGCGAGCGATACATACGAGTCGACACAACTGGTCACTACGATGTACTCATCATTTGACAATGCGGATGAGTAGAACTCGGAAATCAGCAGCCCACACCCAAGGCCACCCCCAGTAGCCTCTCCGAAAGAGGGCGGGGCTGGATACGGCGCGGCTGTTCCCAAAACGAAGAGCAAGGCCGATGACACCGCTTCGCAGCAGCCGCGCCGCATCGGAACGGAGTGTTCGTCACGGGTAAAAGCCCAGCCTGCTACACGTACGCTAACTTCACTTCAGTCCAGAAACGAGGTCGAGGAGAGTCGCCCTCCTATCCATTGATTTCACAACTCCGCTGGCAAGCAGTACGCCATCGGCCCCCAGCTCGAGCGCTTTCGCGACGTCCCGCCCATTCTTCACGCCAGCACCGCAGAGCACGCCGATGCCGCCGCTGACAGACCGTACCGCCCTGACCGTGTCGCCGACAATCCTTGGGTTCGCGGTTGTGACCGAAACATCCCCGCCGATGAGCTCGGGCGGCTCAACCGCGACAAAGTCGGGGTCCATCGCGGCACATGCCCTGCTGACGCCGAGGTTGTTCGTGCAGACAATAGTCCCGAGCCCGACAGCTCGCGAGCGCACGATAATCTCGTGGATCTCAGCGATCTTGATGCGCCTCTCAGAATGGTTCACCAAAGTGCCCTTCGCACCTGAGGCCTTGATGTTCTCGACAGTGACATGACCCGTGGTGCTGCCGGAGGGAACCTCGTCCACGTGCTGCGCATATACCGGGATGCTTACGCTCGATGCGACTATAGCCAGATCAGGGGTCGGGGGCGCGACAACGATCGATGCACCAGTCTCCTTGGATATGTCGTCACACAGGGCAGCGAGCCCGACCGCGTTCTGCCCGCTCGCCTCAAGGTATGTCTTGAAGTTCACGACAATAGCCGGCGTCCTGAGTGGCACTTCATCGACCTCATTCGAGCGGCTTCATCCTCGGCTCGAGCTTCTTCAGTATCTCCGGTCTGGTTGTGTACTCGAGGTCCTCAGGAGAGACAATCCCAGGCATGAACGGCCCATGACCGCGCATGTATATCGATATCTCCATTGCTTTGTTGCGGACGTAGTCCCACTCCCCCCCTGAGAAGTAGTCGATCGGCTTGTGGTCGCCTGGCTTCGAGCCCTGAGGTTCCGCCCCTTGGATCCTGCCGTTCGCGATCTGGATCCCGAGAGCGCACACCCTCGGCGGGCCGTCGTGATACGACGGGTCCGACTGGTCGACTGCGCAGGGGTACCAGGCGCCGTAGTGCGATCCCCTCATCCAGCCAGCAACGAGCTGCGGGAACGCGAACGGCTGCAGGACCTCGCCCACAGCAGGAAGGCCCGACTGGCACCTCACGAGCATGACGGGGTCGTCCTTGCCAACATACTTCCCAGCAAGCATGTTGAGCTTTTCGGTAGAGACCACCGCCGAGATACCTATCTGTCTGTGGATCACCCGCTTCACGGCGTACCTGGTGGTATCCCCGATCAGCGCGAGAATGTCGTACATCTCCGAGGGCGAACTCATCACGACCCTCTTGTGGTCGACCACATCGACGATCTCGAGGTCGTACCCCAGGTGCGCACGCGGGTCGATGACTAGTCCAGTTGTTGTGAACGGGTCCATGAATATCTTGGCTATGGGAAGAGAATAGGCTGCGGGACCGCACTTGTCAGCCATCAGGACGAGCATCGGCTCCGTCGGTCTCTCCTCGAACTCCATCTCCGCAGCGCCTGGTCCCTGGCCCCTGACGTTGCCGGAGAACGCGTCCGAGAGGAGGTCCTGGCCCGCGGCGTAGAGGTGCATCTTCTTGGCCTCGGATGCGGCGGCCATGAATGCGTTCCAGGCGAGTTCGTGGACCTCCTTGTTGTTCTCGCCCTTCCTGTGGGTCATAAGCAGCTCCATATCGTCACCGCATCTCGTGACATAGTAGTCGTTCAGAAGGCCGTCCCGGACGCCCCTGCCCAGAAACTCGGATGCAATCTCCATCATCCTGGGGTGCGGCCTGGAGTGCCCGGCAATAGATCCTACATCTGCCTTGATGAGTGAGACGGTCACTTTCTCTGCCATTTCAGTTTCCTCCGAACACGAGCGGTTTTGCTGTGAACAGGACAACGCGGATAACACGCTGCGATATATTAACGATTTCCAATTGACTGGGACAGACGCCATAGGGCTGGATGGAACCGTTTCGGCCCGCGAAATGCCCGGAGTAGCAGTTAAGTACGCATGAGCCGATTCCCAAAGTCGAGGCTATCGGGTCGCCTGGATACCCATGAAGGTCCACGTCCGAGGAGCCGCACGGAAATGCCCGAACACAACCTTTCGAGAATGCTGAAAACGAAGCGAGAGCCCTTGGTCGACAGGTGGGCTCTCGCGATACAGGCCTCGAGCCCGAAGTACGCTGAGAGACCCATCGAAGAGCTCAGGGGGAGCGCGTACGAGCTGATCGAAGGCACGATTCTAGCCGCGGAGAAGAACGATTACTCAAGGCTGCTCGAGTTCATCAAGAGGATCACCGCCATAAGGAGCGAGATGGGGTTCAACATCTCCGAGGTACAGAACGCGATAATGCTCGGCTCTACGATCGTCCTCGAGGAGCTGGCGAAGGAGTCTGTAGCGAACGGAGCGGTAGACCCCGCCGCCGATTTCGCCAAGGTGACCGAAATAATGAACTGGACCACTCTCATGCTGACCGACATACTCCAGGATGTCATGCGGAAGGAGTTCTCTGCCAGCACACTGGTCGCCTTGAATGCCGCTCAGGAGGAACTCGACCAAGAGAGCATCACCAGGAAATCCTTGGACGAATGCACGAAGCTGCTCGGGTTCGAGCACGGTGCAATGATGATGCGATACCTCAACGACTTCGTGGACGAGGTGCCTAGAGGGACAGACCTTGATCTCTCGGTGATGAAGCCCGTGGCGTTCGAGGTCATCGCGAACGGGGAGCCTGTGATCCGCGAGCTGGAACCGGAGAAGCCGGTCATGGCCCTGGGACGCAAGAGGCCGGCACAGCTGAGAATCGTAGTCGGCGTGCCAGTCATGGCCAGAGGAAAGATACTGGGGGCGCTCCTGCTTGGGTCTCCCGCTCAGAGGCCGGTCTCGCAGCACGATGTCAGCCTCATGACTGCTGTCGCGAGCCAGATGGGGCTCGCCTACGACAACGCCAGACTGCTGAAGGAAGCGAAGCGGAGGGCGGACTACTTCAAGAGCGAGTATGACGAACTCTTCACGATACTCAGCCAGCTGGGCGCGTACGTCTACGTTTCCGACATCAACACTTACGAAGTTGTGGCCGTCAACAGAGCATTCGAGGACTCGCTCGGGAAGGATCTTGTCGGCAAGAAATGCTATGCGAGGCTGCAGAAGGGCAGGACCGCGCCGTGTGATTTCTGCACTAACAGATATCTGCTGAAGGACGGCGAGCCAACCGGACCGTACACCTGGAGCCAAAGACACCCAGACTCGGGCAAGTGGTTCAAAGTGACGGACAGGGCCATAAGATGGCCGGACGGGCGCATGGTGCGGCTGTCGGCTGCGTTCGACGTCACCGAGATCGAGGAGGTCCGCAGCAATCTCGAACGTGCCCATAGCGTCCTTGAGCTCTACAACGATCTGCTCGTCCACGACATCACGAACTATGTGGCAGTTGCCGTTGCGTATCTCGGGCTGATGACGAAGGAGCACGGAGTCTCCGAGAAGCACAACGAGATGGGAGCAATAGCATTGTCGCAGCTCTCAAAGATAGACGAGCTGACCAACAGAATCTCGAAGCTCGCAAGAGCATCCACATCACACGCCCCTTCGATGTCTGCAATGGATCTTGATGAAGCGCTCGACGGTGCTATCGCCGTTGCAGTCAAGGCTGTTGGAAAGGACGCATCCATAACGAAAGAGGCCGAGCCGGGGAGGCATTTCGTCCTGGCCGGCGAGTTCGTTGAGGAGGTCTACATGAACATCGTGTCGAACGCCTTGAAGTACGGTGAGGGCAGACCCGTCGTCGTATCCATCACTGAGTCGTCTCTGAAGGGCAAGCCTGCTTGGAGAACCACGGTTACCGACCAAGGAAAGGGAATTCCCCCTGAGAAGAGGGCCCTCGTATTCGGTAGGTTTGAGAGGCTGGAATCGGTCAGCGGCCTGAAGGGGCTCGGCCTCGGGCTGGCCCTCGTAAGGGCTCTCACGGAGGCCTACGGAGGAGAGGTGGAGATAAGGGACCGGGTCGAAGGGGACTACACCCAGGGTACTTCTGTATCAGTCACTTTCATGAAGGCGTCTTCCGATAACGCCTCCAGCTGAGGCCGAGAGTGCGCCGCGCCACAAACGGCTTGGAGTCTTACGAATGCCCCTCGAAGAAATCGATCGAGCGCTGCAGCAGTCATCCATGAAGCTGTTTCAGATATCGAACCCTCCGGTGCGATACTGGCTTCTGACGGATGTTATGGAAAAGGATGAGGACGACCCACTTCTGCTACAGGCGAGGAAGGACTGCGCGAAGTTCCATCCCAGAGTGAGACTGCTCAGCACGTTGCGCGACGATGGCACTTGGCCCATCTCGAAACAGCGCAAGCTGGCGGAGAACTCAGGACCAGGGCAACCGGTCGGCTGGACATATCCTACAATCATAAGGAACCTCTACGCACTACTGCAGTACAACACTCCGACAAGCGAGCGAAGGGTAAGGAACGCGCTCGAGAAGGTATTTAGCTGGCAGGCCGAAGAAGGGTTCATTTCAGGTCCGTGGACGAAAGCATTTCCCATCCCCCATTGGAACGGATACACTCTGCACGTCCTTCTCAGATGCGGCCTGGAGGAGGACCCGAGGACCCAGAAGCTGATCTCGTGGCTTCTCTCGATGCAGCGAACGGACGGCGGCTGGAACATGCCCTACCTTGAGGACGTCCGCTATCTCCCGGAGTATAGACACATGCGGGTGGGCAAGTTCATGGAGCTGATGGGCACGATCGACAAGTCACAGTTCGACCTGAAGAAGTTCGACCGCGTCCCAAGCTCAATCTGGGCAACAGTGCAGGTCGTCTGGGGACTGGTCGAGAGCCCGAAGTGGATACGCTCCCAGCAGGTGAAGCGAGGAGCGGAATTCTTCCTGAACAGGTTCTTCAAACGTAACTACCACGCGACATTCTACCAATCGGAGAACAACTGGACCAGGCTGAAATACCCTCCGTACTTCGGGTCTGGTCTTTCCGCGCTCGACATCCTCACGAAGTCTGGATATGGTCCTGACGATGAGCGGATGGAGAGGCCCATCAGATGGCTGCTCAGCGCGAAATCGAATGACGGCCTCTGGTATCAGTCCGAGAGACCAAACCCCGAGAAGGACCAGTGGATCACGGTGATAGCCCTGAGAGTGCTGAAGAGATACCGCGACCGGTACTGACATTCATGTCAGGCAGAAAGGCTTAAACACGCACAGGCCGTTTTTCTCCACGCGAGTGATGGACTGATGGGAGCGGTTGAGGACCTGAGGCCTATCTTCTCTCCCAAATCCATCGCTGTCGTTGGCGCTTCCCGCAGCCCGATGAAGATCGGCTACGAGATACTCCAGAACATTCTCGTCCAGGGCTATTCTGGGAAGTTGTACCCGATAAACCCTGAAGCGTCCGAGATACTTGGCCTTCGCTCGTTGCCCAGCGTCCTCGCAGTGAAGGATGACATTGACCTCGCAGTCATCGCTGTCCCCGCGGAGTTCGTGCCCAAGGTGATGGTTGAGTGCTCCAAGAAGAAAGTCAAGGGCGCGATCATAATCTCATCTGGGTTCGGCGAGACGGGCGAGAAGGGGAAAGCTCTCGAGGACGAAGTGCTGCAAATAGCCAAGAAGGGAGGGATAAGGGTCGTTGGCCCGAACACCCTCGGATACAAAGACCCCATAGACAACCTCGATGCCGCGTTTGTCTTCGGCATGCCCCAGCGGGGCGAGATCGCGTTGATATCGCAGAGCGGCGCACTGTGCGTGGGCATGATATACTACGCCAACGGGGAGCATATCGGGCTCTCCAGAGTGATAAGTGTGGGGAACAAAGCGGATGTGGACGATGCGGACCTCATCGAGTACCTCGACCAGGACAAGAGCACCAAGGTCATCGCGATGTACATAGAGGGGATCAAGGACGGCAAGAAGTTCTTGGACGCGGCGCGCAAGTGCAAGAAACCCATCGTCGCGATCAAAGCGGGACGGACGCCCGCCGGGTCCGCTGCTGCCTCAACTCACACGGGTTCCTTGAGCGGCTCCGATGCGGTCTACGACTCCGCCTTCAAGCAGGTTCACATACAGAGGGCGTTCGATGTCGGAGAACTGTTCGATTTCGCGAGAGCGCTCACGTATCAGCCCCCTGCTCCCGGCAACCGTGTGGGAATAATCTCCAACGGCGGAGGCGCGGGGATAATGATAGCAGACTGGTGCGAGTCCATCGGCCTCAAGGTCCCAAACCTGAGCAAGAAGACCATGGATGCTCTCAGGCCCCACCTTCCATCAATCACGACTGCTAGGAACCCGCTGGATGTCACGGGGGACGCGAGATTCCACAGGTACCATGCTACAGGAAGCATCATGCTCTCCGAACCTAACGTCGATGCGCTGATAATGGCCTGCGTCCACGCTGGGATCGCCAGGCCCAGAGAATATGTGGGCGCGGTGATCAAGCTAGTCGAGGAGAAGCGCAACCTCAAGAAGCCAATAGTCGCGTGCTGGGTTGGAGGGCGTGAGATTGACGAGGTCGTGCAAGAACTCAGGGTCAAGAACATCCCAGTCTATCCTTCCGCGATGAGGGCCGCGAAGGCCGTGAAGTGCCTGTATGATGAGGGCAAGCGGCTCGACATGCTCGGCAAGAAAAAGGCAGGGAAGGATAGCGCTGGCAGCTGAGACGTGAGCGCTTCCTGGTCCAACCCCCCAGGCCGACAGGACAAGTAGCTACCAGAGGCTCAAATCCTTGTTCGTCATCGCCCAGAGCTTGATGGCTATGCAAAGGAGGGCGGTGATGACCTCCATGTCAGCGCTGTCCGCAGTGGTCCTTTGGGGCCTGGCGTTCCCGCTGATCCAGGACGGCCTTCAGTACTTCTCCCCTGTGATGTTGGGCTTCCTGCGATTCGTGTTCGCCTCTTCATTGGTACTCGTGGTCCTCCTTGTCCTGTACCGTCCAGGCAGGATTTGGGATACTATGAGAAAGGAGTGGAAGCCCCTCCTGATCCTTGGGCTTCTGTATGTGACGATTCCGAACATCGCGCAGAACCTCGGCCTGCAACACGGGACATCATCGATAGCGTCCGTGATCCAATCGTCCGGACCTGTGATGACACTCCTGTTCGCCGCTCTCATCCTAAGAGAGAAGATGACCTCGATGAAGGCTTTGGGCACGGGCATAGCGATGGCAGGGACAGTCATGCTTGTGGCGAGCGGAGGAATCTCGCTCGAGGACGATGACTTCGCAAGCAACATCCTGATCCTGATATCGGCGACCTCGTACGGCCTCGCCTGGGTTTCGGCCAAGAGGATGCTGGAGCGCAGTCCGCCGATGCTCATCATCGGCCTTTCTCTCGCCCTCGGGACCGTGATGCTGGCGCTTGCGGTCCCTTTCGAGGAGGGAACGCAAGCAGAGTGGTCTCAGCCCGCAATCCTCAACCTAATCCTGCTCGGGTTCCTGTGCGGCAGCGCCTCATCTGTGCTTTATC
>Ga0256868_10000231_pt1 | contig 33552 bp, 26 predicted proteins | sample RVTome_13_FD_187341 | JGI IMG/M metagenome (GOLD analysis project Ga0256868, IMG submission 187341) | Soil microbial communities from uranium-contaminated site in the Upper Colorado River Basin, Wyoming, United States - RVT92D227 HiSeq ...
ATTACCTCATAATCCAAGCTTTCCAGGCGCTTTGCCCGTTCCTTCGATTCTTCAAAATTCCAGTGGATCAGGCGGATTCGATTCAAGATTGATCCTTCAGGTCGGACAACTCGTTTTTAATCAGATTGCTTAAAGTCATTATCCTTCCATCATAGATGATGCCAAACACGCCGTAAGCTGAAGGTGCTAAATTTCGCACATCCTGACTGCTTTTGAGTTCCACTAGCTGGCATTTAACTCCAAATTCTTTAGCTCTTTCCTTCGAAATGCAAACGGTGCAGGAATCTATGAACCACCGGTGCTATCAGGATGGCGGCAGTTACCAGGAAAACTATCCCTGAAAAAAGAGCATAGAAAGAAGCGAATATTTTGCCACCGCTGGTTTGGATCTGATTCACCGGTCCCATGCCGCCCAAGATCATCGAAGCATTCAAAAGAGAATCCAGCCATGAAAGATTGTCGGTCACATGGTAACCAAGTATACCGATAAACAATGAGCCGAAAATCACTCCGAATGCCAGCAGGATATGTTTTGCCAAACGTCGGAGGAAAAGATGTTTCGGCAATAGCGGCTGTGAACGGTGTTCATACATGGAACATCTCCTTAGGCAATCTCTGAGTGAGATGGCATTTAGTAAAAGGTGCTTTAGATTGTTAGCCTTACTGCTGATCTACTCAACCGTTTGCCAGGTATCTTTCAAGTTTATGTTATATCAGTTTGTATGTCAACCCTAAGGAGAGAGTTTGCTTGAGCCGCCCCCCCAGGCGAACTTCCTTGTCATACAGAAATTGCACATAGAGGTTGACCATTAGGTACTTGGTGATAGTCGTTCCGGTAATAATTATCAGCTGATATTCTCCTCCCTTTCTTTTAACAGATATTTCCAAATTAAAACCGAAATCAGGCCGCCTAAAATCGGGGCAACCCAGAAGAGCCACAATTGGGAAAGAGCGTCAGTTCCGGCAAAGAGAGCCGGGCCTAAGCTTCTTGCGGGATTGACCGAAGTACCGGTTATGGGTATGCCAACCAAATGGATCAGCACCAGAGACAAGCCGATAGGAATTCCTGCAAATCCGCTCGGGGCGTTCTTGCTGGTAGAACCAAATATAACCACTAGAAATATTGTGGTAAGGACTACCTCCGCTATGAAACAGGATAGAAGTGAATATCCCATGGGAGAGTGGCTTCCATATCCATTCTGACCCAATCCGATATTTGCCAGAGAGTATTCGGGAAATCCACTGGCGATCAAGTACAATACCCCTGCTCCTATGATAGCTCCTATGCATTGAGCGATGATATAGGCGATTGCATCCTTACCCTTTATCTTTCCTGCACCCAGCATGGCAATGGTGATGGCGGGATTAATATGGCATCCCGATATGTTCCCTATGGCATAAACCATAACCAATACAGACAATCCGAATGCAAAAGATATTCCCAGGAAACCGATATGCCCGCCGGCAATAACCGCACTTCCGCAGCCGATGAAAACCAAAACAAAAGTGCCGATCAATTCAGCCGCATATTTGCTACAACTTCTGGCTTCCATGATTTACCTCCTTTCTCTTGGTTTAATCATCTTCTTGTTAGTTCTATCTCCTAATTCTGTCTGAAATGAGCTCTGAGCACCTTACCTGACAGCTCGAAACCATGAAAATATATGTTCTGAACACAACTAAGACAAAAGGATCTGAAAGTTCAATAGGTTAAGGGATTATTATATACGATATCCGTTATTTCCACTCGAATATAGGAAAAATCACCGGACTGCAAATTCCAAACCCCTTCTCCTTTGACCGGTAACCTCAGGCCATTTATCTCTTTATATTCACTCATGGGTGTGGACCAAGACTCTCTCTTGCCGGTAATCGAACAAAATCGTTCTCCTTTGAAATTTCTCAACTCACCCAGATCATTAAAATACAGGACAGCGGAAGCGTTTACTCCTCCGTTGTGGATGATGGCTTTGGCAGATTTCGCATCAATGCTTTCCCACTGAATATACTCGTTTAAGTAGGCCGACGGGAACCACATCATTTCGTTAAGAAATCGCATTAAAGAAGCCTCATCCATATCTTTTCCTTTGGCATCTGCCACCGTGAGTCTGGAGAGCACTTTGATCAGCATGTTTCCCTTGCCTTCAAAGTACATATCTCGAGCAGCAACCGACAGGAAAGAAGCCATCATTATTCTCCCAAACCAGATAAAGGCGGGTGGGTCAGTGGTGTAATATTGCTCGGCTTCAAGAGGTGCCCATTTTTGACCTACTTTTTGCCTGAAAAAACCATTTTGTCTTAACCGAACGGTCATGGCTTTTTCTTTTCCGACGACCTGCGTGTATCTCAAGTACTTCTGAACCGGTTCAGGCAATCTTTTCAAATCATTTTCAGTCACCGTATCCTTTGTTTCTTTTCCGCTTTTACCAAAAAGTTCAATTACCTCCTTTTTCACCTTTCGCTTAAATCTTATGGAAAAAATGGTGACCGATACTGCTATCAAAATAACAATTATTCCAAGAATAATTATCACAGTTTTCCACATCTGTATTTACTCCCTTCTATTAAACGATAAGCAGTACTGGGTTCTTGCACTCCTAGCCGACTTACTTGATCCCCTTTCCTACGGATTTTCAATCACCTCGTTATCAGGAGGACAAACAGAATTCATCGTCCCCCCCGACAAAGGGTTCACTCTGAAAGGATTCAGGGGGTTCACAATTCTTTTCTACTTTTTATAAGAATTATCTAAAGATTTATTGCATCTAACACAATTCTGCAGATACCACGATGTTTTCGTTCCGCAAGAGCAGGTCCAATATTTTTCCTGGTGATCCCAAAAATAATCTATCCCCCTCTCTTTGATCATTTTCAGATTCGGAATACAATCGGCATGATGAGCCATGCCGTCGTTATTAAAATCGCTTAATATTTCACAAGGGAAATCGATGCATTCACCGCAGTTGGTCAAGTCCCTGGTTATGGCACAAGCTCGAATTTTACAGCTTCCGCGCTGCGTATCCAGGCGACAGCCGGGACAGAATTCAAGCTCGGCATTTTTGTACTGGTCATATTTCGAAGGCATGTTTTTTATGTGCTGTGAATTCTTTTCATCATACGCAACTTTGAAACTGCATGCCCCGCAATACAAACCACAGTAAGCCAGCAAATTGATTGGGAGGGGCATTATAACCTCTAATTATTTGGTGCAAATAGAGTCCTGTATTTCTGATCTTTATATGATCAGCAACATGGCGCAACTGAACTAATTGCTATTCTTCTATTGGATATTATTCAATTTGGGGATATGGTTTTGTTAAGAATTCTTGTTGAAATCTCTTTCGATGTCTTCTGCGTTGAACGATTCGTCCAGATATTTTTCGGGATCAATATTCATCCACCGCTCGTTCACCCGGCGCCTACATATCCTATGGATGTTTAACAGATGACGGGTGGAGATGTTGCCCGTGGTGCTGTTTTTCCCGCCAGATCCGCAGCTTAGGGTAAATGATGGGGGTAGGGTATTGAACATCGCACCCAAAGCCCCTTGAGTGGATGGGGTATTTACCAATATTCGAGCAACGTCAATGGCATTGGAAAAGTATTCAATTCGTTCGGGATTATTGGAATAGATGACCGCGGTGTGACCGATACCTCCAAAACGAGTAATTTCAGAACAACGTTCGATCGCCACTTCGAAATTTCCCTCAATGTAAAAAGCAAGTATCGGTGCCAGAATCTCGGCAGATAGGGGATAATCGCGGGAAACCCCGCTAAGTCTGGCAATCAGAACCGATGTGTCTGAGGGGACTTTGATGTCAGCCATCTGAGCAATCCGTTGCACCGACTGTCCCACAACTGATGGGGACATCATGCCCCTCTCCTTGTCGTAAGCAATGCGACCAACTTTAACTATTTCCTCCTCCGACAATAAATATGCTTTCTGTTTTTCAAACTCCGCTATCACAGATTCAGCAATTTCCTTTCTAACCACAACGGCTTGTTCGCTGGCACAAATCGAGCCGTTGTCGAAGGTCTTCGACATCAGAATGTTTCGCACCGCAAACGGTATATCCGCAGATGCACCTATGTACACGGGAACATTTCCAGCTCCGACCCCGATTGTCGGTGTGCCGGAGCTATAACCTGCTTTGACTAAATCTCCAGAACCGGTGGCTAAAATCAGCGCAACGCCGTGATGGCTCATCAACTCCTTGGTGGTCAATAAGTTGGGCTTTTTCAGCCATTGAATGCAGTGCTCCGGAGCACCAGCTTTCAATGCGGCATCGTAACAGATTCGCGCTGCTTCCGCTACGCAGTGTTTCGCCGCCGAATTGGAGCTGATGATAATCGGATTGCGGGTTTTCATGGTGATGAGGATCTTGAAGATGGTGGTGGATGTCGGATTGATTACCGGGATCAATGCCATAATGGGTCCAAGCGGTTGTGCCATCTCGATGATACCGGAAAAGGAATCCTCGGAGATGATACCCACCGTCTTCTGGTTCTTGATGTATTCGTACACCAATTGGCTGGCGATTACGTTCTTAATCACCTTGTGCTGCCAAATGCCCAGGTTTGTCTCTTCCGCTGCCATCTTAGCGAGAGCAACCCGGTTGTCCATCGCTGCGATGTACACTGCCCGGACAATACGATCGGTATGTTTCTGGTCTAACTTTCTGAAAGCGACAGTGGCTTGTCGAGCGTTTTGAATTATCTCATCAATCTTAGCCAATTTGGTTCCTTTTCACCGATGTTTGATATTATACGAAAGATTCAACGTGTTCGGATAGATCGGTTAGATAAGTAGGGAGTCCTGCGCTTGTAACGAACAACCTTGATCTATGATCGTTCCATCTTCTTTAACATCGGATGAGAGTTCCGGTTTATGCCTATGGCAGTAGCATTGCGGATATCGTGAGCCAGAACTATCGAAGGCAGGGCGTCCTCCAAGCCGAATCCTTTTCCTGATAGGATTTCCCTATAGACTATGGTATGCAGGTCGGTGAACCCTTCGGAGAACTCTATCTCCTCTCCATCCAGAATGATCGAGCGGTGCGTCCTTTTATTGTTTTTTTTGCATTCCGCGGGTAAATCCTCCTGATCTATGGATAGATACCATTTCACCCGGGCATTATTCAGCTCCAGGTATCCGGCAGTCTTAGTCGGGGTGGCGATATGGACTTCGCTCTGCTCGACTTTCCCGAATAGCCAGATTAGAAGATCGAAAAAATGGATGCCGATGTTGGTGGCCAGCCCGCCCGAGCGCTCGAGCTGTCCCTTCCAGGAAGCCAGATACCATGGCCCGCGGGTGGTGACGTAGGTAAGTACGATATTCCTCTTTTCAGCCTGTACCTTATTCTTATATTTCTCTTTAAGGGCTGTCAAAGAGGGGTGAACCCGCAGCTGAAGAACGGTATAGATCCTTTTGCCGCTCTCCTCCTCCAGCTCCTGCAGCGGTTTGACGTTCCACGGATTGAGCACCACCGGCTTCTCGCAGATGGCATCCGCCCCCACCCGCAGGGCGAACCGGGCGTGGGCATCATGCAGGTAATTGGGGGAGCAGATGCTGACGTAGTGAACCCGCTTGTTTTCGTCCCCCAGACGGCGAAGCTTTTCGATATGCCGGTCGAATCTCTCGAACTCGGTGAAAAAATGCACCCCTTCGAAGTAGCTGTCCAGTATCCCTGCGGAGTCGTGCGGGTCGACTGCCGCCACCAGGCGGTTGCCGGTCTCCTTGATGGCTTTGAGGTGGCGCGGGGCGATATAGCCCGCCACACCGGTAATAGCAAAATTTTTCTGTTTCATAGGTTTTATCAAGTTACAGATTAATTAGATAGTTAAATCAAATTAATTTTCAATCCCCATTAACGATAAAAAGTGATCGAATGTCAAGCTCGTTCAGCAGAAGCTTTGTGTTGCTGAAACTATTCCGCTCTTTGTTTTACTTCTTTTATCTTCGACTTAGCCTGCTGGTTATCCGGGTTGATTTGCAGAACCCTCTCCCATTTCTTGAGCGCCTCGTCCCGTTCACCTAATTTCTCGTACACCAGTGCTGCCCAAACCGCAGCGCGCTCAAAATTGGGATCTATCTCTAGTGCGGTTTCGTATTCATTTACTGCATCCGGGTATCTCCCTTGTGCCACATATACCGAACCGAGATCGAAATGAGCCGGTGCCAGGTACGGATCGATTCCCAGCACCTTATTTAACGTCTGCTCTGCCGAATTGTATTCACTCATATCCATATATACGATGCCCATCCCATGCAAGGCTTCGATATCGTCCGGTTCAAGCTCAATGGCTTTTTGGTATTCTTTTATCGCCGATTCGTAATTCTCGATGCTTTGATATGCCCGCGCCCCGTAAATATTTGCTCTGGCCCGATTCCGGTCGGTGGTTCCGCCAATGTCCACGTTGACCAATATGCCGATGACCAGTATCACCGCCAGACAGCCGGTGAATAACTTGTATTGGTGGGATTTAAATTTCCGAATACCATAGTCTATCGTAAAACCGGCAAATATCAAAAGGATCGGTAAGACGGGCAGCCGGTATCTTCCACATACAAAAAAGAGCACCACCGATATCATATAGAGGAATGCGTATCCATAAAACAGCAAAAGTTTCCGCCAGAGTTTGCGCGAGACTATTATGCCGGCTAATGCGAGGGGACAGATTATGCCGAACGGGAACGCCACCCCCTGGTGCCACAAAAGCAATCCCAGCACGTTCGAAAAGCGGTTAAAGTAGTAGGTATCCTCGTTGTTGGTAACTTCATCCCCTGTCCAGAAGTATGCAAATTTCCTCCCCATCAACTCGAACCACCTCCCCGGCTGATCGATAATGAACTCAATTCCCTTGGCATACCAGAACCGCGAAACCTGCGAAGGCTTGAGCTGCTTGCCTGCATCTTCCTCTGCCAGCGCCACGGATGCCAAATAGGCATCGTCGAGGAATTCACCGTGGCTTACAACTCTGGCTGGCGGCTGGGCGGACCTACCGTCTGCATCCGGATTGTTACCCATATAGAAGTTTATCCCCCCCTGCGATGATATCAGAACGAAATCTTTTGCGGTGACATAATTGCTTATGGTAACCGGTAGAATCACCACAAAAATTCCCGCCAAAAAATACAGCGAGTAAACAAACCGGAGCTTTTTGACTATACCGGTTTCCTTGAGCTTGTTCATCCAGAAAATAAGGATGATGACCCAAGGAATGATTATCAACACATTGGGTCGGGCAATAGCGGATAAACCTAAAATTGCACCGCCAAAAAGCCAGTATAATTTTTTGGGCTTCTCCAATGCATTTAGCAGGAGTAATAACATAACCAGATCAAGGAAGACAATTAGAGTGACGAAAGAAATTTCGCCTGCCCAATATAAGAACGGTCCGTAGAATGCAGCGAAGAGAGAGCTTATGACGGCAACCCTTTTATTGAAAACTTTCAGCGCAAGGAAATAAATCACGACACAGGCTAATGCGCTGATAAACATCTGCGCCAGTCTGGCCGTGAACAGATCGTATCCGAAGATTTTATATATCGCTGCGAGAAATATGGGATAGAGTGGCGCCCGAAAGGTCGGCTCGATGGCGTGTTGTACCCCGAAGGCAATGCTCTGTGCCCAGCTGTTATAACGAAAGGCATCCAGATAGAGATAGCCCGTAAACGGGCTTTTGGCATACAGCTCGAAGAGATATACCAGTCTTACTGAGAAAGAAACGAGGAATATTGAAATCGGTGCAGCATTTTTGTAGACAACAAAACTAAAATACTTTTTAGGAATCATACCTTAAGGCGTTTAAGACCTGTTAAGGGGAAACTGGAACACAAGTGGAGTATTCCCTAATAAAAACTCAAATTTCGTCATCATATTTCGCCTATGAGTTAGGATTCTGCGATCCTAAAACATGTTATATTCAAGTATTCGATACATCTAACCTGCTATCATCACAGTAAAGAGTTGTAAAAGGTTTCTTCCAAGTCTCACCATACACTTCAGTTACTTTATCTATATGCTCTTTTGAGGCTTTTATTTCTATTTCATTCATGTACGTCAGGAAGTCTTCTCTATTATTGTGGGAGAAGACTAATGTCCCATAAGAAATCTCATCACATAAAGGTTTTTCTTTTAAGTATGTATGACACTCATTATCGATAAGCATGGCATCGCAATAAGGTAACAAGATTGATATGAATGCGATATCATTGGCCATGCCTTGATTTGGTGGTTCTTTTCTTCCGGTTGCTGCTTTTCGAGCTAAAGCTGCGTAAAGCATAGAGTAAATCTTAATAAAAGGCACATCTTTAAGTGAAGAAGACAATAAATATTCCACAGTCTTGTGCCTAATATCTGAATCATTGATACTTGCATCTCTGAATACACTTTGTATTGCATGGATTAAGTCAATTGACGGGGGCGGAAATATATCATTTATTGTTAGTTTGGCCAGGCCGGTCGAAATCTGCACGAATCTTTTTAGGTAATCCATATACACCCCCAAAGAGACCCTTCCAAAGGCCATGCTCTCCTCAATAAACCAGTCATTAAAGGTTCTATTTTTTTCGGATTGCCATCGTTTGAAAACATCACTCAGACCTCCATGGATTGATTCCCTTGCATTTCGTAAATCATCTATCTCCTTTGGACCATAATTTAGATTGAATGAGAAAATCAATCTCTCTTGCCAAGCATTGATATTTCCATACACTACAGATTGCGAATTCAGGTACAGTTGTTTTTCAGCTTTCCCTTGGATCCAGTTTGAAGCATGCTCACAAATCTGAAATCTCTTGATAGTGTCGTGACTATAAAATCTAACACCATGCGAGAGTAAGTCATACATCTGCTTTAAGGGCTGGAAATATGGTGACAGAAGCGATTCATTAGTGTGAAAGCCAGAAGAAGGGCATATAATAAGCTGGAGTTTACAGAGGCTGTCTAATCTTTCAAAGAGCTTCAACCAGAAAGTATCTAAAACCGTTTTGCTGTGAGTTTTGGTCTTAGGATAAAGGGCTTTCATCATATTGCTAATAGCGAACTGATCAAGATAGATGACTTTTTTGTTTAATTTAGGTAGTGAGAAAATTGCAGGAGTGTCAGTAGGACTGGGGTAAAAGCACTCTCTGCACCGCCTCCAATAACTATTTTCACGAATCATTAGAACACCAAAACCATCTTTATCACATTTTGGGCATCTAATGAAAGGAGGTGATATAAAAGTCCTTGGATCAAACAAAAAACTCTTCATATCGTTTTCAACCTTTGACATATTGATGAAATAACAATGGTGTTTATGCAAGGAAGACGTAATTTAGAAATCTTACACCACTGATATACAGAACTGGCTATGGGAAGGGCTTAGGGCAGGACCCTAGCAGCCGATAGAAGGAACAGCTTCCATATGATGGACATATCAGAGATACTAAGACCCAAAACAAACGAAAACCACCCTATCAGAACTAGGGAAGCAGGTACAAAAGGTTTGAACCTACTTGATACGTGTTTCACCATAGCAGTTACTCCTTTCTGCCACTTAGGGCTTTTGGATTGGCTGCCAGAGCTACCCTGCTCCGCACAAGCACGTCGTGCCCTAGGCCCTCCCAGAATATCAAAACCAGTCTTTTCCTCAAAAACCCTCTGCCCCGTGCATGCTTTTTTTCTCCATCTTCGCACATTCATCCCGAAGGGTAACGGCTTATAAACCTCACCCCCTTAGTCCCTTTCAGGGTGAACCCGACTCTATGTTTGATAGATTGTTATCACTCATAGAGGCGGGAATTTATCCCGCCCCGAAATTCGACTTTTTCAACAGTCCCTTGACATTACGGCAGCTGCTCTGGCGATATATCTAACTCATAGTTAGAGAGTTCATTATCCTTTTTGCTCAAGCCACTCAAGAATGGCGCGAACACTGCCAGTGGCAAGGGCAATGCTCGAATCCGCCGCGCCGTAATACAGGTGAAGGGTGTCGCCATCGGGGGCAATGGTGTAGCCGCAAGGAAAGACAACTTTATCCACGTCCCCGTGCCGCTCGTAGGGTTCTTCCGGGCTAAAGACCCACTCGTCACTGCGCTTTAGGCAACGTTCCGGTGTGTGCAAATCAAACAGAGCGAGTCCGAGTCGATAAAGACCGCCAGCCACAGTTATCCGCACACCGTGGTAAATCACCAGCCAACCCTGCGGGGTTTCGATAGGCGGGGGCGAGAGGCCGATTTTATTCGCATCCCACCACCCACCGCGGCGGGCTTCCAACATCAGCTTGTGGCTGCCCCAGTGGCGCAGGTCGGGCGAATAGGACATCCACATGTGCGCTCTGGGAGCGCTGACCGGGCGATGGATCAAAGCCCAACTGCCTCCAATACGATGAGGCAACAGGGCCGCATCTTTATCTTCCGGCTGCATGATCACCCCATAGCGCTCAAAGTGCTGGAAATCTTCCGTGAACGCAAGCGCCACACCGGGTCCGTCGCGCGTGAAGGCGGTATAAACGATGGCATACTTGCCTAGTTCCGGGATGAAAGTGATACGGGGATCTTCAATGCCCCACAGTTCCTCGGGAAAGTGTTCGGGATCTGGCAATAGGGTGGGCTGGGGGTCAATCTGCCAGCCGTCTATACCGTTGGTGGAACGAGCCGCGCAAAAATGGGAATGGCCGCGCCGGTCTTCCACCCGGCACAATAGCAGAGTGGTCCCATCGGGCAGAAAGGTGGCGCCGGGGTTAAACACGCTATTGACCGGATAGGGCCAATCGGCAGCGGTCAGGATCGGATTGAGTTCATTGCGGCGAAAGAGTTCGGGATGTTGATTGTTCATTGTGGTCGTGCCTCCACAGATAGAAGAGCGTTCTCAGTTAGGCGCAGCTCCAGCAGGGACTGGAGAAAAGCGAGCGTAGACTCTGCACCCTGATTCTCGTTCGGGCGGTCGGGATGGAGACCATCTCGACAACCGCCGGTCGTCGGGTCATAGATGGGCAGGTTCAGGTCGTTGTGCCCCAGGAACCACTCAAAGGCGCGTCGAGCCTCCTTGCGCCAGCGCTTGTCACCCGTGATCCGGTAGGCTTCGAGGCAGGCGGAGACCGTGGCTTGTGCTTCCACCGGCTGTTGATCGAACCGGGCTCGCTCGCTGTCCCGCTGATAAAAACCGTTGGATCCGATGGGGACAAAATGACCCCCAGCCGCATCATCGCGCTGTAAGTCGGTCAGCCAGCTGAGCGACTCCAATCCGGCTTCGGTCATGGCGTTATTCGGGATCCATTGGCCGCACATCAGCATGGCTTGCGGCAGCGCGGCGTTGCAATAGGTTAACCCATCTTCATACCAGTGCCATTCATCCGAGCGGCTGTTTTGATACAACTTTAGCAATCGCCCTGCTAATTCCTCGCGGACTCGGCCAGCCTTGCGGTCACCGGCAAACCGCCGCAGATACTCGTGGATACCGATGAGCGCAAAGGCCCAGGCTCGGGGGCTGGTGGTATTGAAAATGGCGGGCAAAGCCTGCTCAAATACCCAGCCAGCCATACTCTGAAGGGCCGGTGTATTGGAACGGCCCAATACGGTACCCAACGCCCACAGGGTGCGACCGTGGCTGTCGTCTGATCCGCTCTCTTCCAACCAGTTGCGCTGGTAGTCCATAGAGTTGCGAAAGCGTCCGGTTTCTGCATTAAAGGCGTACCAGATGAAGGCGAGATAACGGGAAGCCAGCTCATAAGCTTCACTGATGCCCAGTTCCTCCAGAAGTATGCTTACGATCAGCGCCCGGGCGTTGTCGTCGATGCTGTAGCCCTCACGATAGTTGGGCACCATGAAACTGGCATGTTGCAACATACCGGTCCCGTCCGTCATGCGGTGTAGGTGATCGAGTTTAAGGGGCGGCAGCTCAACCGGACGTTTGTCGATCGGTTTGACGGCAAAGCCGGAGGGGGTAAAATGCCGGCGTTCACCGCGGGCACGCTCAAAACTCTCCATGTAACGGTGCGCCACCTGCGGCCAGATCATCGCCCGCCCAAATAGATAGGCGCGCTTGCGCATGGCGTGACGCTTGGCTTCGTTATCCAACAGGTCAATCACTTGCTCGGCTAAAGCCGTCGGATCGCGGAACGGCACCAGCGCTCCCCGTTCTTCGGCCAGCATCTCTTCCGCATACCAATAGGGTGTCGAAATCACGGCTTTTCCCGCTCCCAGGGTGTAAGCCAGTGTGCCGGAGACGATCTGCGCCTGGTTGAGATAGGGCGTGATGTATATGTCCGCTGCGCCGATGAACTCAATCAGTTCTTCCAAACTCACAAAACGGTTGTAGAAGATCACGTTGCCTTCCACACCTTTCTCCTGAGCCATCCATTGCAGGGACAGTCGATACGTTTCGCCTTCGTTCCGTACAACGTGGGGATGGGTTGCGCCGAGTATAATGTAGACCACGTTCGGATAACGTGCCACAATCGCGGGCAGGGCGGCGATGACATTTTCGATCCCTTTGTTCGCAGAGAGCAATCCAAAACTGAGCAACACGATTTTGCCCTCGACTCCAAACAGGTCTTTGTGAAAACTCGGGTCAACAAATGGCACATCGGGGATTCCATGGGGGATGAGATCAACCTTCTCAGTCCGCACCCGGTAGACCTCATCCAAGAATTCCACGCCCCGCTCACTCATAACGACCAACCGATCGGATAGAGCCGCGACTTCTTCCAACACCCGGCGCTGATCGGGGTCGGGGTCGCGCAGAATGGTGTGCAAGGTGGTAACGATGGGCATGCGTAATTCACGCAAGAGAGCTAGGATGTGACTTCCCGCCCGCCCACCGAAGATACCATACTCAAATTGCAGGCACGCTATGTCGACATTGTTGATGTTCAGGAAGTCGGCGGCGCGTCGATACGAGTCGATATCCTTTTCTGTCAGTTCAAATCTAACCCGGGGCGGATAGGCGTAGCCGGTCTCGATATCGTTGACGGGCAGGGCGATGCACTTTGTCCCGGCATATTCTGCAGCGATGGCTTCACACAAGTCGGTGGTGAACGTGGCGATGCCGCACTGGCGCGGCAAGTAGTTGCCGATAAATGCAATCCGGTTAATCTTTGAATCGGTGGAACTGTATTCCATGATGAATATCTCCTTCCTGGCTTCCACTACGCTTCTTGGGGTTACCTCCTGGTTCCGTAGATAGTCTATGGGGAGCTTACGGTTCCGGATCTACTTGTTTGCTTGCTGCTTCTTCTCCATCTTTGCCCATTCATCGCGCAAGGTGACGGTCCGATTGAAGATCAGTTTTTCCTTGGTCGAATCGAGATCGACGCAGAAATAACCCAATCTCTCAAACTGGTACTTAGCTTTTGGTTTTGCATTTGCTAAAGATGGTTCCAATTTGCAGGATTTCAAAACCTCGAGCGATTTAGGATTCAGATATATGGTGAAATCCGAACCCTCGGGAACGTTATCCGGGTCTGGTCTGGTGAACAGATGTTCGTACAAACGGACTTCAGCTTCGATGGCGTGACTGGCAGAGACCCAGTGCAGCGTTGCTTTCACCTTTCGATCTGCCCCGGTAGAACCGCTTTTTGTCTCCGGATCGTAAGTGCAGTGAAGCTCTATCACCTCGCCGCTCTTCTCGTCCTTGACCACACTCTCGCATTTGATGATGTACGCATACCGTAATCTTACTTCTTTCCCCGGTGACAGCCGGAAGAATCCTTTGGGCGGTTCCTCGCGGAAATCGTCGTGTTCGATATACAGCTCCCGGGAGAAGGGGACTTTCCTCATTCCGGCGCTCGGATCCTCCGGATTATTAACCGCTTCCAATTCCTCCACCCTACCATCCTGATAATTGTCTAAAATTACCTTAAGCGGACGCAGCACCGTCATCGCCCGCGGCGCCCGTTTGTTCAAATCCTCGCGCAGACAGTGTTCCAGCAAAGCAATATCTACCACGCTGTCCCTTTTTGCTACGCCGATTTTTTCTGCAAAAGTTCGGATCGACTCCGGGGTGTAGCCGCGCCTGCGTAAACCCGATATGGTAGGCATCCGTAGGTCATCCCATCCGGAGACGAACTTCTCCTGCACCAGGCGTAAAAGCTTTCGTTTGCTCATCACCGTATAATTGAGATTAAGCCGGGCAAACTCGATTTGCTGGGGGTGGTAGACCCCCAATTGATCCAGATACCAGTCGTACAACGGGCGGTGATCCTCAAACTCCAGCGTACAGATGGAATGAGTTATCCGCTCGATGGAATCCTCCAGACCGTGCGCCCAATCATAGGTGGGATAGATGCACCATTGGTTAGCGGTGCGGTGATGTTCCGCGTGGACGATGCGGTACATCACCGGATCGCGCATGTTCAGATTGGGGGATGCCATGTCGATCTTTGCCCGCAACACCCGGGCACCGTTGGGAAATTCTCCAGCCCGCATCCGCTTGAACAGGTCCAGATTCTCTTCGATGGAGCGTTTGCGGTACGGGCTTTCCCTCCCCGATTCGGTCAGAGTGCCGCGATACTTAGTGATTTCGTCAGCGCTTAAATCGCAAACGAATGCCCGACCCTGCTGGATCAACTGCACCGCATACTGGTACATCTGCTCGAAATAGTCCGAGGCAAAGTAGAGCCGGTCCTCCCAGTCGAATCCAAGCCACCGCACGTCCTGTTTGATCGACTCCACGTACTCCGTCTCCTCCTTGCTCGGATTGGTATCGTCGAAGCGCAGGTTGCACTTACCACCGAATTCCGCCGCAGTGCCAAAATTCAGGCAGATGGATTTGGCATGCCCGATATGCAGATAGCCATTCGGCTCGGGAGGAAAACGGGTATGCACCCTCCCCCCCCATTTGTTAGTTTTCAGATCCTCCTGGATGATCTCCTTGATGAAATGGGATGACGGAGCAGGACTACTTGAGCCTGGAGTTTTCCTTTCGTCTTTCTTTTTACTATGATCCGAATCAGCATCTGGCAACTTCATGTTTTCATCCTTGATTATGAGTTAAGCAGGTATTATCCTTTTCGAATGTTCATTGAGAATATATTAATTTTAAATTCATCCCGCCATAAGAAAAGTTGATCTTGGAGAAATTAGATATGCAATAATTATCTGTAGTGGTGGAGCTTTAGCTCCACCCTTTGAAATAATAAAATTAATTCGGCCAAACCAGAAGGGACTGTTGATAAACCCCGTTCTTTATTATTTCATAGAAGACAAGCACAGGTTTACTATTCATAGGTTGTGCTCGATGAATCGAGCAACTACGATTTTGGCAAGAGGATTTTTCTGTTGACTAACTTCGGCTGGTATGATATACTTTTCAATCGACAGGTAAATGTTGAAGCAATAGATCGATAGGTTATAACCAAAATATCCTTCTCCCCTTATGCGAATTCCTCTCTTGAGCAGAGCACGGAGTCTTAAGCGTTACCGCCAGATCATATCCGTGCTTTTAAAATACGGCTTCGGCCAAGTGCTTCACCGGATGAACATCTTCGCCCGCCTGCGCATCGGAAAGATCACCCAGAAGAAAGCCAAAGGACTGGAAAGACTAACCTACGCCCAGAGGATAAGACTGGCTTTGGAGGAGCTGGGACCCACTTTCGTCAAGTTGGGACAGATCCTCTCCATGCGGCCCTTTTTGATCCCGTTGGAATTAGTATTGGAGCTGACCAAACTCCAGGACGAGGTGGCACCCTTCCCCTTTCCCCAGGTAAAAGAGATCGTGGAGACAGAGCTTAAAGCACCGTTGGACGAGCTTTTTTCATCTTTCGAAACCATCCCCATCGCATCCGCATCCCTGTCTCAGGTGCATAAAGCAATTACCAAGGATGGGAACATAGTGGTGGTAAAGGTTCAGAGGCCCGGAATTAAAGAGGTGATCGAGGCGGATCTGGAGATATTAAGGGATCTGGTGAACCTGCTGGAGAGATATGTGCCGGAATCCAAACAATTCGACCCATCCGGGATTAGAGATGAGCTGAAGAAATCGATCCGCCGGGAGATCGATTTCAACAACGAAGCCCGCAATATCGAAGTTTTCAGGGAAAATTTCAAAGAGGAGAAATCGGTTTTCATCCCCCAGGTATTCTGGAACATAACCACCTCCAAGGTGCTGACCATGGAGTTCATCGACGGGGTGAAGATAAATGATTTGGAGGAGCTGGAGAAACGGGGGATCGATAAAAAAGAGCTTGCCCGAATCGGCGGGCAGATGGTGTTCAAGCAGATCTTCGAGGACGGTTTCTTTCACGCCGACCCGCACCCGGGAAACCTGTTTGCCCTGGAGGGAAACATAATCGCCCCGGTCGATTTTGGGATGATGGGACGTCTATCGGAAACCAGCATGAACGAATTAGCCGACATCCTGATCTCCGTGGTCAGCTGGCATCCGGCAGGAGTGGTGAAGGTCTATCAGGATATGGAGGTGGTGGGGGAGGATGTGAATCCTAGGGCTTTGGAAGCGGATTTGGCGGATTTCCTCTATAAATATCATAAAATTCCGCTCTCCCGTCTGGACATGAAGACTTTGATCAACGAGGCGTTCGAGATAATTCACCGTTACAACATCCACATCCGGTCCGAGCTGATGCTCTTCTCCAAAGCGTTGATCACCTACGAGGAAGTGGCAAAAATGCTCGATCCGGAGTATGATCTGGTCACCCAGGCGGTCCCCTATGTCAAAAGATTAGCTTATCGCAAGTTTAAACCCAAAGCACTGCTGAAGGACTTGTTCAACACATCCATAGATTTGCGCGATCTTTTGACCACACTCCCCTTCGAGCTGAAAAGGATCGTCAAGAATCTGGCCAAAGGTCGGATAACTTTGACTTTTCAACATAAAGGCCTGGAGAGATTGATCCTGGAGATCGATCGGGCTTCCAACCGGCTTTCGTTCGCTTTGATCATTGCAGCCATCATCGTCGGTTCGTCTTTAATCATGCGCCTGGAGACTAAATATACCCTCTTCGGCTATTCGCTGATCGGAATTTTGGGTTATGTCTTTGCCGGGGTATTGGGAATCTGGCTGGTGATAGCTATTTTAAGATCGGGGAAAATGTGACCTCCCCCCCTTAGCCCACTCTCTACACTTAGGAGAGGGATTCACGGGGTGAGGTCAAATTTTAATTGACAAAATCGAGTAGAGAAATATAATTCCATCTTTCGACGGAGAAAACCATGATCGCAAGCATGACCGGCTACGGCCGATCCGAGTTGGTTGAAGAAAATTTAAAAGCAACGGTGGAGATCAGCTCGGTAAACAACCGTTTCTGCGAGATTCAGTTCCGGCTTCCCAAAAACCTCTCCCCTCTGGAATCGAAGCTTAAGGAGATGATCCTCTCCACCATCAGCCGGGGGAAGATCAATTTCATTTTGACCTGGGAGGAAACCTCCCCACCAGCTACCTACGTCAAGCTGAACGAAGAGGTGGCTGACGTTTACTATGCGCTTATGTCCCAGCTGAAAGAGAGATTCAACCTTACAGGCGAAATCAAGATGGATTATTTCCTGAACCTGCCGGATTTGGTAAAGGTGGAGAAAGAGGAATACGATCTGGACAAGGTCTGGAAGATACTGGAAAAGGTCACCCAAAAGGCGCTGGAAGAGTTCAACCGAATGCGCAGAACCGAAGGTGCCAAGCTATCCGAGGATATGTTTGAAAGGGTAGACAAGTTGAACCAGACCATAACCGAAATAGAGAAATTGACACCGCAGAGTGTGGAAATCTACCGGCAAAAACTCAAAAACAGGATAAAGGAATTGACTGAAAACCTGCCGGTGGAAGATCACCGCATCGAGCTGGAGGTGGCATTGATGGCGGAGAAATGTGACGTCACCGAGGAGTGCGTCCGGTTCAAAAGCCACAACCAGCAATTCCTCTCGGCTCTAAAGGACAACGTGGCGGTGGGGAGACGGTTGACCTTCCTGTTGCAGGAGATGAACCGCGAAGCCAACACCATCGGGTCGAAATCAGTCGATGCCAACATATCCAAGAAGGTGATCTTTTTGAAAGAGGAGATAGAGAAGCTCAGGGAACAGGTGCAGAATATCGAATGACGGATGAATAATCAAGACTAAGGAAAATGGAAGAAGAAACAAAGAAAAACATTATTGCAAATTGCAGAATGCAAATTGCATATTGAAAATAAAAATAATGGCTGGCAACAGATGACAAAGATCGAATTTCGAATAAAAGACTACTAATCCAAGTAACATCCTAAATAATCATAGATATGAAAACTAAAGAGACTCTCGTGGTTTTGTCCTCCCCTTCCGGTGCGGGCAAGACCACAATATGCCAAGAGATCCTAAAAAAACATAAGGACTACATCTATTCCATCTCCGCCACCACCCGGGAAAAAAGAAAAGGCGAAGTGCACGGTAGACATTATTTCTTCTTAAGCGAAGAGGAATTCAAGCGAAAAATAATAAAAGGAGAGTTCGTGGAATGGGCCTGGGTTTTTGGTCAAAGGTACGGGACGATGAAAAAGTTCGTCATCCGAGCTAAAAAAGAGAGGAAGGTGGCGCTGTTTGTTCCGGATGTCCAGGGAGGGACGGCTATCAAGAGGGAATATCCGGACAGCGTTCTGATATTCATTCTCCCTCCGTCTTTGAAGGAATTGAAAAGAAGGCTGGTCCACCGGGGGACGGAAGGAAAGGTGGAACTGAAAAGAAGACTCTCTACCGCATTAAAGGAAATGAAGTTTTGGTCGAAGTATGATTATGTCGTGATAAATGAGGATATAAATCAGACCGTTAAATCCGTCGAAGATATCATAAAATCAGAGAGATTGAAATCTACCCGGTTTGACTATTCCGGATGGCAAATAACTCAGGGATAGCGATTGACGACGATCGGAAATCCTGGTACCTGTTCGATACCCGTCATGGTTCGATGAACTCACCTCATGGTTGTCATTCGTTATTTCTTGTCTATTATTCAAAGATTTCCCGCAGTTATCTCGTTTAGTGTTTTTACCATGCGAATTTAATCCCATAGGAGGAACTGATGGAATTGGATGCAGCCGAAAGAATGAGAAAGTCCGGCATCAACCGATATGAAGCGGTGATAGCGGTAGCCAAATACGCCCGCCGGTTGAACCAGGAAAGACAAAAGGAAAAATCGGAAGGTGAGGAAAGCAATACCGCATCGGACCGGTTACCCAAAATCACTTCTCAAGCCTTACGTGACGTATTAAATGGGAAGGTGGAGTTTGAGAGACCATCGAAAGCATAGCTGGATGTTGGTATTTGCTAAGGCGGGATAAGGAATATAGGTTAACATAAATCATAGACATAAGGATTTTCTTGTGGAAAAGAATCTTCTGATTGTGGAATCCCCCACCAAAACCAAAGCATTGAAGAAATTTCTGGGCAAGAAGTTCATGGTGGAGGCTTCGGTGGGACACGTTAAAGACCTTCCCCAGAGAAACCTGGGGGTTGACGTGGAAAACGACTTTACCCCCCGCTACGAGATCATCAAGGGGAAGAAGAAGATATTGGACCAGCTTAAGTCGGCGTCCAAGAAGGTTCAGACGGTCTTTTTAGCTCCGGATCCGGATGGGGAAGGGGAAGCCATTGCCTGGCACATTGCCCAGGAGATCAAAAAAAGCAACGCAAAAATCCTGCGCGCCTCTTTCAACGAGATCACCAAGGAGGCGGTGGAGGAAGGAATAAAGCAAGCCGGTGAAATAGACATGAATAAGGTAAACGCCCAACAGGCCCGCCGGATTCTAGACCGCCTGGTGGGATACAAAATCTCCCCGGTTTTGTGGAAGACCGTTTATAAGGGTTTGAGCGCGGGCCGGGTGCAGTCGGTGGCTTTGCGGATCATCTGCGAGCGGGAGGAGGCGATAGCCAGTTTCGTCCCGCAGGAATATTGGAGCATCACTGCCATTCTCGAGACCGAAGATAAAAAATCCTTTCCTGCCCGGTTGGTAAAGATCTCCGGCAAGGATTTCGAAATACCCTCCCAAAAAAACGCACAAGATATCGTCTCCGAACTGAAAAACAAAAAGTTCGAGGTGGGTAAGATCAGCCGTGAAGAGAGAAGACGCTTCCCCTATGCTCCCTATATCACCAGCACTCTTCAGCAGGATGCTGCCCGCCGGCTCTATTTCCCCGCGCAGAAGACCATGAAGGTCGCCCAGGAGCTGTATGAGGGAGTGGAACTGGGAGAGGAGGGGAGCGTGGGTCTGATCACCTATATGCGAACCGACTCCCCCCGGATTGCCGAGGTGGCAAGAAAATCGGCCAAGGATTATATTGAACGGAATTTCGGCTCAGACTACCTTCCTTCCAAACCGAGGGAATACAAATCGAAAAAACTGGCACAGGAGGCGCACGAAGCCATCCGTCCTACTTACCTCGAGCATGCGCCGGAGAAGATAAAAAAGTACCTGGGGAAGGATCAGTTCAAACTGTATCAGATTATCTGGAACAGGTTCATCGCCTCGCAGATGGCCGAGGCGGTTTTTAAGGTTACCACGGTCGACATCGAAGCGGATGAATATCTTTTCCGGAGCTCTGCCTCCGCGCTTTTGTTCGACGGGTTTTTGAGAATCTATCAGGACGTAAAAGAGGAGAACGGGGACGAGGAAGCGGAATTCAAACTGCCGGATTTAAAAGAAAGAGAATTGTTACGTCTGTTGGAGTTGATTCCCAAACAGCATTTCACCAAACCCCCCCCCCGATTTACCGAGGCGAGCTTGATCAAGGAACTGGAGGAGAACGGAATCGGCCGACCCTCCACCTATGCGCAGATATTGTACACCATTAAACAGAGAAAATACGTGGACGTGGAGAGCCGTCGGCTCTTCCCCACCGAGCTGGGAAAGACGGTGAACCAGATTCTGGTGAAAAACTTCACGGACATATTCGAGGTCAAGTTCACCGCTAATATGGAGGAGGAGCTGGACAAAATAGAAGAGGGGGAGGAAAAGTGGGTGGATGTTCTGAAAGATTTCTACGAACCTTTTCAGCACAATCTGGAAAAGGTAGAGAATAACAAGGGCAAGATCAAAAAGCTCACCCAGGAGAAGACCGAGGAGATATGCGAAAAGTGCGGCAGTCCCATGATCATCCGCTGGGGGAGAAACGGGAAATTCATGGCTTGTTCCGCCTACCCCAAGTGCAAGAATGCAAAACCATTGGGACCGGACGAGAATGGAAAGATAGTGCCGGATCAGGTGTGCGAGCTCTGTGGCGCCCCGATGGTGGTCAAAACCAGCCGGTTTGGAAGATTCCTCTCCTGCTCCAAATATCCGGAATGCAAGTTCACCCAGGGTTATTCCATTGGGGTAAGCTGTCCCCAGGAGGGCTGCGGGGGTTCTTTAATCGAAAGAAAAACCAAGAGAGGACGGATTTTTTACGGTTGTTCCAATTATCCCCAGTGCAAGTTTGCTTCCTGGGACAAACCGATAGCCGAAAACTGCCCGACCTGCGATGCCAAGTTTCTGGTTTTGAAATCCTCTAAAGCCAAGGGGGAATACTTAAAATGCCTTAAGTGCGGGTACGAAAAACTGGAGCTGGTGGAAACTGTTAATGGTTGATGTTATGACCACTGTCTACTGTCTGTCGTCCATTGCTAAGCAAATCCAATAAGATAAACTCAGATACAAGAAAAAAACTGGCGTATAAACATTCATATTTATCCGAAACAAAACCAAACCCTCAAGAATCTGGTTAAAGTTTGAATAATAAGATAAAAAGATTATATGGAAGATATTGATAAAGAGAAAGAAGAATTCCTCCACCACCTCAAGAATGTAAAAAACTATTCAAAAAACACCGTCATCTCCTATCGCGATGCTATTTCTTCTTTTACTTCCTTCTTAAAAGAAAGAAAACTATCGGTAAATCCCCCGTTTGAATATTCTCGATCCATCATGCGGGATTTTTTGGTCGATTTAAAACAAAGAAAGAAACTCAAGGAGACCACCATAGCTCACCGCGTATTTGTGCTGAGATCGTTCTTCAAATATCTTCAGAGGAAGAGGAAAGTTGAGGTAAACCCGGCCTCTTTTCTGATAAGTCCCAAAAAAAGAAAGAGTCTCCCCTCGTTTCTTACCATTTCGCAGATGGAGGAATTGCTCAAGCTCCCCCCGCGGGAGGACGTTTGGGGCTTAAGAGACTCAAGCATACTGGAGCTTTTTTACAGCACCGGCATGAGGCTTTCGGAGCTGGCGGATTTGAAACTTTCTTCCATCGATTTCGACCGGGAACTTATTCGGGTGTGGGGTAAAGGTGAAAAGGAAAGAATTATCCCGGTAGGAGAAGAGGCGCTTTCGACTCTGAAGAGCTATTTGGATAAGCGTAATTCCAACCTGAAAGATCCCACTACTGTAGACAGCGAAGTGCTTTTTTTAAATCATTCAGGGAAAAAGCTTACCAGCCGCAGCATTGCCAGAATAGTTAAAAAACATGCTCAAAAAGTTAGCGAGGATAAGAAAACCAGCCCTCATAAATTAAGACATACTTTCGCCACCCATCTTTTGGACAGCGGGATGGATATCATGGCGGTGAAGGACCTTCTGGGGCATTCGAACCTATCCACTACCCAGATTTATACCCATGTGACCATGGAAAGATTGAAGAAGGTGTATAAGAAGGCACATCCCCGGGCGGAAAAGGAAGGCGATTCCAAACAACCCAACGGATAATTGAACAATTTTTACGTATAATATTAATAATCCTCGAAGTTCGTTAAGGGTTTCGCTGTATAGAGGAGCATTTTCCTGATCTTATCGAAATACGCGCTTCGTAACTGAGAGACGAAAACCGGGTTTTAAAATTTGTGTGGAGAAACTGAATGATAAAATCGACCACCATAATAGGTTTACGGCACAACGGCAAGGTGGCTATTGGTGCAGACGGGCAGGTGAGCCTGGAGGAGACCATAGTCAAACAGAACGCCAACAAACTGCGCAACTTATATAACAACAATATATTAGCCGGCTTCGCCGGAACCTCCGCCGATGCATTCACTCTGTTTGAGCGTTTTGAGGCGAAGATAGAGGAATTCAGAGGAAATCTCCCCCGGGCTGCCGTGGAGCTGGCAAAAGAGTGGAGGATGGATAAGTATCTTCGCCGGTTGGAAGCGCTTTTGGCGGTTCTGGACAAAGAACATGCATTGGTTATTTCGGGTAATGGAGACGTGATTGAGCCGGACGATGGAATAGTAGCCATAGGTTCCGGCGGACCATACGCTCTGGCTGCCGCCCGGGCACTTAAATCTCATTCCAATCTGGATGCCAAGACCATCGTAAAAAGATCCATAGAGATAGCCTCTTCCATCTGTGTCTATACCAACGACCATATCATCATTGAGGAGCTTCAGTAGGATAAAGGATCATTGGGAGTGTGATATCCTAAACTTGCAGTTTTCTAAGGGTTATTACACTCCTTTAATTTTCCGGGAAAATTTACAGCCTTTTGTTATGCGATAATAGAGACTACATCTATACGTAACTTGTTGAAAACTAATGACATGCATTGAGCCGCCCCCAGCATCAAACCGTATAATCGAACTTAAATTGGCTGACACCGTATTATAGAGGTTGGAAAAATTCTTGGCAGTATCCAGCAAACCGCTTTGAAAAATCAAAAATTTGCTTATATTTAAACTGGGTGATTCTGGGTAATTGATTTAAAGAATATGGAGAGCCATAAAATATGAAACAGATTAAGAATCACGTTGCACCTGAACTTAAGGACACAAGCGAAAAAGAGGAAATCCTGGATAAAGACCAACGTCGGGAGTTAACCCCCCAGCAGATCGTCAAGGAATTGGACCGATATATCATCGGGCAGGACCGGGCCAAAAAATCGGTAGCCATTGCACTCCGCAACCGGTGGAGAAGACAGCAGGTGGAGGGGGAGTTGAAGGACGAGATCATGCCCAATAACATCATCATGATCGGACCCACCGGCGTGGGAAAGACCGAGATCGCCCGGAGATTGGCGAATCTGGCTAATGCCCCCTTCATCAAGGTGGAAGCGTCCAAATATACCGAAGTCGGCTATGTGGGAAGGGACGTGGAATCGATGGTTAGGGAATTGACCGACCTGTCGGTCGCCATGGTGAGAAGGGAGAAAGCAGAAGAGGTCAAACCCAAAGCGGAGATCTTGGCTGAAGAAAAAATACTGGACCTGCTTTTACCCCCCAATCCGCGCCGGAAGAAGGTGGATTTCCCCCGGCCTTTGGCAGGAGAATACGGAACCCCTTCCTTTCCTTTTCCGGAATCGGTTGAGGAAAACGCAGAGGAGAACGGGATAAAGACCAGGGAAAAATTGAGAGATCAGCTACACCAGGGGAAACTGGCTAAAAGAAGCATCGAGATAAATGCCCCCAATGAAAGGTTCCCCATCATTGAGGTGTTCTCTCCTCAAGGGATCGAGGAACTCGGGATAAACTTCCAGGAGATGTTCTCCGGCATGCTGCCCAAGAAGACCAAAAGAAGAAAGGTTACCGTAGCAGAGGCACAGAGGATCTTGACCCAGGAGGAGCTGGATAAGCTGATCAATTTTGACGAGGTAATCGGTGAGTCTTTAGAAAAGGTGGAGAACTCCGGCATAATATTCATCGATGAGATCGATAAGATCGTGGGTGACCGGCCCAGGGAGGGACCAGATGTCTCCCGGGAGGGGGTACAAAGAGACTTGCTTCCTATCGTTGAAGGCACCAACGTGATGACCAAGTATGGGATGGTCAAAACCGACCACATTCTCTTCATTGCTGCCGGTGCTTTTCACGTTGCCAAACCGTCGGATTTGATTCCGGAGATGCAGGGCCGCTTCCCCATCCGGGTGGAGCTAGACAGCTTGACCACCGAGGATTTCGTCCGCATCTTGACCGAACCGAAGAACGCCCTGATCAAACAATATATCGCCCTGCTCGGCACCGAGGAATTGGAGCTTTCTTTCACGGATGACGCCATTCGGGAGATCGCCAAAATCGCCAATATGGTCAACGAGAGGACGGAAAACATCGGAGCCCGGCGTTTACATACAGTGATGACCATCCTGTTGGAGGAGATCATGTTCAAGACGCCGGAAACAAAAAGCAAAAAGGTGAAGATCACCCGGGAACTGGTCGAAAACACGCTGAAAGACATAGTGGAGGACGAGGACTTAAGCCGATATATCTTATAGACTAAGATGGAGACCGAGACTGAGAACTGATAGGGATATTAGAATTCTATATAGTATGAGTATTAAGATTAGAATTTAATTTTAAGAAAGGTTTGAATGCAGGGGAGTCCCTCGCCTCGGTACTGAACGAAACTGAAGTGTGGACTCCCGTAATTCTATTAGCAGTAAGCTTCACAAGAAGGAATGGACGAAGGTAGGATATTTCATTTGAGTATCCGATAAACTCTTTGATGCTTTGGCAATGGAAATTGCCGGAACTCATGTATGCGTAAATTCTCTGGAGATATATATGAAATACAAAGTGAACATTAAGAAAACCGAAGAAGGCTACGCGGTTTGGTGCCCTGGTTTGCCTGGATGTTGGTCACAAGGTCAGACTGAAAAAGAAGCTTTGGAGAACATCAAGGATGCTATCCAAGCATATTTGAAAACGGTTGATGAATTAAGTAAAAACAAAAAGACCCGCTATGTTGAAGTTGCTGGGTAGAATATGCCTAAGCTCTCGGGAATAAATCATGAGCGGGCAGTAAGAGCTTTTGAAAAGGCAGGTTTTTGGATTGCCCGGCAGGGTAAGCATATCACAATGACTAATGGGGAGCGTATTATCACTATTCCGCGAGTAAATCCGGTAAATGCATACACCATGGCTGGGATTATAAAAGATGCCGGTTTAACCATAGAGGAGTTCAAAAAACACCAATAGACGATTGATTTGGGTCGGATATGGACGAAACCCTATCCGACAAGTCATTTATCGAGTTATTGAACCTACATACTTGAAAAACAGGAGAACTTGTGGAATTTAAAAATCTTAAACGGACACATACTTGCGGAGAAATAAGAAGATCGGGTCAAGGGAAAATGGTAATCCTCAACGGCTGGGTGAACAAGTGGAGAAATCACGGCGGCCTTTTGTTCATTGACTTAAGGGACAGATACGGGGTTACCCAGGTGGTTTTCAAGCCGGATCTGGTGGACGAGAAGACCATGAATGAGGCATCTCACCTCAGGGCGGAATATGTTATCAGCGTTGAAGGTGAGGTGAGCACCAGACCGGAAGGCATGGCAAACAAGGAGATGCCCACCGGAGATATCGAAGTCATCGTGAAGAAGATGACCATATTGAATGAATCGAAAACTCCACCATTCGATATCGTCGAAGAACCAAAAGCAAGCGAGGAATTGAAGCTGACCTATAGATATTTAGATTTAAGGCGCCCGCCTTTGCAGTGGAAAATGAAGATAAGGCATGAGGTAACCATCGCTGTTCGGGAATATCTGAATTCACAGGGTTTTTATGAGATCGAAACCCCGCTTCTGATGAGAAGCACCCCCGAAGGCGCCAGGGATTTTATCGTCCCCAGCCGGGTCAATCCGGGGAGATTTTACGCTCTTCCGCAGTCACCCCAGCTTTTGAAGCAGATTCTGATGATCTCCGGTTTCGACAGGTATTTCCAGTTGGCCCGCTGTTTAAGGGACGAGGACTTGAGAGCAGACCGCCAGCCGGAGCACACCCAGATCGATATGGAGATGTCCTTTGTGACCGAGGATGACATCTTTTCCGTGATCGAGGGGATGATGAAGCATGTTTTCCAGAAGGTCCTTAATGTTGAAGTAGAAACTCCTTTCCCCCGATTCAAATTCCAAGAGGTGATGGAAAAATACGGGAGTGACAAACCCGATACCCGCTTCGATCTGCAGATAAAGGAGCTAACCAACTCGGTGAGGGATTCTCAGTTCAAGGTATTCTCCCAGACCGTTGAGAACAACGGGATAATCAACGGGATCAATTTCAAGGATGGAGCCAAGCTGTCGCGCAAAGACATAGAGAACTTAGAGGGAGTAGTTAAAGAATGCGGAGCCAAAGGGCTACTTACGATTGCCCGGACCGGTGAGGGTTTTAAATCCTCCTTTGTCAAATTCATAGCCCAGGAGGAACAAGACTCCATAGCCAAAGCCCTGAATTTGGAAGAAGGGGATATCGGTTTGATCATAGCCGACCAGCCAAAAACCGTATTGTCCGCTTTGGGAAAATTGAGACTCTATCTGGCTCATAAATATGATTTAGTCGACAAAACCAAATGGAATTTCCTGTGGGTATATGAATTCCCGCTATTTGAATACAACCCGGAGGAGAAACGCTTCGATGCCATGCACAACATCGTCACCATGCCCTTCGAGGAGGATTTGGGGAAATTGGAGGAGGGATTTACCACCACGATTCCCGTGGACCATCGGGAACATCCCTGGACCAGCATAAGGGCACGGCAGTACGATCTGGTCTTGAACGGAACGGAGATTGCCTCGGGCGGAATCCGTAATCATAAACGAGAGCTTCAGCAGAAAATATTGAATGCCCTGGGGATCGACAACGAGCGGGCAGAGAGAATGTTCGGTTTTCTTCTCAGAGCTTTGGAATACGGCGCCCCTCCGCACGGCGGAATCGCTCCGGGATTGGATAGAATAATAGCGTTGATGACCGGCTCCGATTCGATCCGGGACGTGATCGCCTTCCCCAAGACCACCCAAGCCCAATCCCTGATGGACGGCGCTCCGTCGGAGGTGGATGAGAGACAGCTTAAGGAATTGAAGATAAAGATAGTGAAAGATAAGGAATAGTTTAAGCAATTGAAAATGAAGAATGAAAAATGCAAACTTATCCGAATTTGCCCACTGAACTCAAATTCGAGGATCCTGCAGACAATTAAAAATTCTTAAAGAACATCTATGGTAAGTAATTGTGAACTTTGAATTGCAGTTTTGAATTTTCTACTTTTCATTTTGAATTTGGTTGTGGTTGGATTCATCCAGCCGGGATAACCGGCAGAATCATGACGAAACAAAAAAGAATCGATATATCTGACGTGGACCAGAGGCTGCTTTTCGGCCAGGGCGGGTCGTTCTTGCGCTTAATCGAAAGCGAATTCGACGCCAAGATCGTCGCCCGGGGTGATTCCATCATATTGCAGGGGGAAGAGCAGGAGGTAAAGAATCTGGAAGCCTTGTTCTTCGATCTGATCAACTGTCTTAACAAAACCGGTCAACTCTCAGAAAGATACGTTCTTTATGCCATTGGCATGGTAAAGCAAAACGGGGTTGGACCTTCCAATGACCTTCAAACAGACGCTGTGGTCACTTCCATATTCACCCGGGAAAGCATAAAACCACGCACCGTAGGTCAAAAAAGTTATGTGAAAGTAATGGAATCCTATGACATGGTTTTTGTCATAGGTCCGGCCGGTACCGGAAAAACTTATCTGGCAGTGGCCAAGGCGGTATCCGCTTTGAAACAGAAGACCGTCGGGAGGGTGGTTTTGGTGCGCCCGGCGGTGGAAGCGGGAGAGAGTTTGGGATTTCTTCCGGGGGACATCCGGGCCAAGGTGGACCCCTATTTGAGGCCGGTGTATGATGCTCTGCACGACATGCTCCCTGCGGAGAAGATTCGCAAGCTGATGGAGATGGGGGTGATGGAGATCGTCCCCCTGGCTTTCATGCGGGGCAGAACCTTGAACAATTCCTTTGTCATCCTGGACGAGGCTCAAAATACCACGGTGGCACAGATGAAGATGTTTTTGACCCGACTGGGAGAAGGCTCCCGGGCGGTGATCACCGGAGACATTACCCAGATAGATTTGGACGACAAGAAAGCCTCCGGCCTGGTGCAGATCCAGAAGATACTGGAGGGGGTTAAGGGGATAGAATTCGTCTATCTTACGGAAAAGGACGTGGTCCGGCACCGGCTGGTGCAGGAGATCATCAAGGCTTATGAGAGATACGAAAAACAACCGCAGCCCTCTGCTTCTTATCACCCCCGGTCACCCCAGAACCCCGCCCCAAAAGAGCTGCATAAATGAGCCGGTACTTTTGAAATCTTAAGTAAAAGTTGGTGAAATTTTATGAGTTCTGCAAATAAACCTGTTTTCTTCAGATCCGGTAATTCGGATAAAAACAACCTGGAACGCAAGACCAGAATCTATGGTTTCCGTCTGATCTTGGCTCTGGCTATCATCGCCGTCATTGTCTTTTTGTTCCCTTTTTCATCCATCTATCAATCGTTTAATCTCCCTCCGGAGGGAAGTATCGCTAAGGAGGATGTGATAGCCCCTTTTACCTTTCCGGTATTAAAAAACAAAACGGAACTGGAAAGAGACAGAAAGATGGTTCAGTCCAATTTACCGGTGATATTGCAGTTCAACTCGACCAAAGAGGAGTCTGTGGCTGCGGAGCTTAAGAGTTTTTTCTCCAGGGTGGAGAGTATAAACCAAGCTCATTCCTTGCCCGAAACCCGGATCAAAAACCTGCGCTTGGCATTTCCTCAGCTGGAGGAGGAGGGGGTATCGTTTTTGAGTTACGATCAGGATCTGCCCGCCTTCAGCTCCAATCTTATGTCTATACTCAGGGAGTTTTACCGAAACGGGATGGTGGAAAAAGTGGATGAGCTGCCGTTCGGGGATAACCGGAAAGCAGTTATCCTTAATCATAATAAGGAAACCCAAATCCCCGCCGATGAGCTTCTGGACATTCCCAAAGCCAAGGAAAGGCTTCTATCTTTGGCTTTAGTTAAGTTCGAAGACAACCAGCTTATGGTCAAAGCCATGTATGAGATCGGAAGCCGGTTCTTAGTCCCCGATTTGACCCCGGATAAAGATGCGATGGAGGCTCAAAAACAGAAAGCTTTGGATTCTATCACTCAGCACAAGGGAATGGTATTAAAAGGGGAGGTGATTATGTCCAAAGACCAGAAGGTCACCGAAAAGGATTTGGAAAAACTATCCTCCCTTTTGGCGTTCCGGCTCAAGACCGGATTTACCTCTGATCCCTGGCATTTTATCCTTCCCCTTATGGGAAGAATCTTTTTTGTGGGAATGGTGATTTTGGGATTGGCTATGTTCCTTTATCTTTTGCGTCCCCATATCTTCTTCAACAATAGCCAGCTGTTGATGATCGCCTGCACCCTGGCTTTGCAGATGATCCTGACCTATCTGATCATATTCCGCTGGCATCTCTCTGAATATCTCATCCCGGTAACCATCGCCTCCATTCTTTTGACCATCCTTTTGGATCTGGAGACGGGATTAGCCTTCACCATCTCCCTGGGGCTTCTGGTGGGTGTGGTGAATTTCTTTGATTTCAAGCCGGCCTTCATCACCGTTTTGGCCGGCAGCCTGGCCTGTTTCAGCGTCAAGGACGTCACCCAACGTTACCGTTTCTACCGTCCCATGCTGTACATCTCTTTCGCCTATGTGGTATTCATCTATTTTTCCGAATCGCTGAAACTCTCCCCCTCCACCTCGATCCTCTCTCTGTGCGGTTACGGCTTATTCAACGGTTTCATCTCCACCATCCTGACCATGGGGCTTTTGCCCATTTTCGAGTCCTTCTTTGACGTAACCACCGACATCACCCTGCTGGAGCTTTCCGACTTGAACCGTCCCCTGCTCAAGCGCCTTTCCCTGGAGGCACCGGGAACTTATCATCACAGCATCATCGTGGGAAATTTAGCCGAGGCGGGAGCCAAAGCCATCGGAGCCAAAAGCCTGCTGGCGCGGGTGGGGGCATACTATCATGACATCGGCAAGGTGGAAAAACCGGAGTATTTTGTGGAAAACCAGATGGGGGCAAAAAGCAAACACGAAAAGCTCACCCCCTCCATGAGCGCTTTGATCTTGGAGTCGCACGTCAAGGAGGGGATCGAGATGGCCAAAAAGGCTAATCTTCCTCAAGCGGTGATCGATTTCATCGGCCAGCATCACGGCACCACCCTGATGAGCTATTTTTACAACAAGGCATTGGAGCGGGGAGCCGGACAGAATCTAAGAGACGAATACCGCTACCCGGGACCCAAGCCTCACACCAAGGAGATCGCCATAGTGATGCTGGCGGATGCGGTGGAGGCGGCATCCCGTACCCTGGAGGACCCCAAACCCTCCCGGTTGAAGAGCCTGATAAAGAAGATCATCGACTCCAAGCTGGAGAGCGGAGAGCTGGCCGAATCCAACCTGACCTTCAGCGAGCTTTCTGCGGTTGAGCAGGCTTTCCTGCCGGTGCTGATCAGCATGTTTCATCCCCGGGTGGAATATCCGGAGACGGTGGAGAAAACTTTGTGATAGTCTGATCTTATTAACAATATAAACGAAAACCATGCCGGTAAATGTCAACAACATTCACCCCCAGCTTAAGGTCAAAATCAGATCGCTTAAGATTCTGGCAGAAAATATCTTAGATTCCGAGGATCAAAACACCTGCGTTGATCTCATACTGGTGGACGACAAGTTCATGCGGGATTTGAACCGGAGATTTACCGGAAGAAACAAGACCACCGACGTCCTCTCCTTTGGGATGAAGGAGGGAAAGCCGGAGTCGGTGGAATATCCCAATCTGGGCGACATTTATGTCAGTTTGGATCTGGCTCAAAGACAGTCAGAGGAGTATGGGGTCAAATTCGAGGAGGAGGTGCGGTTGCTGGTGATCCACGGCCTACTTCATCTTTTGGGGTATGATCATAAAAATAAAAACCAAGCAACTATTATGAGGAAAAAAGAGAAGCTCTATTTGAAAATAACGGAATAATCTTAATGGCAGAGGTAATCAAAAAAGAACTCTAATTACAAAAATCCCTTCTTCTTTCCCCTCTGTTCTTTTATTGATAGGGAAAGTGACGGGGTAAAGTCAGAAGATACCGAGATGAACCTGCTTCAGAAAATAGCCCATCCTATATTGCGATTTTTGATTCGTTTTTTTCACTACACTCCGGAGGAGGAAAACAAGGGGGAGGAGCATCCGGGTGAGAGATCCGAAGAGGAGTTTGAATCCTTTACCCGGGATTCGGAATCCGATCTGGAGGAGGAGGAGAGAAGAATGATCCACGCGGTGGTGGAGATGGGTGAGACCCAGGTGAAGGAGATCATGCTCCCCCGTCCCGACATGATCTGTGCCGAAGAAAACTCCAGCCTGGAGGAGTTGAGAGAATTGGCCAAAAGATACGGACATTCCCGTATCCCCATATACAAGGAGAACATCGACCACATCACCGGAATCGTTCACGTCAAAGATCTCTTCATCCATGCCAATGATCCGGAGAGAACTTCCAGGCTCTCCAAACTGGCGCGGAAAGCATATTTCGTTCCGGAGAGCAAAAAAGTGGATGAGCTTCTAAAAGAGTTCAAAAGAGACAAAAATCACGTCGCCATAGTGGTGGATGAATATGGCGGTACCGCCGGTCTGGTCACCATGGAAGATATCTTGGAGGAGATCGTGGGGGAGATACAGGACGAATACGACAGGGAGCTCCCCCCTATCCAGCCGCTGGATGATAGAACCTACCGGGTGGATGGAAAGGTGAGCATCAAGGATTTGAACGAAACCCTGGGAACCGAAATCGAGGAGAAGGGATTCGAAACCGTGGGGGGGTTCATCTATGACCTGGTAGGGGGGGTGCCGGAACAGGGACGGGTGATCGAATACCGATCGGGCGAAACCTGTCTCAAGCTGTTGGTTGAAAAATTACAGGGTCAAAGGATTAAGAGCATAAAGATAACCGTGATCGCAGCGCCTCCGGTCGAGCCGGATTCAAGCGATATCCTCTCCCCCAAACCTTCCGAAAATGAATAGCCCCGTTTCCATTGTAAGGTGTGACGACTACACTTTGGATAATGTCCGCCTGGCAGTCAGAACCTCTTTTGACCATCTGGGCGGATTGGCCCGTTTTGTCCGGAAAAGTCAAAAGGTTTTGATCAAACCTAACCTGCTCTCCGCCAAAGACCCTATCCGTGCCATCACTACTCATCCGGCCGTAGTTCAGGCGGTGGTGGAAGAGGTGCAGAAACTGGGTGCCATTCCCCTGCTGGGAGACAGCCCCGGCGGGGTGGACCGGGGGGTGAGAAGAGTCTGGGAGAACACCAAACTGGCGGAGGTTGCAGGCCAGACCGGTGCCAAGCTTCTGGCATTCGAAAGCAAGGGGGTGTATCCCAAGACTACTCCCGACGGGAAAACCTATTACATCGCCAAACCGGTGATGGATGCGGATGTGGTCATAAGCCTGGCCAAGCTGAAGACGCATACTTTGACTTTGATGACCGGCGCGGTCAAGAACATGTTCGGATCAATCCCCGGTTTCAGAAAAGGGGAATATCACAAGGAGGCACCCAAGCCGAAGGATTTCGCCCGGGTGGTGGTGGACATCTTCTCTTTGACCCGGCCGCATCTGACTTTGGTAGACGCCATAGTCTGTATGGACGGGGACGGACCATCCGCCGGCGACCCCAGATATGCAGGTTTACTACTTGCCAGCACCGATGCGGTGGCTTTGGATATGGTCGCCGCAAAGATCATGGGATTCAAGGATGGGGAGATCGATACCACAACGGTTGCTCAAAAGAGAAATCTGGGGGCAAAATCATTCGACCAGATCGAAATCAGGGGGG